>JAEEGL011070864.1_pt1 | contig 12560 bp, 13 predicted proteins | sample 9134231 | NCBI WGS metagenome assembly JAEEGL01 (sample SAMN16246548, study PRJNA631951) | gut metagenome | biome: gut microbiome; feature: rumen; material: fiber-attached | host: Bos | place: Iran: Karaj | collected 2018-10
AATACCTGCCGGCGGTGCTCAGCGTGGAGGAAGTGACGGCCATCCTGGATTCGGTAGACCTGCAAAAGCCCTTCGGAAAGCGCAACCGGGCCATCCTGGAGGTCCTGTACGGCTGCGGCCTCCGTGTGAGCGAAGCGGCCGCCCTCCGCATCTCGCACGTACACCTGGAAGAAAGCTTTGTGGACGTGGTGGGAAAAGGGGACAAACAGCGGCTGGTCCCGCTGGGAGAAGTGGCCGCGGCGGCCATTGAGGCGTACCTTCCCGAGCGGCCGGAGCCGGCGGGGCGCGCGTACGAGGACTTCCTTTTCCTCAACCGCGTTGGGAAACCCCTCAGCCGCGTGTCCCTGTTCAAACTGGTGAAAGAGCAGGCCATGCTGGCCGGCATCCGGAAAGAGATTTCCCCGCATACCTTCCGCCATTCCTTTGCCACCCACCTGGTGGAAAACGGGGCGGACCTTAGGATTGTCCAGGAAATGCTGGGCCACGAATCCATCCTCACCACGGAGATTTACACGCACATAGACACCAGCACCTGGCACAAGGACGTGCTGGAACACCATCCACGCAAGAAACCGGCTTTGGAAATCACTTCCGAAAGCCGGTTCCTTGACGTGTACTAAAACCTAAACCTATTATAAAGATGCAGGAAAAATGAAAACGTTGCAGAATTTTTGTAAAATCTGCAACGTTTTTTGATTTCTTTTGGAATTTGCTTACTTGGAAGCCTCTACGGAAACTTTGCGGAATTCCTTGAGGTCCTTCATGAGGGAGAGGGCAACCTTACGGGCACGGGCACCGGCAGCCTTGTTGCCTTTCACCACCTGCGCTTCTGCATTCTTCACGAAATCTGCTACTTCAGCATTGATTTTTTCGACAAGCTCTTTCATAATTGGTTTACTTTATTTGGTACGTTAATAATTGATTGTCAATCGCGGTGCAATTTAATCATTTTTTCCAAATCCACAAAAATTTAGCGAAAATAAATGCTAATTTTCAGGCATTTCCGATGTTTCATCGGGTTTTGTTTCCACTTGGGGGGCGGGTTTGGGGGGCCTTGGCTTTGCATTGACTCCGTTCATGGCGCGCTGAAGGCCAATGGTAGAAAGATCCTTGACGCCCTGTATTATTTTGGCCGCCAGTTCCGGCACGGCCGCCTTCTCCTCCTCAGAAAGGTCTCCCAGCACATAGTCCACCTGCCGGCCCTTGGAAAAATCATTTCCCACACCCACGCGGATGCGCGTCCACTGGTCTGTTTCCAGCAGCTGCGTAATGTTCTCCAGCCCGTTGTGGCCGCCGGACGAACCGCTCCCCCGCATGCGGAGGGTGCCGAAAGGAAGATTGATATCGTCCGAAATGACCACCAGGTTCTCCAGCGGCAAATGCAGTTTCTGCATCCAGTAACGCACGGCATTCCCGCTCAGGTTCATGTAGGTGGAAGGCTTGAGGAGCACGAACCAGCGTCCTTTGAAAGAGACTTCCGCAACAGCCCCGTAACGGTCTGTCCTGAAAAGGACATTGGATGCCTGAGCCCAGGCATCCAATATCATAAATCCCATGTTGTGGCGGGTAGAGGCGTATTCCGCCCCTATGTTTCCCAGCCCTACGACAAGGTATTCCATCCTTCAGTTTAGGCGTTCTTGGCGGCCTCTGCAGCAGCCTGCTGCATGGCGCGGGTGGTCTTCACCGAGCAGATGATGGTGTTCTTGTCGGAGACAATCTGGAGGCCTTCGAACTTGAGGTCGCCGGCGACCATGCGCTTGTCCAGCTCCAGGGGAGTCACATCCACGTCCAGCTGGTCCGGGAGGTCCTTCATGAGGGCGCAAACCTTAAGGCTGCGGGCGCTCTGGGTGAACTTACCACCGGCCTGCACACCCTTGGGGTGACCCGTGAGGTTGAGGGGGATGTTGATGACGATGGGCTTGTCTTCGCTCACGGCCAGGAAGTCTGCGTGGAGGCAGTTGTCATCTACAGGATGCCACTGGAACTCGTGTGCCACGGAGGTGTACACCTTACCGCCGAGTTCAAGGTCCACGATGAAGGAAGCGGGAGTATGGGTAATGCCCTTGAGTTCCTTCTCGTCTACCGTGAAGAGGATATTGTCTTCGATACCGGCACCGTAAAGATTGCAGGGAACGAGGCCCTGGCGACGGCAGGCCTTGAGGACGGCCTTGTTGCCCTTCTGGCGAATTTCGCCCTTAAGCGTAAAATGCTTCATGATTTGATAAATAATAAAATGTGTTACTCAGTGCTCTGTTTCAAGCACCCCATTGCACCAAAAAACCTTTGCGGCTTTTTAAAGCGCGCAAAGGTACGAATAAAATTTGTATTTACAAATAGTTTAGAAGCTGGTGGCAATACCTATGAAGTCTTCCGCCTTGAGGGCGGCGCCGCCGATGAGCCCGCCGTCGATGTCCTTCTCCGCAAAGAGCTCCTTGGCGTTGGAGGGCTTGCAGGAGCCGCCGTAGAGGATGGTCATGTCGTCGGCCACCTGGGCGCCGAATTTGGCCTCGATGACGCTGCGGATGCAGGCATGGATTTCCTCCGCCTGGGCGGCCGTGGCGGTTTTGCCGGTGCCGATGGCCCAGACGGGCTCATAGGCAATGACCACCTTTTTCATGTCCTCCGCCGTAAAGTTGTAGAGGACGGCCTTGGTCTGCTCCGTCACCACCTCGAAATGCTTGCCGGCTTCGCGCTCCTGAAGGTTCTCCCCCACGCAGAGGATGACCTTGAGACCGGCTTCCAGGGCCAGTTTGGTCTTGACGACCAGCTTTTCGTCCGTCTCTCCATAATACTGACGGCGCTCGGAGTGGCCAAGAATGGTATAGGCGCAGCCAAGGGAGCAGAGCATGCCCACCGAAACCTCTCCGGTATAGGCACCCTTCTCATGGTCTGCACAGTTCTGGGCGCTCAGCTGCACCTTGGAACCCTTGAGGGCCTCTGCCACAGGGGCCAAATGGGTAAACGGCGGAGCCACAACCAGTTCCACATTGGCAGGAAGGTCCTTGGCCTTCTGAACAACTGCCTTGGCGAGTTCAACGCCCTCGGGAACGGTGGTATTCATCTTCCAGTTCCCGGCTACGATAAATTTACGCATGATACTAGTTCGTTTATTATTTCAGGGTATCCCTCCGGGAATCTGTGCCACCCTCGGCATCATAAGAGGGAGGGACCCATTTATGGGAGGGGTCGCGAAGCGACGATTCCCGGAGGGATACCCTGAACCGATTACTTGACAGAAATAACAGCAGAAGCGATGGAATTGAGTTTCACGTCCACGGAGTCTGCGCGGGAAGCCAGGATGCACGGCACCTTGGTACCCACCAGGAAGCCCGCCTGACGGACCCCCTTGGCCAGTTTGGAATTGGTCTTCCAGAACACATTGGCGCTCTCGATGTTGGGGAAGAGCAGGCAGTCGGCGTCTCCGGCCACGGGGCTCTTGAGCTTCTTGATCTGGACGGCTTCTTCGTCGATGGCGACATCCAGCGCCAGCGGACCGTCTCCGATGGCCTTGATCTGGCCGCGGTCGCACATCTTGGCCAGCATGGCACCCTCGATGCAGGCCGGCATGCTGTCCAGCATCTGCTCCGAAGCGGCGATGAAGGCAATCTTGGGCATGGCGATGCCAAAGCTGCGGGCGACGCCCGTCACGAAGCCGGCCAGCTTGACCTTCTGCCGGAAGTCCGGAGCGGGGATGACCGCCATGTCCGTGAGGAAGAGAAGCTTATGATAATTGGGGTTCTCGATGACGCCCACGTGGCTCAGGAGGCCCTTCGGGGGCAGCAGGCCCACTTCCTTGTTGAGGATGGCGCGGAGGAACTTGTCCGTGGAGCAGAGGCCCTTCATGAGCACGTCCCCTTCTCCGTCGTGCACCATCTGCACGGCCTTGGCAACCGCCTTGAGTTCGTCCTTTTCGTCCACGATGGCGAACTTGGCCATGTCAATCTTGCACTCCTCGCACACCTTGGCGATGAGGTCCTGGTCTCCCACGAGCGTCACTTTCACGAAGCCCATGTCCGAAGCCAGCGAAGCGGCCTCGATGGTGTGGGAATCCACGCCCCAGGCGGCTACCATTCTCTTGCAAATACCCTTGGCCTTGAGTTCGGCGAACAAATCGTTGAAATTGGTAATCATAGTCTTGTTTATCTTATTCTTGGTTTTCCGATACGATGTGCATGGTGTCCCGCGCGATGACCAGCTCTTCGTTGGTGCAGATGAGCGCGGCCTTCACCTTGGAGTCCGGCGTGGTGATGATGGCGTCTTCGCCCCAGGCCACGTTGGCCTCGTAGTCCACCTTGAGCCCCAGGTAGGAGAAATTCTCCAGCACCCGGCGGCGCAGGCGGCTGTTGTGCTCCCCGATGCCGCCGGTGAAGACGATGAGGTCTACCCCGTTGAGGGCGGCGACATAGGAGCCGATGTTCTTGATGATGTCGTAAGTGAACTTCTTGAGCACCAGCTTGGCCTTGGGGTCTCCGCCGTTGGCCAGCTCGTCCAGCTCACGGGCGTCTGAAGTTTTGGTGGAAACGCCCAGGAAGCCCGACTTGCGGTTGAGGATGGTGGACATTTCGCTGGCGTCCACGCCCAGTTTCTTCTGGAGATAGAGCACCGCATTGGCGTCGATGTTGCCAACGCGCGTCCCCATGATCATGCCCTCCAGCGGGCTGAAGCCCATGGACGTGTCGATGCACTTGCCGTTCTGGATGGCGCAGATGGAGCTGCCGGCGCCCAGGTGGCAGGTGATGATCTTGGAATTGTTGATGTCCAGCCCGGCCAGCTTGGCACCGACCCCCGCCACGAACTGGTGGGAAGTGCCGTGGGCACCGTAACGGCGCACCCGGTACTGCTCGTAATACTGGTACGGGAGGCCGTACATATACGCATAGGACGGCATGGTCTGGTGGAATGCGGTGTCGAAGGTGACCACCTGCGGCACGCTGGGCAGCACCTCCTGCATGGCACGGATGCCCAGCAGGTGGGCCGGATTGTGAAGCGGCGCGAAGTCTGCGCAGAAGGCAATCTTGTCCAGGACGTCCTGGTTCACGAGGGCCGAGCCGGAGAAGAAGTCTCCGCCCTGCACGATGCGGTGGCCCACGGCTTCAATGTCGTCCAGGCTCTTGAGAACGCCCGTCTTGGGGTCTGTGAGGGCCTTGAGGATGAGCTGCATGCCCACCTTGTGGTCCGGAATGGGAAGGTCCTGCACGATTTTCTCCCGGCCCGCGGGGGCGAACTGGAGGATGCCGGCGGGAAGGCCGATCTTTTCGGCGATGCCTTTGGCGATGATGTCGTAAACGTCGTCGCTCTTCATGTCCAGGAGCTGGTACTTGATGGACGAACTGCCGCAGTTGATGACGAGAATGATCATAGTGCTATATAGGGTTTGATAAATTCGGTATATCTTTGCAAATATACGAAATTATTATGTAATTTCGCACAGTATGGCCGAGGCGAAGAGCATAGAAGCGCTGTCACTGAGTTTCACGGCAGGCGTCGCAGCCGGAACAATGCTTTCCGGGCTGTCCGGAGTGCTCTTTCCGGGGCTGCTGCTCCCCCTCGCCGGGCTCCCCATCCTTTTCCGGGAAAGGCTTCCGCAGCTGGAAGAAAGGTGGATTTCCCTTCTCTTCCTTTCCACCTTCGCGCTCCTTGGCGTTTTCTCCGCCGCCGCCCGGCTGCCCTCGCCGGCCTCCCCCACCCTCCTGCAAAGCCTGGCCGGCCGGGCCTGCATGGAGCTCCGGAACCTCATCGGCGCCATTCCTTTCCCTTCGGACGGCACCGCGCCGCTTCTCCAGGCGCTCCTTACGGGCGAGCGGAGCGCCCTTTCCCCGGAAACCACGGCGGCGTTCCGGCAAAGCGGCGCCTCCCACATCCTGGCCCTTTCGGGCCTTCACCTTGGCATCCTTTATCTCCTCATAGACAAAGTCTTAAGCCTTCTGGGCCGCTACCCGGCGGTCCGCGTGCTCCGGCTTTTCACCATCCTTCCGGCGGCCCTTTTCTTCACGCTCATGACCGGGGCCTCCCCGTCCCTTGTCCGGGCCTTCCTTTTCATTGCCATCAACGAGCTTCTCCGCATCGGCGGCCGGCCCCGGAAAGCCTCCCGGGTGCTCTGCCTCGCCCTTCTCATCCAGCTGGTGCTGGACCCGTCCGTCATCCGGAGCCTCGGTTTCCAGCTCAGCTACCTGGCCATGGCCGGCATCTTCCTCATTTATCCCTTCCTGGAGGGCTGGTACAAGGGGAAAGGGCCCCTGCAGCGCCTCTGGCAGGCGGCCGCCCTCAGCATCAGCTGCCAGCTCACCACCGCGCCCCTGGCCTGGCTCCGCTTCCACAGCTTTCCCCGCTATTTTCTTCTCACGAACCTGCTGGCCCTCCCCCTCACCACCTGCCTCATGACGGCGGCCGTCGCCACCGTCGCCCTGTCGGCCCTGGGCATTTGCCCGGCGCTCCTTATAAAAACCACAGACGTCCTCTGCAACGCATTGCAAAGGACGCTGGAAATCATTGCGGGCCTATAGGGCCTATTCCTTCCGGAGCCGGAAGAGCGGCGAAGCCCATTCTTCCATTTCCCCGGCGGCATTCTCATAGACCAGATACCCCTCCAGGGCGGGCTCCGCCTCCAGGAGCGCCTTGGCGGGCTCCAGGCCGATGACCATGCACCAGGTGGCCACGGCGTCCGCATCCGCCGCGCTCACCGAAGAGACCACGGTGGCGCTGAGGAGGTTATGGGTCACCGGATAGCCGGTCACCGGGTCTATGGTATGGGCATATTTGCGGCCGTCCCGCACATAGAACTTGCGGTAATTGCCGGAGGTGACAATCCCCGCCGGGTCGCTGCCCGAGAGCCACACCCCGCTGAGCCCCTCCTGCCCGGCCGCTCCCCCGTCCGGCTGGTCCACCGGGCGGTCCACCCCTACCGACCAGGCGCCGCCGGAGGGATTCTTTCCTTCGCACCAGATTTCTCCGATGTCCACCAGCATATCCTTCACCCCGATCCGGTGCAGGTAGGCGGCAATAACGTCGCAGCTGTACCCCTGGGCGATGGCGTTATAGTTGAGGCGCGGGAAGCCCAGCGCCGCAGGGTCCACCATCCCGTCTTCCACCGGCAGCCGCTCCGGGAGCAGGCCCATCCCGCAGGAAGCGCGGACCGCCTCCACCTCCTGGTCCGAAGGGAAGCTGCTGTTCTTGAAGCCAAAGCCCCAGATGTCGAAAAGCGGCCCGGCGGCGCAGTCCAGGGCCCCTCCGGAGCGTTTCCACTGCGCATAGGCCTGCCGGTACATCTCCAGGAACATGGGCGTTGCCGGCACCTTCTCGCCGGCATTGAAGCGGGAAATGACCGAGCGCTTGTTGTAGCCGGAAAGGTTGGTGTCTATCTGGACGAAAAGGGCGTCGATGCTGTCCCGGATGGTTTCTACGGGGACATCCACCCCCTGCAGGTTGAGCTTGACGGTATAGGTGCCGCCCTGGGCATAGCCTGTCACCTCCACATAGCGGCTCCGGGGAGCGGTGCAGGAAACCAGGGCCGCCAGCACGGCGGCGGCACAGATGAGCTTTGTTCGCATAGCATGAAATTTGTTCAAATTTACGAAATTTTAACGATATTTGCAGTTTGTAAGAAGATTCGTATGAAAAAACACCTGATAGCGGGCGCGGCCGCCCTCCTGGCGGTCCTTCTGGCCCCGGGCTGCAAGAAAGACAACAGCACCACCCTGCCGGGCCTTACCGGCCTTTCCATCACTGCGGCCGCCGAATATGTCGCCTACGGCGCCACGGTCACGTTCAAGGCCGACGCCAGCCATATCGTAGCCTCGGACAACAGCCATCCCGGCGCCATCGGCCTGTACTGGCAGGTGGACGGCGGCAAGAAAGACACCCTTACCCTGGATGTATCCAAGAGCAACCCGCCCTTTACCATCACCGGCGTAGAAGCCGGAGAACATACCGTCATCTGCAACGCCTTCGCCGCCAATTATTACAACAGTTCCGACAGCGAGACCTTCCAGGCCATCGACCCGGCCACTGCCATCACCGGCCTTCCGGAGCAGGAAATGATGTATATCGGCGGAGAGCGCTATCCCGTGGTGGCCTGCGGAGACCTCTTATGGATGGCCCGGAACCTACACGGAAAGGGAGGGCGCTCCTACTCCAACGCTTCCGTCCTGGACAGCGTGTTCGGCACTTATTACACCTGGCTGGAAGCCCACACGGTATGTCCGGACGGCTGGCACCTCCCCACGGGAGCGGAATTCGACACGCTGGGAAAGGAAGCCGGCGACCTCATGGCCAACGCCTCGTTCCTCAATAAAGAAATGTGGACCTACTGGCCGGATGTGGCCATCACCAACAGCCTGGGCTTCAACGCCCTTCCCACCGGTTACCTGGACACCACTTCGCAGTCCTTCCAGGAGCAGGGCCTTGGAGACTATGCCGCCTGGTGGGTCTCCGACACCGCAGGGGACGGCCTGGGCAGTTTCCGCTACATCTTCGAGGAGAACCCCGAGATACAAAAAGGCCGGGGAAGTTCCGTTTCCCTGGCCCTGAATGTCCGATGCGTCCGGCTGCGTTAACGTAAATCCGTGACGATATAGTCTTTAGGAAGCGACTGCAGGTCTATGCTGAAGTCGCTTTTTCCTTTCTGCTCCCCGAAGACGATGCCGCTGAGCACGAAACGCGCCTTCATGTCCTTGTCCAGCGTAAGGGTGACGTCCAGATAATCCTTTCCCTCTGCGTTCACCTTGATCTGGTCCATGTAACGGCGGTAGGAGGCAATGAAGAGGGCGGGATTGGTGAAAAGGTCTCCCTCCTCCACCGTCTCCACCAGCACTTCCCGGGCCGCCTCGTCCATGGACCAGCGGGTGACCCCGTCGCTGACGACCCTGAGGCCCAGCCCGTCCAGCGAATAGGCGTTGTCCTGGACCGTAACCTCCCCGTCCGTGACCTCCGAGAAGGGATTTCCGCCCCGGGAAAGCGAATAGGTATAATGGAATTGGACGCGCTGCCCCGCCACCTTGTCCAGGAGCGGAATGCCGGCCTGGGCACGGGCGCCCGCGAGGGCCACGAGGCCGAAAAGCAGAGAGACAATCAGTTTCTTCATTGCATGAAATGCTGCAGGATTTGTTCCAGTTCGGCGATGTCCTTCACCAGTACCTCCCGCGGCTTGGCCCCGTTCTGCGGGCCCACGATGCCGGCGGCTTCCAGCTGGTCCATCACCCTCCCTGCCTTTGCATATCCCATGCCAAGCTTGCGCTGGAGGTCCGAAGTGCTGCCCCGCTGGTTGAGGACCACCGTGCGGGCGGCTTCTTCGAAGCGTTCGTCCAGCGCCTTCATGTCCACCATGCCGCCGCTGCCTTCCTCTCCTTCCGCGGGAGCCGGCTCCGGCAGGTAATACGGCGTGTTGTAGCTCTTCTGGTAGCCCACCTGGTCTCCCACGGCCTTGGTGAGCGCCACAATTTCGTCGTTGCCGATGAAGGCGCACTGCACGCGCTCCATTTCCACGCCGCTGTACAGGAGCATGTCTCCCCGGCCGATGAGTTTGTCGGCCCCCGGCTGGTCCAGGATGGTGGCGGAGTCTATGCGGGAAGTGACGCGGAAGGCGATGCGCATGGGGAAGTTGGCCTTGATGAGGCCGGTGATGACATCTACCGTAGGACGCTGGGTGGCCAGGATGACGTGCAGGCCGGCCGCACGGCCCTTCTGCGCCAGGCGGATGACCGAAGTGGTGATGGAGCGCGCCAGGGCCTTGGATTCCGGGCCGGCGCCCACCGACATGGTGAGGTCTGCGTATTCGTCGATGACCACCACGATGTACGGGAGGAAATGATGCCCTTCGTCGGAACGGAGGTGATGCTCCTTCCACTTGGAGTTATAGAGCTTGATGTTGTTGACGGTGGCCCGGGACAGCAGTTCATAGCGGGCGTCCATTTCCACGCAGAGCGACTGCAGCACGGCGGCGGCGTCCTTGGCGTTCTTGACGATGGCGCGGTCTTTCTCTTCCTGCTCGCTGGCGGCATTGGGAAGGACGGCCAGGTAATGGTGCAGCAGCCGGCCATAGGCCGAGAACTCCACCATCTTGGGGTCCACGAACACGAACTTGAGCTCCGACGGGTGCTTGGAATACAGGAGCGAAGCCACTATGACATTGAGGCCCACGGACTTACCCTGCTTGGTAGCGCCCGCCACCAGCAGGTGCGGCGCATCTGCCAGGTCGAACACCTTCACCTGCTGCGAAATGGTGTAGCCGATGGCCACCGGCAGTTCCGCCTTGCTCTCCCGGAAAGCCTCGTCATTGAGCAGGGACTTGAGCGGGACGATGGAGGCGCGGTCGTTGGCCACCTCGATGCCCACCGAATCCGACAGGGTGGTGATGCGGACGCCCTTGGCGTTGAGCGAGATGCCAATGTCTTCCTGGAGCTGCTTGATGGCCGATATCTTGACGCCCGGGGCGGGATACACCTTATAAAGGGTGACGGTGGGGCCTACGATGGCCGTGACCTCCCGCACCTGGATCTTATAGCTGGCCAGGGTGACGCGGATCTTGTTGTTGTTGCGGTTGAGTTCGTCCTGGGAAACCTCGTGACGGGCGCTGGCATAGTCTCCGAGGAGGCTCAGCTCCGGGGTATGGTACCTGGGCAGGCCGTCCGGCGGATCCAGGCGGTTGTCGATGGGCTTGAGGGGTTCCTTCACCTCCTGGTCCAGCGTGTCGTCCGTCACCACCTTGATGCCTTCCTCCTCCGGGTCTTTCTGCGCCGGCGCCTTGGGCTGACGCGGCCTGCGGGTACCCGTGCTGACGAAAACGGGCTCCGCCGCTTCCTCTTCAGGATCTTCTCCCGCCAGGGCCACCTGCGGCCCGTCCGGCTCTTCCCCGCCCTGAAGGATATCCGAAGGATCCAGGGTATCCGTTGTCTCGAAGGGGTCTTCACTGGCCGGATCCGGCCCCTGGATGACCTGCGGACGGCCCATGAGCCAGTCTGCGAAACGGCGGCTCATGCAGTAGAACCAGCCGATGAGAAGGGCCAGCAGCCCCGCGCCCGTAACCAGTTCCCCCACATGGGAGACGCTCCAGTCCACCAGGGCGGCCGCGGCCCTTCCGCCGGGTCCGCCGCCGAAAAGATAGGCCCAGCCGGCAAAGCGGCCCACGAGGTCCAGGATCCACGACAGCAGGAAAGCCAGCGTGAAACAGCCCAGGAACCACTTTTTGAAGCGGAAGCCGCTCTCTTTCCACAGGAGGCCAAGGCTCCAGGCTATGAGGAAGGCCACCACCACGAAGGCGGCGAGCCCAAAGCTGTCCGTGACCAGGAAATGGCCGATGGAAAGGCCCGAAGAGGCGGCGGCGTTCTCTACGTCCCCGCCGGCGAGGGCGCTCTGGTCCTGCCGCCAGGTGAAGACATAAGAGCAGACGGCCACCGTGACGGCGAAGGTAAGGAGCAGCACGGCGGCGATGCCGTCGAAACGGAGCCCCGCCCGCTTTCGCTCGCTGAGCCCCTTCCAGTATGCCTTGGGACTTTTCATTATTTCTTCTTGTTTTTGCGGAATCCCCGGTTGAACTTGCCCTGGCCGCCCTTCTTGTCGAAGCCAAGGTTCATGCCCGGGCGCGAGAAGGAGGCGTCTGAAGAAATTTTGGACAGTTCGATGCCCTCCGGCACCTTGACCCGGCCGCCGGAAAGGCGCTCAATGTCCTGGAAGATGGTCTGGTCCGCCACCGTGTCCTTGTTCCAGATGAGGTACTGCTGGCGCATGTAGATGGCCAGCGAGCGGATCATGGAGGTGCGCACCTCCCCTTCCGGCTCATTGGCGATGAGCTCCAGGATGCTCTCTATGTTGCGGCCGTAGTGACGGGCGCGGATGGGCTTGGTGTTCAGGGGGATAGGGTCTGGCCGGCTGTTCACCACCTCCGGACTGGGCTTGGGATAGGGGGCGTCTACGTCCAGGTCGTACCCCGCAATGATGAAAAGATGGTCCCAGAGCTTCTGGGCATAGTTTTCCTGCTGGTGCACCTGGGGGTTCAGGCTCTCCATCACCTTCACCACGGCGAAGGCCTGCCGGGTGCGTTTCTCCCGGTCCTGAATCTGCTTGAGGTCCTCCACCATCTTGAGCACGTTGCGTCCGTACTCCGGCATCTGGAGTTTCTCTACCTCTGTATTGTAATAAAGCTTGATGGTATTCTCACTTGCTTCCATAGACTCACGTTTCTTTACACATTCAATTTACCAGATGCAAAGATAGGAAATTTGTAGGCAAATAAAAAAGGCCGGCCCCAAAAAGGCCGGTCTTTTTACAGGGAGGGTGACCGAAGGTCAGGTGGCGGATTCTTCCGGCCGGTATTCGAGGATGTCGCCCGGCTGGCAGTCGAGGGCCCGGCAGAGGGCGTCCAGCGTACTCAGGCGGACGGCCCGTGCCTTGCCGCACTTGAGGATGGAAAGGTTGGCGGGGGTGATGCCGACTTTCTCGGCCAGCTCGCCGGAAGACATTTTCCGGCGCGCCAGCATTACATCGATATTGGTGATGATCGGCATACGCACTTACTTTTCATCCGCGGCGGGCTGCTCCTCGGGCTTTTCCTTGCCCTTGAGGTAGGA
>JAEEGL011566104.1_pt1 | contig 12560 bp, 14 predicted proteins | sample 9134231 | NCBI WGS metagenome assembly JAEEGL01 (sample SAMN16246548, study PRJNA631951) | gut metagenome | biome: gut microbiome; feature: rumen; material: fiber-attached | host: Bos | place: Iran: Karaj | collected 2018-10
ATATTACAGGAAGAACCATACTTTTCTTGTGATAAAGCTATAGAAGAGATTGATTATCATGTAAGAGAATTATCAACTACTATTAATGATACTGTTATATGGCTTAAAGATAATGAGATAATATAAAAAAGAATTGGATTTCCAATTCTTTTATTTTATTTATGTCTTGATGCGCTTGATACAACATCAGCTACCATTTTGGCATCATGTGTATCTTTAATAGGATCACCAGATGAAAAAACAGGTTCAGAGAAACTATCATTTCGATAAAGATTTTTGTTACTAACTAATTCAAAATTACGATGTAATCTTTTAACACCATCTTGATCCCAAGCATACTCATATATATTTGGTATATAAAATAGTCCCGTTGTTATTACTTCCATCATTTCATGTAATGATGGTTGTTCACCATTTTGTTTATCAGCAAGATATCCTTCTACAGTTTTATATCCAAATCTAGAAACAATTTTTTTACCATAAAATGGTCGTGCTTTAATGAAAGCATATGTTAAATCATCTAAAGCTAATTTATAACTTTCAAGATCTTTTCTTTTTTGACTAATATGTTCTAATAAAGCTTTTTTATCATTTTCAGATTTAGCATTTTTAACATCTCTAAGTGCTTTTGTTACTTCCTTTGTATTTAAAATTATTTGTTTTTTGATTATTTCAACATTTCTTTTGAATTTTTCTAAGGCTGTATCATTATTTTTCATTGAAATCACCTTCATTCTTTAATTCATTATATAAATCTTCATAGGTATTGTTTAATATTTCTGCTATTTCATAAGCATGATTATTTAGTAAATCTTCTATTTCGACATTCGAAAAAGTATATGTTTCCATCCACATTCTCCTATTCTAATATAATTATAATATAATTTACTTTATTTTTCTATTTTATGATATAATAATTTCCATGGAGTTGACATATGAATCCAGAAAAAGTAGGAAAGTTTATAAAAGAACTTCGTAAAAAGAATAATCTTACACAAAAGGATCTTGCTGATAAGTATGGAGTAACATATCAAGCAGTATCTAAATGGGAAAACGGTATCAATCTTCCTGAAATATCATTAATAAGACAAATGAGTAAAGACTTTAATATTAGTGTTGAGAATATTCTTGATGGTGAAGAATCTAATGAAAATCCTAATAGTTATAAGAAAAGACCTATTAAGTTTATCTTATTATTGTTAGCTTTATTTGCTATTATAGGAATGAATATTTATCTAGTACTTAATAAAGATAATTTTAATTTTAAAACAATAACAACTACTTGTAAGGAATTTAAAGTAACAGGTACAATTGCCTATGATAAAAGTAAATCGTCCATTAATATATCTAAAATAGATTATTGTGGTGGAGATGATAATAATAAATATGATTCTATTAAATGTGAGTTATTCGAAAATCATGATAATGAAAATGTATTAATAGCAAGTTGCCCTAAAACAGGTTCTAATGAAAAACTTGAAGATTACCTACAAGATATTGAAATTAGAGTAGATGATTATAAACAAAAATGTAGTACATATAAACATAATAAATTGTATTTAGAAATAACTGCATCTAAAGATAATAAAAATACAGTATATAAAGTAGATTTGAATTTAGGAGATAACTGTCCAAATTAAAAAGAAAATATCCACAATTGTGTGGATATTTTTTTAATTATCTAAAGGTAGGCCACTAGATAATGATACATTACCAATTAATTTATATAAATCAACTTTTTTATCTTCATATATATATTTATATAACTCATTAATTATTGTTGTAGCATTTTTAACTACGTCTTCCCATAATTCATCAAAACTCTTTTTTGATTTTATACTTTCATCTCTATTATTATGCCATTCGTTATGAGATAGATTAAGTATTCTATCATTATCATCAAGAGGAAAGTTATAAGATAAATATCTTGTTCTTCTTACATTAAAAGGATTTAAATCAACAAACTTTAGTAATTGTTTCTTTATTTTCCATGGATCATATCTTATATACTTAAATACTCTTTTCATTGATGATACACCTTTATAATAGGCTTTCCCTACACCTTCTGCATTAAAGACATTTTTATATAGTCCTTCAACAGCTTCTTTTATTATATCTTCTTTAGTATAATTAAATACTAATTTATACATTTTATATTTTCGATAATCAACATTTTCTCTTTTTTGTAGATAATAGTTATCTAAATAGGTTTCTATCATAAAGTGTTTATCATACATTTTTATTTTATTATCATCCTTAGATAAAAAATTTATAAAGGGATGACACGTACTATCAGCTTTATAATGTGTAATAAAACCTGCTATAAAAGTAAATAGTTCGGGATCTTTATTTTCTTTATTAAGATTTATTAAATAATCAAAAGATTTATATACACTATGCCAATGGAATTGGTGACCAAGATTTTGTATTCTTTTACCACCAAAACCCATAATATGATAGAAGTATAATACATCAGTACATTGGCAATAAAGAACATAATTACCAAGTCGATTATTAATAATATCACGTGGTTTTTTATCAAGTTTATTTAAGGTATCTAATCCTATATAGCGATGAACAATTGAACTTGGCATAAATCACTCCTAATACATAATTATACTAATTTCTATTAAAAAAACAAGTGCAATAATTACACTAAATATGTTAATAATAATAGGCTAATCTTTATATTAATGAGAATTTTACACATATTTTTAAACTTATTGTTGAATTTAAATAATTTAATCTTTGTTTAATAAATGGATAATATATTAATAATGAAAGGACAAGGTGATTAAATAGTAATATATAATGTTAACATTATATTATAACTTGTGATATACTTGTATCGTAGACAAGGAGTAATATGAGAAGTAATAAGGAATTTAAAAATCTTGATGAACAGATTGCTATATTAAGAAATAAAGGACTTACTATTGAAAATGAAAAGTATGCAAGAGAAGTTCTTTTTAGAGAAAACTATTTCTTTTTAAATGGATATCGTCATTTGTTTATTAAGAGTGAATCAAATAAGACTTATATTGAAGGTGTTACCTTTGAAGAACTATATAGTTTATTCTTATTTGATCGTAGTTTTCGTAATATATTATTTAAACATATACTTATTATTGAGAATAATTTAAAGTCTATTATAAGTTATCAATTATCTATTAAATATGGTTATAAAGAGAAAGAATACTTATCTCCTAAGAATTTTACGAATAATCCAGAGAAATCGAGACAAGTAAATGATATTATTCATAAAATGAAGAGACAAATAAAAAATAATGCAATGCAACATTCTGCTACAATGCACTATGTAACTAATTATGGATATATCCCACTATGGGTACTAGTTAAAGTATTATCTTTTGGTATTATAGGAGAACTTTATTCAATACTAAAAAAAGAAGATCAAACAAGTATTGCAGATGTTTATAACTTAGATATAGAGACTTTTGCTAATTATATCGTTATTTTATCTAATTATCGTAATTTATGTGCCCATGAAGATATTGTATTTGAGAATAAAACACAAAGAAGTATTGCTGACACTAGATATCATAGATTACTAAATATAGATATTGTTGATGATGAATATATATATGGTAAAAATGATGTTTTTGCTTTAATTATTATCATTAAACAATTGCTAAAAGATGATGAAGTAATGAACTTTATATTAGAGATTAGAAAGTTATTTGATAACTTAGAATATAACCTTCATTCTATTCCAATAACGAAAGTATATAATAGAATGGGATTCCCTATTAATTGGGAAGAAATAGCCAAAATAGATGAGAAGGTGTTTGAGGAGAATGAAAAATAAGTTTTTAGGTTTTTTAGTACTCTTTATAGTATTTATACTAGGAGGACTATGTATGTTTGGAATTACCAAACTAACAAATAAGAAAGAAGCAGTTAAATCAACGGATACAACATGTCATGCATGTCCAGAGACAGTAATTGTTGAAGATGGTAATTTATCTGCAGCTGTTGAAAAAGTATATAATTCTAGTGTTATGGTTAAAACTAGTAAAGGAAATAAAGCTGTAGGATCAGGTAGTGGTTTTGTATATAAAGTTGATGATAAAAAGAATTACATTATTACCAATCATCATGTAATTTCAGGTGGAGATACTTTTAAAGTAGTTAATTATAAAGATGAAGAAATAGAAGCAAAACTTTTAGGTAGTGATGAATATCTTGATATTGCTGTACTTGAAATAGAAAAGCGTGATGATATGCCAGCTGTTGCTATTGGTAAATCTGCTGATGCTAAGTTAGGAGATACAGTATTTACTGTAGGTACACCTCTTGGTTATACTTATCATAATACTGTAACAAGTGGAATTATATCAGGTCTTAATAGACAAGTAGAAGTAAGTATAGGTAGTAGTAATAGTTATACTTCTAAAGAGAATTATGTTATGGAAGCAATTCAAACTAATGCAGCTGTAAATCCAGGTAATAGTGGTGGTGCTCTTGCTAATGCTAAAGGTGAGATAATTGGTGTTATATCAATGAAATTAGTAGATTCATCAATTGAAGGTATGGGGTTTGCTATTCCTATTGAACTTGTTATGACACATGTTGAAACATTAAGAGAAGGTAAGAAGATTGAAAGACCTTTATTAGGTATTCAAATGTTAGATATTGATGATACTTGGGATTTATATAGAGCCGGTATAATTATTCCTGAAGAAGTAGAATCAGGTATCGTTGTAGTGGCGATAAGTGAAAATTCTGGTGCTGCCTTCTCTGGACTTAAAAAAGGAGATATTATAATAAAGATTAATGATTCTGAAGTTAAGAATTCAGCTTATTTAAAATACTTACTTTATAAATATAAACCTGGTGATGAAGTAGAAATTACTTATTATCGTGATGGCAAATTTAATACAACAAAAGTTAAGTTAACAAAAAACGAAGGATAATCCTTCGTTTTTATTATTTATTTTTTTCCAGTAGATCCAAAGCCACCAGTTCCTCTTTTAGTATCTGATAACTTTTCTTCTTTAAATATGCCCACATAATAAGGAGTAAATACCATTTGTGCAATTCTTTCACCATTTTGAAGTTCATAATTTTCTTTAGAATGATTATGAAGAGCAACCATAATTTCTCCACGATAATCAGAATCAACGACTCCAACTTTATTAGCTGGCGCAAGTCCTTTTTTACAAGCGAGCCCACTTCTTGCATATATTAGTCCTGCTAGTCCCTCTGGTATTTCCATTGATAATCCAGTAGGAACAAATACTGTTTCCCCCTTTTTGATTATTATTGGTTTATCTATACATGCATAAAGATCAGCACCAGCAGCAGCTTCACTACCATAAGTAGGAATATTTGCATTCTTATTTAATTTTGTTATTTTAACATCTATTTTTTCCATATTGCCTCCATATATCTAATATTAATTATATCAAAAAGGATTATTTTGTAACGATATATTTACAAAAAAAGAATACAATGTAGTATTCTTTTAATATATCTATGTGTTATATCTATTAACATTTGTTGCAGGTGCTTCAGCAAGGTCAGAAACAATATAATTACCACCTGAGTGATATTCATATCTTTTTCTAGCATAAGAATCCCAAGCAGAAGTATCATAACTGAAATTAGAATATTTATTTTCAAGATCTTTATATAATGAAGCAATTTTATTTTGATAAGATTTAGTTGGTTGGTATATGAAACTTACTTTTGCATTAGGACAGGTTTCACAAACAAGTTTAACACCTGTATATGTATATGATTGATCATAAGGACACTTTGTCATTGTTGAATTTCCATAATGACAAGCTAGGTTATCATCACCTGATGCACTCATAAAGATTACATTTTTTCCATCTAAACCCTTAAGCTCTTCTATAGTTGAGAATTGTTCTTTGTTATTTCGACGGGCATTAATATCAGTAACTAATGCTGCATTATCAACACAATAAACTGTTTGATATAAATCACCACTTTTTGCGGCAATCTTTAATGAATGAGCTCCATATACACTATCGCCGCCAATGACATTTTGACAATTGTTTAAATCTGTTTTCGCAACTTGATTAGTAAATTTAGTTGCGGTTGCTACTTCACTATATTTGTCAAAATGTACTTTTTCGCTATATTTAGTTATTTTTAATACAACAGAGTTTGTATTACGCTTATTAATTACATCATTGTAATCACTTGAGCAAAAATATGTATAAGTATTACATTGAGAATAGTTAGTTACTCCTGAAGGTACAAAGAATTCAGCATCAAATGCATATTTACCATTAACATAGAATTTATGTTTTTTCATATCATACTTACATTCTTTTCCATCAACTGTAAGAATTGCACAATTACCTTCTATTTTACATCCACCATTTCTAAAGAATTCTTCAGTTGCTCTTTGTGTTGCACGATTTTGACTAACATCATAGGCTGCACTAACAATATCTTTAAGTGATTGTCCTATAGTTAATTTAGGAATATTATCATCTACATCAATTACTGTATTAACAGCTTCTACAATTTCGGTTTTTAGTTCAGTAATTTCGTTATTAATATTATCTTTTGCTGTTTCTGCAGCAGTTTCTAATGTACCAGTAAATTCTTTAACTTTTGCTGGTACTTCTAATTTAGCATCAGTAACAGTTGCTTCAATATCTTGTATATTTGCATTTGCTGCTTCTGATGATGATGTATCTATTTCAACAACATTACTATCATTGCTTGAAGAATTACCTGATGAAGTTTGTGTAGTATTTTCACTAGTATCCTTATTTTTATTTATTTTACTTGTATTTTTGCTAGTATTAACATCGCTAGTTCTAGGATTAGTATTCCTAGAATTTGTATTAGCATTAGTACCTGTATTGGTACTTGTATTTGTATTACCACTTTGTGTATTGTTAGTATTACCATTGTGTGTATTAGTAGTATTACCACTTTGGGTATTGGTATTTGATGAATTTGAGGCTGTAATTGAATTGAACATAGAAACAAATTCATCACTATTTATTTGTTTCTTTTTATATTTTGTTACTATATCATTAATACTATTTTCAAGTGCTTCTGTTCTTTCATAGCCCATTTTACTTAAGATTACACAAAACTTATTAGTTAAATGATCTATCGAAATAGTGTTGTTATCAAGCATGGCAATATTTTTAATTAAAAAATCTGTATCTAGAGTCATTTTATCACCTCAAATTATGCTTTTTCGTCTTTGTTTTCATTCTTTTTTTTGTTTGCTGCTCTAATACTGGCCGCTTGTGCTCTTTTACTACTTGCTGTTGATCTCTTACTACCTGCTGTTGATCTTTTCTCATTTGCTTCTTTTCTTAATTCTTCTATTTTTTCATCAATTTTAGCTTCTGCAGCAGAAGCTTCACCTTCTATTTTAGAAGCTTCGTTATCAGAGGTTTCTTTAACTTTGTTACTTTGTGCCATTGCCTCATTATTCATAAGGGTATCTTGTGTACTAGTTAAAATTGAATTAATAGATCCCATATTAGCACCAACACTTTTTAATGAACTAACAAAGGTATTAACATTAGCAATTAATATTCCTTTAGCTTCTTCTAATTCATCTGCTTCTTTATCCAATTCATCTGCTTCATTTTCTAATATTTCTGCTTCGCCGTCTAATGCTCTTGCTTCTGCTTCTAAAGCTTCTGGACTCATATTATTTACCTCCTACCATTTTATCAATACCATCATAGGAATTTTGATAAATACTAATCATATCATCAAATAGATTATTGAAACCATTAGTATATCTATTAAGATAATCTACCTTACTTTTAAAAAAATCATTATATGTTGAAGTAGTAAGAACAGATTTAGGTGTTTTAAGAGTTTCTTCAATGTTATCTACTTCATTACTAATATTTTTAACTGCTTCTAACATATCACTGTTACATTCATTCATTACTTTTTTGAAATCAGTTACAACAATTTCATCATAATTTACTATTCCCATATTATACTTCCTCATCTAATAAATTTTTATATTTACTTCTTAAATTAGCATATTCGTCACCATATCGATTATAATATGTAGTTAAGAATTCAATAAAAGAAAGAGTTTCTTTTTCAATATTTTTAAGTTCTGTAATGTAGTTATTGTAGTTAGCAAAGAATGATTCTGCACCTGAACCTACCCATACAACACTTTTCTTATATGTTTCTAAATAATTGACTTTGTTGTAAATGACATCTAATTGTTTTTCCAAATATTTAATTTTTTGACCTAAGTCACCGATTTTTACCAAATATTTCATATTATCACCTATTATAAGTATACTATTATATAAATAAAAAAAGCAACTAATTGGCAGTTGCTTATTTTTTATTGATGTAAATATCAATTATAATAATAGGCTGTTTTTAGCGGTATATGCATTATAGTTCGTTAGAGGCATACTTACTAATGGTGACATTACTCTGTTGCCGTCTGAATGCGTATTATAATTTTGCCCGTTTGTAAACGTTAAAAAATCTTCTTTTCCCATATAAATAAAATTATCCGGATGCTCATCTGCAATTTTTTGATACAAATTAGAAGTATTTTGTCGATAAGTTGCTCCGCCATATAATGCATATATTTTCGCATTTTTACAACGATCAGCGATAAGTTCTAATCCTTCAATAGCACAAGATTGAGCAGGCTTACATTTTTTCCATGACTGATTATGGTCTAGATTACCATCACCAGATAAATTGAGCATGTATATATTCTTACCATCTAATCCATTGAGTTGTTCTTCTGTTATTTGGACTTTGTTTTCCCCATCATTATTAATACCAGTAACAATAACACAGTTATTTATACAATAAACGGTGTCATATAAATCCGGATTACTTCCAGTTAGACCTAATGAGTGTGCTCCAAATGCACTGTCACCTGCAATTATATTTTGACATGACGTTCTATCTGTTTTTGCAGTAGCGTTTGCAAATTTAGTAATAAATGGTACCTCAACTTGTTTAACAAAAGGAGGATCTGGATCATTAGGATATCTACTTTGTGTTACAGTTGATTTTTTTATTGTTATTACAATAGAATTTGATTTATTGTTCACTGTATTATCCCAACTATCTCCTACAAAATGAGTAAATACATTCATATGTTCGTAATCATCGTTATCATTAGGAATATATATTCCTACATCATTAATAATTGAATCATTTATTGTGAAATCTCTAGAATTTAAATCATATTGATAATTATTACCATCAAGATCTTTATAAGTTACTATACCAGTATCTTCATCAATGTTGAAACTTGGATCGTCTTTATGATATTTTTTAAAGAATTCAGCGTCAGCAGGCTTTAAATTGTATAATTCCATATTATCAGTATTCTTATTCCAAACACTATTAAAATCAAAAATTGTTTGTGTTAATTGTTCAATGGCGTTATCAATCCCTTCAATTACTGAACATGCTAATTTTAGCATACTATATAGAGTGTTAAAAGACTCTTCTAGTATGTTTTTAGTATTTGCTGCTGCTGATTCTAATGGTCCACAAAAAGGAGCTAAAATACCAGGTATTACTAATTTTGCGGATGCTATACTATTACCTAATTTGGAAGATGAGTTAGCTGCTTCACCAGTTGCGTCAGTATCAACTTCAACGATATCACCATTACTTTCACTTTTAGCTGATGTATCAACATAAGCATAACGACCATTTTCATCTGGTTCTAATCTTATCGCAGGTTCATCTTTATGTTCTTCTTCGTTATAAGTAAAATCATAATCTATTGTAATATTATGAACTGAATCACTATCTTGATTATTATTTTCTTCATCTATGTAATCGCTATAAAAAGAACTTTCATCTAAATTTGTTTGTTTATTTGCTTCTTCTCTAGCATCAGTAGACATAATGTCTTCAATCTTTTTATCTTCATTATATTTATCATAATTGATAGGAGTATATTTAGGAGTAGGATCAATGTTTTTTACTTCAACAGGTTTTGTTGATAAAGAAGTTAATGAATTATATACATCATCAAAAGTAATAGATCCGGTTTTATCATTTTTATAGTCTGTTAAAATATCTTTAATTTTGTTTTCTAAATCTATTTTGATATTATTATCTATATTTCCCAAAAACTCTTTTGATAGTTTGTTTGTTAAATTATTAACACTAATACTCCAACCATCTAACATTTTGATATTTTTTTCTAGGTATTCTCTATCAATATTCATATCATCACCTATTATAATTATACTATTTTATTTATATATATAGCAATAAATCATAGATTACTAATTTATATTGATGTAAACTAAATGTTTCATATTAAAGAAAATATTTAACAAAAAAAGTAATTAACTTATAATATAAAAGTAGGAGGATTTATGAATTATAAAAAAATAGTAATTGCAGGTGGAGGTATATTAGGTAGTCAAATAGCTTTTCAAACTGCATATTCAGGCTTTGATGTAACTATTCTTGTTAGAAAAGATGATTCAGCAGAAGAAGTGAATAAAAAATTAGATGATTTAGCTAAAACATATTTAGAAACAATAGTTAAAATGGATACCCCAGAAGGAAAGGAACCATCTAATTGGGCAAGAGGTATAGCAAGTCTTGAAACATATAATAGAGAGGACTGTATTAATAGAGTTAATAGAGCAAGAACAAGTATTAAAATATTAAATAATCAACAAACAGCATTAGAAGATTGTGATTTATTAATTGAATCCATTACAGAAATATTTGATGTCAAGGAAGAGTTTTATAAACAAATAGCTTCATTACTTCCTGAAAAGACAGTAGTAGTTACTAACTCTAGTACACTATTACCATCTAAGTTAAGTAAGTTTACGGGAAGACCTAATAAGTATTTAGCAATGCACTTTGCTAACCATATTTGGAAAAATAATATAGCTGAAGTTATGGGACATGATGAAACAGAACCACAATATTATGATGAAATATCAGCTTTTGCAGAAGCTATTCATATGATTCCATTAGTAGCTAGAAATGAAAAATCCGGTTATTTATTGAATTCTATGTTAGTACCATTCTTATTAAGTGCTATGGATTTACTTGCTAATGGTATATCAGATCCAGCAACTATTGATAAAGCATGGACATTAGGTACAGGAGCTCCTAATGGACCATTCCAAATTATTGATATCGTAGGTTTAGAGACTGCAAGAAATATTGTACTTCAATATCAAAAAGTACCTAACTTATTTGATCCACTTCTTCGTAAGATGATGTTACCTTATAATTATGATGGTATGTTAAGAATACTTGATGAATATATTAATGCTGGTAAAAAGGGACAAGCTGCTGGAGAAGGATTCTATAAATACGACAAAAATATCTAATATATAAATTGTATTATAATAAGATTTATTAGAGGGAATATGAAATGTATTAATTGTGGTAATTATTTGGAAAAGAAAGATGGTTTTTGTCCAAATTGTGGTAATAGAGTTAATAAAATGCTTTATATAAGAATAATAGTATTAGGCCTTATTGCAACAGTTCTTCCTTTTATCTTTTTAAGAGGTGAAGGGGATAAAGATAGTATTGTTTACTTATATATGTTTGGTAGTTATTTTATATGTACGATAATAATAGAATTTACTTTAAGGGTATTTACCAGAAAAGAAAGTATTATAAGTAGTATATTGGGTCCTTTATTACAATGTGCTTTAATGATGATATTATCTTTCTTTGAGATATCAGCCAAAGGAGAAACAGCTGGATTATTACCACTTGCTATTTTGGTATTAGAATTACCTTATGTTCCATTATTATTTATTATAAATATGATTACAAATTTAATATTTTGTAGAGTTAAAAAGAAACCTCAATAGGTTTCTTTTTTATTGTTTAATTATAAATAATATGTCATAATTAAATTGTAATCATAGAAAGGAGAAGATTATGGAAGAAAATAAAAAATCTAAGACAGGATTAATTATTCTTATTATTATCATTTTATTACTTATTTTATTTGCAGTATGGTATTTCTTATTAAGAGATAAAGGAGAAACTAATAACGGTAACAGTAATAATAACCAACAACAACAAGAAGAAAAACCAAAGGAAACTAAAGGTTATCAATATGACTATCGTGAAGGTGTATTAACTCCAATTGTTGATGAAAATGGAATCCCTAAACAAAATGACTTTGTTATTGATGGTATTATCTTAATTGGTAATAGACATGAATATCGTGGTGATGATGATACAATGGGAATAATTGATTATTTTGTTAAACAAGGTTATAAGAAAGAAGGCCTTAATTCATCATTCTATTTAAATGAATGGATTGAGATGTATCTTGATACTAAGTATACGGGTAATACTTCTGATGTTAAGATCGTTGTAGTACCACATAAAAAAGTGGAAGAACTAGAATTATTATCTTTAACTCAACTTGAAGAATTAGCAAGTGAAAAAGGTGGTTTTGTAATGGATTATAAAACACCAGAAGAAGATAACCACAAATATATTGGTAATGGTTATGTTAATGCGGATTATCCTGAAGGTAAATATGATATCTTATTTACTTATAAAGGTAAGATTGC
>JAEEGL011958217.1_pt1 | contig 12560 bp, 9 predicted proteins | sample 9134231 | NCBI WGS metagenome assembly JAEEGL01 (sample SAMN16246548, study PRJNA631951) | gut metagenome | biome: gut microbiome; feature: rumen; material: fiber-attached | host: Bos | place: Iran: Karaj | collected 2018-10
CCCGGAGGACGCGCATGCCGTTGTTGCGGTCGATCGTCGCGTAGGCTTCGGGGTCGCGCGTGCGCAGCTCCTCGGCGAGGGCCTGCGCGCCTTCGCGCTTCAGCCGCTCCGTGAGCCGCTCCCGCAGTGCCGGGTCCGCTTCCGGCACGTCCGCGATGCCGTTGCAGACGGCGTCGATGTAGAACATCGAGCCGCCGGTCATCACGAGTGTCTCGTGGCCTTCGGCGAAGAGGCGGCGGATCAGCGCGAGGGCTTCCGCCTCGTAGCGGCCTGCGGTGTAGTAGTCGCGGACGGACTTGGTCCGGATAAAGTAGTGGGGGACGCGCGCGAGCTGCTCGTCCGAGGGGACGGCGGTGCCGATGCGCATTTCGCGGTAGATCTGGCGGGAGTCGCAGGAGATGACGGGGGAGTGGTACTGCTCCGCGAGGGAGATGCTGTAGTCGGTCTTGCCTACAGCCGTCGGTCCGAGGACGATGAGGAGCTTCCCAGGCACGGCGCGGGGCTAGAAGATGGCGTTTTCGCTCTCGTCGTAGACCTCCTCCGGGGCGTCGTCGTCCTCTTCCGCGCTTTCGTCTTCATCCTCCTCGTCTTCCATGTCCTCGTCGTCGAGGCGGATGTTGAGGAGTTCCTCGAGCTTGGTCCGCTTGCGCTCCTCGCCGGGGAGGTGGCGCTTCTCGTCCGGCAGGTCCTCGAAGGCGACGTAGCCCTTCTCGAACTCAATCGGGTTCGGGCCCTTGGCCTCCACGATCGTCGGGGAGGGAGCGGCCTCCGGCGTCTCGCCGTCGAAGGTGACGTTCACGCTCTTCTTGCCGGCCACGTCGTAGAAATACACGAAGGAGACGATCCCCTTCGCGCGGGTCTGGGCCATCGTCACGTCGTCCACGGCGCCGTCGCCGAGGTCGAAGAGGCCGTAGCGGGCCACGACGCTGCCGCCCTCGTCCAGCGCCTTGAAGAGGATGAGCTGGTCCTGGGGGAATTCCAGGTCGGACTGAAGCTGCCGGTGGAGGGAATACAGGGTCGCGGTGCCGCTGATCTTGTAGACTCTGTAGAAACCTTTGATGCCCGTAAGGGTAACTCTGTAGAGAAGAGCCATAGCGCGTGAATAATTTTTTCCTAGCGGTTTCAAAGTTACAAAGAAAACGTTAAATTTGAACATAGATGGACCGGATTCAGGATACTTATCGCAGCATCGCCGCCCGTTCCGAGGGTTTGTACAAGGACAACGGCAGCCGTTTCCTCGCTTTCGCCTGCCCGGTCGAGACGGAGGAGGAGGTGAAGGAAATCGTGGACGCGCTGCGGAAAGAGTACCATGACGCGCGCCACCACTGCTTCGCCTACCGCCTCGGCCTCGACGGCGCGCGCTGGCGGGCGAACGACGACGGCGAACCCTCCGGCTCGGCCGGCCGTCCCATCCTGGGCCAGATCGATTCCGCGGGGCTGAGCGACGTGCTGGTGGTCGTCGTGCGCTACTTCGGCGGCGTGAAGCTCGGGATCCCGGGGCTGATCCGGGCCTACAAGACGGCGACGCAGGAGGCGCTCGCGGCCGCGCAGGCGGTCGAGAAGACCGCCGCCCGCCGCTTCCGGATCACGTTCGACTACCTGTCGATGAACCCCGTGATGCGGGTCCTGAAGGACCTCGACATCCCCCAGTCCGGCCAGTCCTTCGGCAACGAGTGCAGCCTGGACGTCCGCGTCCGGCTTTCACAATATGAAGATTTTTTGACCAGAACCCGGAATTTTTTGCTATCTTTAAGTGAATTATAGGTCTAACTATTATCATCATGAATAAAAAACACGTTTTCAATGCAGGCCCCTGCATCCTGCCGCAGGCAGCGCTAGACGCTTCGATCGAGGCGATCAAGGATTTCAAGGGGACCGGTGTCTCTCTGCTCTGTATCTCCCACCGTACCAAGGAATGGGATGCGACGATGGATGAATGCCGCGCGCTCTGGAAGGAGCTGCTGCATATCCCGGATGATTATGAGGTGATTTTCCTCGGCGGCGGCGCCTCGCTGGAGTTCCTCTGCGTGGCGATGAACTTCCTCGAGAAGAAGGCCGCGTACCTGGATACGGGTGTCTGGGCCAGCAAGGCCCTCAAGGAGGCGAAGGCCTTCGGCGAGGCCTATGCGATCGCGAGCTCCAAGGATAAGAACTATACCTATATCCCGAAGGGCTATGAGATCCCGACGGACCTGGATTATTTCCATATCACGACCAACAACACGATCTACGGTACCGAGATCAAGACCGATATCGACTGCCCGGTCCCGCTGATCGCGGACATGTCCTCCGATATCCTGAGCCGCCCCGTCGACGTCAGCAAGTATGCGATGATCTACGGCGGCGCCCAGAAGAATGCGGGCCCCGCCGGCGTCGCCTTCGCCATCATCCGGAAGGACGCTCTCGGCAAGGTGACCCGCCACCTCCCGACGATGATCGACTACCGGACCCATATCGACAAGCTCTCGATGTTCAACACCCCGCCGGTCTTCCCGATCTTCGTGATGAACGAGACCCTGAAGTGGCTCAAGGGCATCGGCGGCGTCGAGGCGATGCACAAGATCAACCTTCGGAAAGCCAAGACCCTCTACGACGAGATCGACCGCAACTCCCTCTTCGTCGGCACCGCCGTCCCCGAGGACCGCTCGATCATGAACATCTGCTTCGTGATGGCGCCCGGCCGCGAGGACCTGCAGGACGAGTTCCTCGCCTTCTCCAAGGAGCGCGGCATGGTCGGCCTCAAGGGCCACCGCTCCGTCGGCGGCTTCCGCGCCTCCGTCTACAACGCCTGTACCCAGGAAGACGTCGACGCCCTCGTCGCCTGCATGCAGGAATTTGAGAAACTCCACAAGTAAGCGCCCGCCATGAAAGTATTGCTTGCAACCCAGAAGCCGTTCGCCGCAGCCGCGGTCGCCGGCATCCGCAACATCCTCGAAGGCGCCGGCCACGAAGTCGTCCTCCTCGAGAAATATGCCGCCCAGGAAGATCTGGTGGCCGCCGTCGCCGACGCAGAGGCGATGATCATCCGCTCCGACAAGGTGGACGCCGCCGTGATCGCCGCGGCGCCGAAGCTCCGCATCGTCGTGCGCGCGGGCGCCGGCTATGACAACGTCGACCTCGCCGCCGCGACCGCCCGCGGCATCGTCGTGATGAATACCCCGGGCCAGAATTCGAACGCCGTCGCCGAACTCGCGATCGCGATGATGATCTACATGGCCCGTACGCAGTTTACCCCGGCGACCGGCTCCGAGATCCAGGGCAAGACCCTCGGCATCCAGGCCTTCGGCAACGTCGGCCGCCTGGTCGGCGCGAAGGCGAAGGCCCTCGGGATGACCGTGAAGGCGATCGACCCGTTCCTCAGCGAGGACCAGATCCGCGCCGGCGGCGCCGAGCCCGCCAGCGACCTGAAGGACCTCTACGCGACGAGCGACTACGTCTCGATCCATATCCCCGCGACCCCCCAGACTGTCGGCTCGATCGGCTACGACCTGATCGCCTCGATGCCCAAGGGCGCGACCCTCGTCAACACCGCCCGCAAGGAGGTGATCGACGAGGCCGGCCTGGAGAAGGCCCTGGAGGACCGTCCGGACCTGAAATATGCGACCGACGTCGCTCCCGACAACCTCGCCGTCCTGAAGGAGAAATTCGGCCTGCGCGTCTTCGCGACCCCGAAGAAGATGGGTGCCCAGAGCGCCGAGGCCAACATCAACGCCGGCCTGGCGGCCGCCCGCCAGATCTGCGACTACTTCGCGACCGGCAATACCCGTTTCCAGGTCAACAAATAGCAGCGCCATGGTCCGAGTCAAACCTTTCGCCGCGGTCCGTCCCGCGACGCAGTTCGCCACCGAGGTGGCCGCCCCGCCCTACGATGTCCTGAATTCCGAGGAAGCGAAGGCGATGGCGGGGGAGAAATCCCTCCTCCATATCACGAAGCCGGAGATCGACTTCAGCCCGATCCTGGAAGACCACGACCCGCGCGTCTATGACAAGGCGGTCGAGAACTTCCGGCTGTGGCAGGAGCGCGGCTGGCTGCAGCAGGACGCGAAGCCCTGCTACTATGTCTACGCCCAGACGATGGACGGCCGTACCCAGTACGGCCTCGTCCTCTGCGCCCATACCGAAGACTACGAGAACGGCCTGATCAAGAAGCACGAGCTGACCCGCAAGGACAAGGAGGACGACCGGATGATCCACGTCCGGATCCAGAACGCCAACATCGAGCCGGTCTTCTTCGCCTACCGCGACGACGACGAGCTCGACGCGATCGTCGCCCGCAAGGTCGCCGAACCCGCCCTGAACGAGTTCACCGACGAGAACGGCTTCGGCCACCGCTTCTGGGTCATCGACGACGACGCGGACATCGCCCGCATCACGGAGATCTTCACCTCCCGCGTCGAGGCTTTCTATGTCGCCGACGGCCACCACCGTACGGCCGCCGCGGCCCGTGTCGGCGCCGAAAAGCGCGCCCAGAACCCGAACCATACCGGCGCGGAGGAGTACAACTACTTCATGGCCGTCTGCTTCCCGCAGAGCCAGCTCAAGATCATCGACTACAACCGCGTCCTGAAGGACCTCGGCGGCCTCTCGCCGTTCGAGGTGATCGAGTGGATCGGCCGTGACTTCGACGTCGAGTGCAAGGGCGCCGAAGTTTACCATCCGTCCGGCCTCCACAACTTCGCGATGTACCTGGAGGGCCAGTGGTATTCGCTGACCGCGAAACCGGGCCGTTACGACGACGCCGACCCGATCGGCGTGCTCGACGTCACGATCCTGTCGAACCTGGTCCTCGACAAGGTCTTCGGCATCCGCGACCTCCGGACCGACAGGCGGATCGACTTCGTCGGCGGCATCCGCGGCCTCGGCGAACTGCAGCGCCGCGTCGACAGCGGCGAGATGCAGGTCGCCTTCGCCCTGTATCCGGTCTCGATGGAGCAGCTCATCGCCATCGCCGACAGCGGCAACATCATGCCGCCGAAGACGACCTGGTTTGAGCCGAAGCTCCGTTCCGGCCTCGCAATCCACAAACTCGACTAGACCATGGCAGATCCGGCAGCATTGCGCGCGAAGATGAAGGAATTCTTCGGCTACGACGCCTTCAAGGGGGGACAGGAAGAAATCGTACACCACCTTGTAGACGGCGGAGACGCCTTCGTGCTGATGCCGACCGGCGGCGGGAAATCCCTGTGCTACCAGCTGCCGGCCCTCGTGATGGAGGGCACGGCAATCGTGATTTCCCCGCTGATCGCCCTGATGAAGAACCAGGTCGACGCCATCCGCGGCTTCGTCTCCGGCAACGACAGCATCGCCCATTTCCTGAACTCCTCCCTGAACCGGGTCCAGATCGCGGAAGTGCGCGAGGACCTGCTCGCGGGCCGGACGAAACTGCTCTATGTCGCCCCGGAATCCCTGACCCGCGAGGACAACATCGCCCTCCTCAAGGAGATCCGGATTTCCTTCTACGCGATCGACGAGGCCCACTGCATCTCCGAATGGGGCCACGACTTCCGTCCGGAGTACCGCCGCATCCGCGCCCTCGTCGACGAGATCGGCCGCGCGCCCATCATCGCCCTGACCGCCACGGCGACCCCGAAGGTCCAGAGCGACATCCTGAAGAACCTCGGCATCGCCGGCGCGCGCGTCTTCAAGTCGTCGTTCAACCGCCCGAACCTCTTCTACGAGGTCCGGGACAAGAACGACGCCGAGAAGGACATCATCCGCTACATCAAGCAGAACCCCGGCAAGTCCGGAATCGTCTACTGCCTCAGCCGCAAGAAGGTCGAGGAGTTCGCCGCCCTGCTGAACATCAACGGGATTAAGGCCCTGCCCTACCATGCCGGCCTGGACGCGAAGGTCCGCGCCGACAACCAGGACATGTTCCTGATGGAGGAGGTCGACGTGATCGTCGCGACGATCGCCTTCGGCATGGGCATCGACAAGCCCGACGTGCGCTTCGTGATCCACTACGACATCCCGAAGAGCATCGAGAGCTACTACCAGGAGACCGGCCGCGCCGGCCGCGACGGCCAGGAAGGCAACTGCATCACCTACTACAGCTACAAGGACATCCAGAAGCTCGAGAAGTTCATGCAGGGCAAGCCCGTCGCCGAGCAGGAGATCGGCCGGCAGCTCCTCGCGGAGGTCGTTGCCTACGCCGAGTCGAGCCAGTGCCGCCGCAAGCTCCTGCTGAACTATTTCGGCGAGGACTACCTGCCCGACAACTGCGGCTCCTGCGACAACTGCGTCCGTCCCAAGCCCGTCTTCGACGGCCGGGAGGAGATGGCCCTCGTGATCCGCCTGATCCGATCCCTGCCCGAGAAGTTCAAGCTCGAGCACCTCGCCAACATCCTTGCCGGCAATGCGACGGCCCTGATCAAGTCCTACCGTCACGACGAGCTCGAACTGTTCGGCGCCGGCGCCGCCCATTCCGACAAGTTCTGGTGCACCGTAATCCACCAGGGCCTCATCCTCCACCTCCTCGACAAGGAGATCGAGACCTACGGCCTGATTTCCGTGACCCCCGAAGGAGAGGCGTTCCTCGCGGCCCCGTACGAGCTCCGGCTCGTCGAGGACCGGACGTTCTCCGCGGGCGGGGACGACGAAGACGACGACGAGACCGCGATGGCCGCGGCGGCGATGAAGGGCGGCGGCGGGGACGCCGTGCTGCTCTCGATGCTGAAGGACCTCCGCAAGGACCTGTCCCGCCGCCTGAAGCTCCAGCCCTGGATCATCTTCCCGGACCCGGCCCTCGAGGACATGACGATCCTCTACCCGGTCACGGTCGAGGAGCTCCGGAACTGCCAGGGCGTGGGCGAGGGGAAGGCGCGCAAGTTCGGCGCCGAGTTCGTCGCGCTGATCGCCAAGTATGTCGCGGAGAACGACATCAGCCGCCCGGACGATTTCGTCGTGAAGTCCGCGCCGAGCAAGTCCGCCGGCAAGGTCGCCATCATCCAGGGCATCGACCGCCGCCAGGATCTCGAGGACATTGCCGCGGCCCGCGGCCTCGACATGGACGAACTGATGTCCGAGATCGAGGGGATCGTCGCGACCGGGACGAAGCTGAACCTGGACTATTACATCTCCCGCAACATCGACGAGGATGTCGTGGAAGACATTTACGAATACTTCCGTGAGGAAGCGGCATCCGACTCGGTCGCGGACGCGATCGAAGCCCTCGGGCCTGACTACGAGGAAATGGAGGTCCGCCTGGTCCGGATCAAGTTCCTCTGTGAAATCGCGTCATGATCCCCCAGCAGACCGTCGACCTCATCCTGGATACCGCGCGCATCGAAGACGTCGTGGGGGATTTTGTCACACTGAAAAAGCAGGGTGCTAGCCTCTGGGCTTGTTGCCCGTTTCATAATGAAAAAACACCTTCTTTTCACGTAGTACCTTCACGTGGAATATATAAGTGTTTTGGATGTGGCAAGACGGGAACCGCTGTCGGTTTTTTGATGGAGCACGAGCACGTCTCCTACGTCGAGGCCCTGCGGTACCTGGCCCGGAAATACCACATCGAAATCGTCGAGAAGGAGGAGACCGCCGAGGAGATTGCCGCGCGCCAGCGCAGCGAGAGCCTCCTGCTGGTCTCCGAGTTCGCCCAGAAATTCTTCGTGGAGAACCTCGACACGCCGGAGGGCCGCTCCCTCGCACGGGCGTACTACCGCCGGCGCGGGCTCGAGGACGGGACCCTCGCCGAGTTCGGCCTCGGCTGGGCGCCCTCGGACCGCCATGCGCTGACGAAGGCCGCTCTCGCCGCCGGCTACAAGGAGGAATACCTCGTGGACAGCGGCCTCTGCATCCGCTACGACGACGGCAGCCTCGCCGACCGTTTCCACGAACGGGTGATGTTCCCGATCCACTCCCTGAGCGGCCGCGTGATCGCCTTCAGCGGGCGGACCCTCCGCTCCGACGACGCCGTCGCGAAGTACGTCAATTCCCCGGAGACGGAAATCTACGTCAAGAGCCGCAACCTCTACGGCATCTGGCTGGCGAAGTCGGAAATCGCCAAGGCCGGCTGCTGCTACCTGCTGGAAGGCAACGTGGACGTCGTCACGATGCACCAGCTCGGCATCCGGAACGTCGTCGCCTCCTGCGGCACGTCCCTGACCGTCGAACAGGTCCGGATGATACGCAAGTTCACGGAGAACGTGACGGTGATGTACGACGGGGACTCCGCCGGCATCCACGCCGCCCTCCGCGCCATCGACCTGCTCCTCGGCGAAGGCCTGAACGTGAAGCTGGTCCTCTTCCCGGACGGGGATGACCCGGACTCGTTCTGCCGCAAGCATACCCTGGAGGAGGTCCGCTCCTTCATCGCGTCCGCCGAGCAGGACTTCATCGACTATATGGCCGACCGGACGGATCCGGGCGCGCTGCGCGACCCGGTCCGCCGCGCGAACCTGATCAACGGCGTCGCCGACACGGTCGCCCGGATTCCGGACGCCGTGAAGCGCTCCGTTTACGTCGAGGCCGCCGCGGCGAAATTCGCGATGGATCCGAAGATCCTGTTCCAGCGGATTTCCGCGACGCGGGAGAAGCTGCGCGCGGCGCAGCGCCAGGAGGAGGAGCGGGCCCGCCGCCGGCAGGCCGCCGACCTCCCGCCGCTCCCGGAGGACGAGCCGTACTATGTCCGGAACCGCCCCGAGGAAGCGGGGGAGAACCAGGAGGAGAACAAGACCGTCGGCCAGGCCGAGCGCGAGCTCCTCTGGTTCATCCTGACCCACGGCCGGGATATCCTGGATTTCGACACGGACTCCGAATTCTATTCCGGCTCCGAGGCGGAGAAGCCGACGGTCGCGGAGTTTATCCGTGCCTCGCTCGACGCCGACGGCTCGCAGTTTTACAACAGCATCTACCGGGATGCCTACAATGCCTATTTCGCCCTGTACGACAAGGGCCTGAGCCAGGAAGACATCATCCGGGACCTGCTGAACGGCGGCGACCGCCGGACCGCTGCGCTGGCGGCCCGCCTCGCCATCGAGAAATATGAACTGACCGTGGAGAACTTTGCCCGCGCCCTGACGACGACCTCGTCCTGGCTCGTGCAGTATGTTCCCAAAGCCATCCTCTCCTACGCCGAACGCAAGATCGAGGACCGCCTGCTGCTCCTGCGCGGTTCCCTCAAGGATGCGTCCCCGGAAGAGGAGGCGAAGATCATGGCCGCCATCGTGCGGCTCCAGAGCGCCCAGCGCAGCGTCCGCGTCCGGCTGGGCAGAGACAGAGAACGAAACAAGTAAACCCAAGAGATATGGAGAAGAAAGCATTCAAGAGGACCCTCGTGACCTGCGCCCTTCCGTATGCCAACGGACCGGTGCACATCGGCCACCTCGCAGGCGTGTATGTCCCCGCGGACATCTATGTCCGCTACCTCCGCATGCGCGGCGAGGATGTCCTGTACATCTGCGGCTCCGACGAACACGGAGTCCCGATCACCATCAAGGCCCGCCAGCAGGGCATTTCCCCGCAGGACGTCGTCGACAAGTACCACAAGATCATCAAGGATTCCTTCTCGGGCCTCGGCATCAATTTCGACATCTACGGCCGCACGAGTTCCGACGTCCACCGCGCGAACGCCGCGGCGTTCTTCCGCAAGCTCTACGACGAGGGCAAGTTCATCACCCGCACCTCGGAGCAGTACTATGACCCCGAGGCGCAGACCTTCCTCGCCGACCGCTACATCGTCGGCACCTGCCCCCGCTGCGGCAACGAAGGCGCCTACGGAGACCAGTGCGAGAAGTGCGGCAGCACCCTCAGCCCCGAGGAGCTCATCAACCCCCGCTCCAAGCTGAGCGGCGCCGCCCCCGTCAAGAAGGAGACGACCCACTGGTACCTGCCGCTGAACGAATACGAATCCTGGCTTTCCCAGTGGATCCTGGACGGCCACAAGGAGTGGAAGACCAATGTCTACGGCCAGTGCAAGAGCTGGATCGACGGCGGCCTCCAGCCCCGCGCGGTCAGCCGCGACCTGGACTGGGGCGTGCCCGTCCCGGTCGAAGGCGCCGAAGGGAAAGTCCTCTACGTCTGGTTCGACGCCCCGATCGGCTACATCTCGAATTCGATCGAGCTCCTGCCTGAATCCTGGGAAAAGTGGTGGAAGGACGAAGACACGAAGCTCGTCCACTTCATCGGCAAGGACAACATCGTCTTCCACTGCATCGTCTTCCCTTCGATGCTGAAAGCCCACGGCGAGTTCATCCTCCCGGAGAACGTCCCCGCCAACGAGTTCCTGAACCTGGAGGGCGACAAGATCTCGACCTCCCGCGGCTGGGCCGTCTGGGCCCATGAGTACCTGGAGCAGTTCCCGGGCAAGGAGGATGTCCTCCGCTACGTCCTGACGGCCAACGCGCCCCAGACCTCCGACAACGACTTCAGCTGGAAGGACTTCCAGCAGCGCAACAACAGCGAGCTCGTCGCCGTCTTCGGCAATTTCGTGAACCGCGCCGTCGTCCTGACCCACAAGTACTTCGAGGGCAAGGTCCCCGCGCGCGGAACGCTCCTGCCGGAGGACCGCGACGCCCTCGCCCAGATTCCGGAGCTCCGCCGCTCCCTGGAGGACAACATCGCCCACTACAAGTTCCGCGAGGCCCTCAAGGACGCGATGGGCATCGCCCGCGTCGGCAACAAGTACATCTCCGACACCGAGCCCTGGAAGGTCGCCAAGACCGACATGGCCCGCTGCGCCACGATCCTCAATGTCAGCCTCCAGATCTGCGCCGACCTGGCCCTGGCCTTCGAGCCCTTCACCCCGTTCGCCGCGGAGCGCCTCCGCCGGATGCTGGGCGTGTGCCTCGAGGCCGGCACGGACCACCGCGCAGGCGAGCAGGTCAGCGTCAACACCTACCGTGACGGCGAAGGCGCCGCGCTCCATACCCACGCCGCCGGCCTCCGCTGCTGCCCGCCGGACGGGGCCGTCTGCCTCGACTGGGAGAAGCTGGGCGCAGAGGAACTGCTGCCGGAAGGCCACGGGATCGGCGCCGCGGAGCTGCTCTTCGCCAAGATCGAGGACGACGTGATCCAGGTCCAGCTCGACCGCCTCGCCGCGATCCGCGCGGAGCGGGAAGCCGCCGCGGCCGCCGAGGCCGCCCGCCGCGTCGCCCCGCAGAAGGACGAAGTGACCTTCGAGGACTTCGAGAAGATGGACATCCGCACCGCGACGGTCCTCGCCGCCGAGAAGGTCCCCCAGACCGACATGCTCCTCAAGCTCACGATCGACACCGGCATCGACACGCGCACCATCGTCTCCGGCATCGCCGCGTACTACGGCCCCGAGGATATGCTCGGCAAGCAGATCTGCATCCTCGCGAACCTGAAACCCCGCAAGATCCGCGGCATCGAGTCCCAGGGCATGATCCTGATGGCCAAGCAGCCCGACGGCACGATGCGTTTCATCACCCCCGCCGAAGTCCTGATGAACGGCTCCGAAATCGGTTGACATGAAAGCGATCAGAAACGTGATATTCGATTTCGGGACCGTCCTCCTGGACTGGAACCCGAAACGCCTCTACACGCCGTATTTCCGGGATGAGGCAAAATGCGACTGGTTCCTGGAGCACATTTGCAACCGCGCGTGGAACGACGAGATGGACAAGGGAAAACCGACCGATGTCGGGACCGAGGAGAAGGTTGCGCAGTTCCCGGAATGGGAGAAGGAAATCCGGATGTACTTCGACCGCTGGATCGAAATGATCGGGGAGGAGACGCCCGGGATGTACGAACTGGAACTGGAACTGAAGGCCGCCGGATACGGGATTTACGGCCTGACGAACTGGAACAACGAAACCTTCCGCCTGGTCCGCGGGAAGCGGATCTTCCAGGTGCTGGACGGGATGGTCGTGTCGGCGGAAGAGAAGCTGCTGAAGCCGGAGCCGGAGATCTACGAGTGCCTGCTGGGCCGCTACGGGCTGGACCGGGAGGAGTGCGTCTTCATCGACGACGTCCCGAAGAACGTGGCCGGAGCGGAAGCGGTCGGCATCCGCGCGATCCTCTTCGAGAATCCCGCGCAGGTCCGCCGCACGCTCGCCGGCCTGGGTGTCAAAATCGCAACGGAAAAATGAAACATTACCCCTACATCGACGTCAGCCGGATCGAGGACCTGCCCTCGCCGTCGGTCGGGACCAAGCTGGTGGTCCACTACGCCTTCCAGTACATCGACTTCAACCTGGTTCCGGAATACGCGGAACAGGTGAATTTCGTGGACTGCGTGTTCATGGGCTGCGAGCTCATCCCCGGGATGGAGGAGCGCCTCGGCGCGAACCTGATCCTGCCGCGGATGGGCATGATCTACCACGTCTTCAACAGTTCGCTCTACCACGCGGAGAGCCTCTACGAGGGCTTCGACCCGGCGCGGCCGGAGACCTTCAGCGGCTGTTTCGACTCGCGGGTGTATGCCGATTACCTCGAGCGGGGCAAGAAGAGCGCCGACCTGCGCGTTACGATCGCCCGCTCCCTCCACGACCACTCCATGAGCGATGCGCTCCAGGATTTCCTGTCCCGCTACAACGCCCACGACGTGGTCGGCATCATGGGCGGCCATTTCCTGAAGCGGACCGACGAGCGCTACC
>JAEEGL012372287.1_pt1 | contig 12560 bp, 15 predicted proteins | sample 9134231 | NCBI WGS metagenome assembly JAEEGL01 (sample SAMN16246548, study PRJNA631951) | gut metagenome | biome: gut microbiome; feature: rumen; material: fiber-attached | host: Bos | place: Iran: Karaj | collected 2018-10
AATTCCATGATTTTCTGTTTGGCGTTGAAAGCCGCATTGAAAAGCAGCTCCACGTCCACGTCGCACTCCTCGCCGCCACGGTTGGGACGCACTATCTGCGTGCCGGCCACCGAAGGCTCGGAATATAGCACCTCGTCGGGGCTTTCGCTGCCGTCGGCGATGCCGAAATAGAGCTTGTCGCAAATGCGCTCCACGTCGGCGTTGAGCAACACATGGGTGTCGTCGAGGATAACCACCGCGTCGAGGATGTTCTTAAGGTCGCGCACCTGATGGGTGCTTACCACGATAAGACGGTTTTCGGAGGCTTTTATCCGCAACAGCTTGCGCAGCACCGTCTTGCTGGGGATGTCGAGGCCGTTGGTGGGTTCGTCCATGACCAACAGCGGGGTGTTGGCGGCAAAGGCGAAAGCTATGAACACCTTTTTGCGGGTGCCGAGACTCAGCTTGGCCAACGACTGGCGCAGGTCGGTGATCTCCCACTCGCGCAGGTACTCCACAAAATCCGTTTCCGAGAAATCAGGATAGAACGGTGCGTTGATTTTCATATATTTGTCGATACTCAGATGCACTTCGGGCATCTCCTCGGGCAGCATAAAGAGCTGCGAAAGGCACTCGGCCTCGCGCTTGCGCGGCTCCCTGCCCAGCACCGTTACGGTGCCCTGCGTGGGGAACAGCACTCCCGACATCAGCTGCATCAACGTGGTTTTGCCTACCCCGTTCTTGCCAAGGAGGCCTACTATTCTACCGGGCTCCAACGACAGGTCAACACCGTCGAGGACATTTTGGTTTTTCCGGTATCCGAACTTGAGATTTTTTATTTCTATCATATTGTTATGTGTGTCTTACTGAAAGGCAACCTCTACGAGGTTGTTTCGTTTTGGTTTACATTACTTTTTTTCTTTGGTGGTGTCGGCGGGTTGGGACATCTGGCAGTTGAACGAGCACCAGTTGTGCTTGTGTTTGTGCGAGATGTGTGGCGTGCCGCCGTGGGTTATACATTCTTTTGCACAAATCTCGAAACTCTGCATACAATCCTTGGCGAGAAAACTCTTCATCACATCGGGGTTGTTGCCTACTACGAAGGTTACAAAAGCGTTGCCCAAGGTAAGTTTCACGCCGTCGGACAACGACCTTTTTGTGCCTTTCATAAACTGCGCGAACTCGTCGTAATAGGCTTTCGACACGATAAAAGCTCCGTCGTACTGCTTTCCGCCACACTTGAAGGTGAAAGAAAACTCCTTGCCCGACTTGTCGAACTGTATGTCAACAATATCGACGGGTTCGATGAAATCGTCGGAATAGAGCTTCAGCGACTTGTCGTCGATGCGTTTCAGGACGATCTCCGCATCGTTGTAGTAGTAGCACAGGCCGCAATTGCTAACCAACGAGTCTTTTTCGCTGTACATAAGCAGACGGTAGTCCTCGTCCTGAAAGAAGAAAGTGTTTGTGGTGCAGCCGCTGTCCGCAACCATCACCTGAACATCGCAACTTTCCATCAGATTGGCGAACTCCTCGTCGGTTATAGCCATATTGCAGTTGCCGTTCTTTGTTTTCAGCACTGTCCTTTTAGTTTTATTGTTTCCGCTTGAGCAGGAAGCGAAAATGCAGGCTCCCGCGATAAGTGCAACGGCCAAAGTTGCCCAAAATAATGCCTTTTTCATGGTTTATCTGTGTTTTTATTGTTTCTGATTTTTTGATTGTTTCCGGTTGTCGCAAAAATATTAACTACAAATCAATGTTTTTATTATATTGTATTTCAGGTTGTTTTTGTGGAACACGACATATTTGCCGCAACAGGATTTATTGAGTCATTCATTTTTCACCAAAACACAAACATTAAAATATGGGAACCCCATTGTGAATAACAACAGGATTCCCAATAAAATTATTGTTGTGGATTTGGCATATTACAAACAAACGAACACCATTGATGCAATAAATTATGTGATATACTCGGCGAACCGCCCGACCTTATACAATCTCTAGCATTCATCTCCATATTATGGATACATTGTCTGGCATTTTCCTTGAGCGCACTCACAACTTTAGACGCAATGTACCTACCTATTGCCCGACCAACAACCGTACCAACCGAAGGTGGCACTGAGGTATTGTTGCCATTTACAAACCCCATAAAGGATTCCATCACCGTTTCGGACACTTCTATTGTGGTTCCTGTGTATTCCACTTCCCCCACTTTAAAGTCAAACGTTATTTTTCCTTCTGTTGCGATGAAAACAAAGTCTTTCAAGAAAACCGAATCTGCGAAATCATCGCAATCGACTCTAATCTTATTGTCGTTTATCCATGTGAAAGTGTGCTGTGCTTCACCTTCACAGAAACACAGACCGGTAAAAGTTGTGTTGTCCGCATCGGTGTAGGATTTCACACAAAAGTCCGCATTCATGTAATAATAAGTTGTAGCATAAAACACACTATCCAGAACTGTAACTTTTGCATCATAGCTCTGTATCAGTTCATTGAGCTCATCTTCCGACAAATCCTTATCGTATGCAGATGACACCAACTCTTGAACGTGTGTGTGTTTACTGTTTTCCTCCTTTTTGCAGGCTACAAAAATGCTAATACCTGCGATAAGTGCAACGGCTATGGTTGCGATAAAAGTTCTTTTTTTCATTGTTTTTAAATTTTAATGTTATTAATTTGGTTTATTTATTTGTTTTATTTTTTTTCGTGTTTAAATGTTAGATAAATATGGTGTCCCTCAATATTTGGGGGCACCATATCAATTCACAAATAACTTTAATCGGTTTGCGGTATGGGATTGAGGTCGGCATCAACTATTGTGAAATAGTAGAAGTAATCATCGCCGTGTATTTTTCCCTGCCAAGCGTCGTGGTTGAAGAAATCGTGTATGCTGTCGCCCATATTGCTCATGCTGCCTTGCCAGTGAGCCACACAGGTATCGTGGCGGAAAACTTTTATTGACGAGTACGCATTGTCGTCAATGAGAAACTTGAGATTGTCCTCGTCAATCTTTTTCACGTGATTCGCACATGCTATTTGTACATCTTTTGCTGGCAGAAGGGTCCACCTGCTATCCCTGCTGTTGAACTGTATTTCCAGCGTGTCGTTTGTTGTGCCGTTTTTCAAATACGCAAATTGAAAATATTCTTTCGGTATACACATTTGAAACGTTGCACACACCACAACTACAACTAGCAGCAACAAAATCATTGTTTTTAATTTAGAAGCCATAATGATGAAAAATTGAGTCAATAATTAAGTCTTTTCCTCCCTCACCGTAGTAAAATTTTAGACGTTGCTTAAGCGTCCCCACTGTATGAACATCGTTTGTCATACATCCGAGTATTTTCTTGGGTGTCATATTCAAACCGTCGCGTCTGCAGAGGCTGTCCAAAATCTGAGGTTTGAACCATTCATCGTCAGGAATGGAAATTCTATGGTATGTATATGAGAGATTAGGTAAATTTGACAAATAATTGTTTATGTTCCAGTTTTCGAAGAAATAACCCCACATCTCGCCCACTCCAATAAAACCATTTAAGCCCAAAGTACCGATAGAGTCCGAGCCGTATCCAGAATTTGATATAGTTGCGGTAATGTACCCTGCCCAATATGATTCTCCTGCGACTCCAAAATGATTAGAATGTCCCAGTTCGTGAAAAGTTGTAGTATAATAATTATATGTTAAATTTGCATCCGTATTATCATATTTGAAAATACAGATGTCGGGCAAAACAAGCTGCATTGCTATTGTGAGATTTTTACCAACGGTAGTCAAACAAAAGCTGTTAAGTGTAGTCAATGTGGCATTCATGTGATGTCCCATCACAGCATTTCCCGCCCATCCCCCAACATCGGGCATAACCCAAAAGCGGAGATCGTATGGTGGTCTTTGTATATTTTCTGATGGCACAATTTCTTTGATGTATTTGCAAGCTGCATTATTAACTGTTGCCCACGGGAAAGCGACCGAATACTGGCCTATATTACGGTTATGCCCGTACTTACTTTGATATCCCATGTAATAAAAGGCTGGTGCCAATGGCCCCACATTACCCCAGATGTCGAAACTATTGTTGTTTCGGAAGGACATAAAATAGTGACAAGGCCACCGGTATCCTTTGGGTATGTGATAATAACCATTCGAATTTGTGTAGGTGTGCGATATTTTAACCAGTTTTACAGTTACCACTCTGATATTTTGAATAGGGTCGTTTTGATTGTTCTCTGTATTCAATACTTTCAAACAGCCTGAAGGATATTTTTTCGATGGCAATATCCAGCTGAACCAACTTTTGTCGGGAGTCGGCGGGGTATTTATAGTGTCGTCGGGAGTCAGATTGTTTGTCAGTATCAGCGACTGCATCTCAACGCGCTCTTCTGCTTCAGTTGCATTATCGTCTGGGATAAAGCAGTTCTCAATAATGTCATACCTCACATTGGGGAATGAATAATTGGACGGAACTACCGTGTAAAGGACATTATAGTCGTCCATTTTGTTGCAGTAAGCTCCCTGCTCCACGAATTCGTAGTCGAGTGGAAAATCGAAATAATCCAACGAGGTGTCTGCCATGAGTAAATTGTATTCCGCCGGCGTTTCGGGATAGAACTTCACATAATAGTGAGTGCAATGCACATCCACTATGTCCGTCATTCCGTGTGCACGAAGGGTGTCGTATGCCTTCTGCATATTAGTTACGGAATATGCGTTCTCCAACTGGTTGCCTATGGAGAAACATTCGTCTTCGGACATGGGATCCGTGTCTGATTTTGCATAGCCATTTCTGTTATCTTCCTTTGTGCAGGCCACAAAAATGCTTACACCTGCGATAAGTGCAACGGCTATGGTTGCGATAAAAGTCCTTTTTTTCATTGTTTTTAAATTTTAATGTTATTCATTGTTTTTTTATGTTATCACAATATTTATTTGGACTCTTCGTTATAAATAAGTTATTTTTATGGGTTGGGGGCCTTTGTCCAGCCAAAGAAGTCCGAAAATCACGGGCAAAGGCCAACCCGGCCTGCTTTCAAAATTGTTTTTTTCATATTTTGTAGTTTTTTATTTTTTTTCATTTTATTGTTTATACTTACCGCTGCCGGGGCGGACATCGCTGCCCGCCCTGTTAGCGGTGCTGATTTATTATTCAACTGGTTGTCTGAGGTCGTCTTCGGTTATAGTGAAAGTAGAACAAAGTGAATATTTCCCTGTGACCATTGTTGTCCAAGAATCGTAATTATAAAAATTATGGATGCTATCGCCGAGATGTTGCATCTTTCCCTCCCAATGCACCAAACAGGTGTCATGCCTATACACTCTAAACGACTGGTAGTTATCATTTATTAAAGACTCTAATGCGCTCTCTAAGCTTAATCCATTATCGAGTTCTGTAAAAGCAGAAGTCTGATTAGGTGCATATCCACCTTTCCACTCGTTCCAAAGGTTTTCATTCAAACAAACAACTATAGTGTCTTTAGTTTTGTTACATATTGCAAAATAATCATGATATCCTGGATCACAGCTGCTTGCAATTAATAATAACAAACTAAATAAAACAAATATAATTAAAACTTTAGAATCCATAATCATGAAATATTGAGTCAATAATTAAATCCCTGCCATAAATGCCGTAGTTTAATTTCAAACGCTGTTTGAGCAGTCCAACTGTTGTAACATCAACTGTCATGCAATTGAGTATTTTTTGCGGTGTAATATCAAGACCATCCCTGCGGCAAAGGCTGTCTTTGTTTTTCATTTTTTTCGTTTTTTTTGTTTATACTTACCGCTGCCGGGGCGGACATCTCTGCCCGCCCTTTTAGCGGTGCTGTTTTTATTCTTCTTGCTGTTGTCTGAGGTCTCCGTCATTTATAATGAAAGTCGAATACATTGAATTGTCTATTACCTCCGATTGAACATCCCAAGAATAGGGATTGAAGAAATTATGGCTGTCTCTTGGAAACTCCGAAGTCTGCATCTGCCAATATGCCACACAAGTGGTATCTATAAAAATTGACAGATATTTATAGCCATTGATTACAGACATGAAATAGTCCCTTCTACTTGCATTTTCATCATATTCGGAAAATATCTCCATTATGGAGTGAGGAATGTATCGGATGTTTTGGAACTTTGCCGAAGACAAATACAAAGTATCATCGGTGTCATTTTTTATAAAAATGTCAATATGGCCACCTTTATTACAAGACACTGAACACACTATTGCCACCAACAACACTATTGACAATATAGACCTGTGCAGTACGTTAAAATCCATAGCAATTAAATATTGATTCAATAATTATATCTCTACCGTATGTGCCGTAATTTAGTTTTAGACGTTCTTTCAATGCCCCCACTGTTGTAACATCTACAGTCATACAGTTAAGTATCTTTTGGGGAGTAATGTCCAAGCCGTCTCGCCTACATAAACTATCTAATATATGCGGACGAAACCAATATCGATTTCTGTCAAACAACTGGATTCTATTATTGTAATTTGAATTAGGCAAATTTGAAATATAATTATTTAAATTCCAATTTTCGAAAAAATATCCCCACATTTCACCGACGCCTATAAAACCATTCATACCATGCCAGCCTAAAGAATCATCACCATAACCACCATTAGCAACAGTTGCATTCACATACTGACCCCAATAAGGCGCTCCCACCTGAGCGAAATGGCTTGCATGGGACATTTCGTGTATAACATTCTTATAAAAGTATCTTGTAGGGTTCATATTTGTATCGTGATGGTTTGTAAAATAGTCTTCATCTTGATTTAAGATAACAATATCGGGCAATACAAGGTACATCGATGCAATAAATGGAAAGCCAGTAAGAGCGTCGCAAAAAGCACTTAATGTTGTAACTGCCGGAGCATACACACTCCTCATCTGATTAGCCATTACAGCATTTCCAGAATAAGAGGTAGGCATACTTGGCGCCGACCAAATACGCAAATTATAAGGAGGGCGTGTCACATTTTCAGCAGGTACAATATCTTTGATATACTTGCAGGCAGCATTGTTTATCGTTGCCCAAGGGAATGCCACAGAGCCTTGGCCTATATTTGTAGAATATCCTCCATTATCACGTCGCCCCATATAGTAAAATGCCGGTGCAATTGTAGTGTTGCCCCATACCGAAAAACTGTTGGTGTTTCTGAAAGATATCGCATACAGGCATTTCCAGCGGAAGCCTTTAGGCTGGTAATAATTTCCATTGTCGTTTGTGTATGTGTGTGATATTTTAACAAGCCGGAAAGCCACAACTCGAGTGTTCACCAATGGATCCTGCGCTCCATTTTCAGTATTGGTAACAGTGAAATTTCCAGAAGGATGTTTTTTTGCAGGCAGTCTGAACCAATTCCATCTTTTATCGGGGTTGGATGGGGGCGTGCTAATAGTGTCGTCAGGCGTAAGGTTGCCTGTAAGTATCATCGATTCCATCTCAACTTTTTCCTCGGCTTCGGTGGCATTCTCATCAGGGATGAAGCAATACTCCAAAATTTCGTGTCTCACATCTGGAAATTCGTAGTTTACGGGGACAACAGTATAAAGAACATTGTAATCGTCAGGTTTGCTGCATAAAGCGCCCTGTCCTATTATCTCATGATCCAATGGGAAGTCGAAAAGGTCGAGGGTTGTGTCGGATATCAATTTGTGATAGTTGTCCGGCGTTTCGGGATAAAACTTTACATACAAGTGCGTGCAATGCACATCCACTATGTCCGTCATTCCGTGTGCACGAAGGGTGTCGTATGCCTTCTGCATATTAGTTACGGAATATGCGTTCTCCAACTGGTCGCCAATAGTGAAACAGTCTTCTTCCGAAATAGGATCCGTGTCCGATTTTGCATAGCCATTTCTGCTATCTTCCTTGGAGCAAGCAACAAAAATGCTTGCTCCTGCGATAAGTGCAACGGCTATGGTTGCGATAAAAGTTCTTTTTTTCATTGTTTTTTAAAATTTTGATGTTACTAATTTAATTTATTACTTATTTTTTTCGTGTTGTTAGGATTATTGTATGTAGAAATATGCTAACGATGAAAGAACTGCCCATAGTAGTTTTATGACGAAACGAAAACAAAAAAAAAATCGTTAAAAACTTGTCTCTTATACGGTATGTGTCACTGGTATTTCGCTATAAGTTCATCCATTTGGAATACCATAGTTCGCCTCTAATATCTTGGATTGTAACAATCCAGTAATACAATTTTACAAAATATCTCTTAGAAGGGACATTGTTAATGGTGGCCTCGAGGTCGTATTCGCACGTACAATTTGCCCATTGACCATACGCACGCACATCTATCTCAAGCGTATCTCCAATAATGTTGCCTCGTACTGCAAAACTATCAAGTCCACAACCCGACATACAATGCGACCAGTCAAAATACAAGTTGTTCCCGATGCGGTCGAGAGTAACGCTCCCCCCAATGGTATCGCTTTTTTCTACACCGCTGTTAAGACAGTCGGTGTTGTGGACATCCGTTACCATGAGCGTCTCGACTTGAGTCCCATCGCTGGAGGTCTCACTTTTTTCTTTTTTGCAAGAAGAAATGACTACAACACTTGCCAGCATTATTGCAAAAGATCCTAAAATAATTAGAACTGTTTTTTTCATAACTTTTCTGTATTTATTGTTTGACAAAATTTTTACTATCCGCTGTTATTCCATCACATACAAGTACCACCAAATAAGTGCCCTGATTGTACGAAGAGATATCAATGGTTTTGAATGTTTCGGTATGGGTTAAAGCGTACATTCCTTGTAACAACCCATTTGAAGATGAATAAACCATCAATTTGGCCTCTGTTATGTCATCATCCAATGTGAAATAGACATTGACATATCCGCCTGTTGCCGGATTGGGTGTGATAGATGTTATTGTGTTTGGGTTCAAAATTGTTTTTTTCATATTTTGTAGTTTTTCATTAGTTTTAAATTTTAATGTTACTAATTATTTGTTTATATATCCCAAATGCCTCCCGCACCTGGGAACAGACACGGGAAACTTTTTTTGATATTGTCTCTGATTTATTCCATGCGGCAATGGGCCATTGTTGTCTCCGACTTTTTTTTATTTGTCAAAATCTGAAACGTAATCCGAAACTGATATTGTTCAGGCTCATTTCAGGAATGTTCTCAATGTTAGAGGCACTCCGTGGCGAGCCCTTTACTATGGCCGGAGTATACGACACATTTATGCCCAGACGCGTAAGCCAAAACGTAGCACCAAACTCCAATACCCAGTTGCTGTAATGCACACACAAATCGGAATAGCAATAATCTACCTGCTCGTTTCCGATACCTATGTTAGCACTGAAAGTAGCCAAATCCTTGATATTGCCGAAATAGTACTCAAAGCCTGTGGAATACCCCCAGTTGTTGACAAATGAATAGCAGTTCTGCGGGGCTTTGAAGTCAGCACCACGGTTGGCCATAATTTTGATATAGGTCTCAAATTTGTTCAGGGGAAAATAACCTGTCCTGATGCCGATACCGCTTGCAAGCACCCCCATGTCTTTGGAATCCGTATAAACGCCTTTCAAAAAAGTGTTCATATCGGCAGTGCCTGTGGGCAGACAGATGGATATAAACGGCTCCACGGTAGAGGAGCCTTTCTCTGTTCTTGGCACAGACTGTGCGCAAATCTGTGGGGTTATTGGCAAAAACATAGCCAAACACATAACTAAACATTTAATTTTCTTCATTCTTCTAAATTTTATTAAGTGAATTAATTGTTTCCACCATCAGGATTACCACCACCATTGCCACCCTCATTGCCACCTTCATTGCCACCTTCATTGCCACCACCATTGCCATCTCCGCTACCGCTACCGTTACCGTTACCGTTACCGCTACCGTTACCGCTACCGTTGCCACTACCGTTGCCACTACCGTTATTACCACCACCTCTATAGTTATTTATAAGAGTGGCTGCTCCGTTACTAGCAGCAATTCCTCCTGTAGTCCCCCCAGCAATGGCACCTGGAACAATTAAATCGGGGTCTAGAAGTCCTCCTGCATATGCACCAGTGATAGCTCCACCAACAGCCCCAGCAGCATCAGCTAATCCTAGAATGACATAATCATACCATTTTCTAGGCTTGTCTGATTCTTGTAAGTTAGGATAATCGAGGTCTATTTCTTTCCAAAAATAGATTGAGTGCCTTAAAACCGACATTGTAGATAGAAGTTCCAACTTTTCAATATCGGACAAATTATCTTTTCCCATAACAGTAACTTCACATTGCATAATTCGTGTTTTATATGCAACATAATCGATAATATTCTGACCGACCATTCCATATATTCCATGAAACAGTGTGTCGAGTATGAACACCACATTGTCACTTGCGCCACTCAAATATAATGAATATGGAGAGAATTCCTCGGGCATTTCTTCAGCCGTGGACAAAAATTCATAGTCATTTAAGACTATATTGGCCCAGTTTCTACAGTATGTAGTGTCATAGTTGTGAAATGCCAATGTGTTGTTTGCAAATGTGATTGCCATCTGAATATCCCATTGTCCATAATTGACAATACTTTGGTAAGCTGGCACAATCAGCTGATTATGCTTTACTCCAATACTATCATATGGATTGTCGGGAAACTCGGGGGTAGGTGTTAAATGATCCGAAATTGACTTTGTCAAAAAGATGGGATTAGCGCTTTCCTCTTTTGAGCAAGCCACAAAAATGCTCACACCTGCGATAATTGCAACGGCTATGGTTGCGATAAAAGCTCTTTTTTTCATTGTTTATTATTTTTAATTTCACTAACTGTTTTTTTCGTGTTTCACACAATATTTATTTGGACTCTTCGTTGTAAATAAGTTATTTTTATGGGTTGGGGGCCTTTGTCCAGCCAAAGAAGTCCGAAAATCACGGGCAAAGGCCAACCCAGCCTACTTTTAAAATTGTTTTTTCCATATTTTGTGTTTTTTCATTGTTTTGTCATTTATTTCAAATTCTTTATAAATCCCTGTCGTTCAATATTTTATAGTGATATATCTATATATAACACCAACCATATAACACAGCTATATTACAATTATTATTTGAATAAACCATTTTTTTTGCAAATATTTTTAAAATAATTTTCAAATAATTGATTTATAACAAATTATATATTATATTTTTTTTGTAACAGAGACGGTGCATGCACCGTCTCTACACATTCCACCATATTTTTCACGAAAATTCCCGTGAATGTCCCATTAATTTATTTATGGGTTTCATGTGTATTTATGGGCAATTATTCACAAATATATTTATTTTAGCGGTGTTCATCAACCTTTCAGGTGTTATGGCAATTCGTGTTCAAATAAATGTATTCGGACGCACGCGGTGCGTCCCAACAAAAGGGGCGAAAAATGTTTCGCCCCCACAAAATCCGTTTTCATCCGTATCATCTGTGGTCGTTTTTTCATAAAAATTCCCGTAAATTTTCCATTAATTTATTTATGATTAATTATTCACGAATTTATTTATTTTAAAGGTGTTCATCAACCTTACAGGTGTCGTGGAAATTATTCACAAATTCATCTATTTTATCGGTGTTCATCAACACTTCGTGTGTCATGTTTAAAATGTTACGGTGTATTATTCGGACGTACGCGGTGCGTCCCAACAAAAGGGGCGAAAAATGTTTCGCCCCTACTGACTACTGACCACTGACCACTAATCACTAAAAAAACGTATCTTTGCATCGGGAAACGGCTACGCCACACTTTCCCAACACTTTGACAATCCGACAGATAGATGAAACGACAAAACAACATAGAAGAAAAAATCGGTTTCGACAAGATTCGTGCCATGGTGAAAAAGGAATGTTCCAACGCCCTTGCACAACGCATGGCCGACCAGATGGGCTTCTGCAACGACTACGACCGCATCACACTGCAGCTGCGGCAGACCGACGAGCTGCGCGAGATACTGCTGATGGAGAACGCCTTCCCCTCGCAGGACTTCACCGACCTCAGCGAGCTGCTGCCCACGTTCAACGTTCTGGGCACCGTGATAGAGCTTCCTGCACTGTTCGACCTCAAGACCTCGCTCCGCACCAGTGGCGAGTGTCTGCGGTTCTTTGCCAGCCACACCGACGACGAGAAATACCCCACCCTGCGCGCCCGCGCCGCCGAGATTTTCTTCGACGACGACGTGCTCTCGCTCTGCAACCGCATCGTCGACGACCGCGGCGAGATGTACGACACCGCCTCCGACACCCTGCACGACATACGTCGCCAGATAAACCTCAAACACAACGAGATAGACCGCCGCATATCGCAGACCCTCGCCCATGCCAAGCGCGAGGGCTGGGCACCAGAAAACGCCGAAGTTACCTTCCGCAACGGCCGCATGGTGATACCCATGCTCGACACCCACCGCCGCAAAATCAAAGGCCTCATCCACGACGAGTCGGCCACACGGCAGACAGCCTACCTCGAGCCTGCCGAAGTGGTGGAGCTCAACAACGACCTGCGGGAGCTGGAGTTCGCCGAACAGCACGAAATCCACAAAATACTGCTCAACTTCACCGACGCCATACGTCCCAAAATCCC
>JAEEGL013168410.1_pt1 | contig 12560 bp, 5 predicted proteins | sample 9134231 | NCBI WGS metagenome assembly JAEEGL01 (sample SAMN16246548, study PRJNA631951) | gut metagenome | biome: gut microbiome; feature: rumen; material: fiber-attached | host: Bos | place: Iran: Karaj | collected 2018-10
CGGGAACATGTGCTTGAAGAGCGCCCCGCTGCGGAGGTGGCCGCCCGCCACGGCCTCACGCTCAACGCCCTGCGCCAGATCAAGTACCGCGTAGGCCAGATGATCGCCGCCGTCGAGGCCCAGTACGGCGAATGATTTTTTCCGCAGGCGCATAATTTCTGCCGCTCGGCTGCGTATGAAGTAGTTAGCGGCTGGTTGTCTGGCCGGGATGTGAGGCTGTTCTACTTTCGCGGGCGGCAGAATGCGCTTGCCTAGCGACGGGAGATGTGCTAAACTTTGACGCAACGCCGTTCTTCGGAAAGACTGGTAATCATTCGGACAGGATGGCGTAACGCGAGAGGATGCTGTTTTCACGGCGTCCCTTGTGTGCGTTTCCCGTCCAGGCATACCAGTCGCCTCCGAAGAACCGCCGCAGGGGGCGCCGTTTCTCTTCTGTGGCGCTAATGCGGGTATTCGTAAAGAAGAGGACAGAATGACATACAGAGAGGCTAGTACAGTAGTAGACGCCTTCCGCGAGGTGTTCCACCTCGTGAGGGAAGATAGTCGTCGCTATGAGACCGGCAGGCGCGAAGACGAGGTCATGTACTACTTCCGCGGAGAGACGTGTAATTACCTCGATCACGACAGTTCGTCACTATCCGGCTGCAAGGTAGAGCCAACCATAAATCGCCACAAAGAGTATATCGAAAATGAGCATGTGATTTTCAACGAGACCATTCGCGCCTATCCTCAGGAGTTTGTCAACGATAGAACCACATTTGAGAAGTTGACGCGGATGCAGCATTTTGAAATCCCAACGCGACTTCTTGATGTAACGCCTCGATTGGCTACAGCGCTTGGAATGTCTGCGGCAACAGGGGAAAATCGTGAAAACCACAATGGCTTCATTCGCATCTTTCGCGTGAAGAAATTGTGTATCAAGTATTCGACGAGCGATACTGTCGTGGCACTTAGCAATCTTGCGAGGATAAAGCCAGATCATGTTACAATCAACGATCTACGTTATCTTGCCGCCGAATGCAAAAACGAACGGACAGGATTTTACTGGAAAGAGGGCAGTGATGTCTCCAAAGCGCTTCAGCGCGACATCAAGAAGGTTTGGTGTGTTCGTCCCGTGAACAACAACGTGCGCATTCAGGCACAGCGCGGCGAGTTTTTTCTTTTCGGTTGTGAGGAGCAAAAGCAACCGTTGAATGCAGATTTTGCAGAATCTGATTACGACAACCCAGAATCCGCAACCGGGGGAATCGCCGAAATTGGCATCCTCGTTGTCACGCCCTTGTTGAAGCATGAAATCAAAGAGATGGCTGAAGTTCTTGATGTGACAGAAGACCATCTCTACCCAGATTTCGGCAGGTTTCACAAAGTCATTGAAGAAAGGTTTGGTAGAAAATGAGTTACTACACTGAAGGTTATGTTTCTAAGATCGAACTGGATTGTGCAGAAATTAAATGTGCGCGGGAATCATGCCCATTTGCTCATTTCTGGTCTCCGCAGGTAGTGGCAATTGGAATAGAACCTACACCGGCATTTAAAATAGAAGGTAGGAAAGATGTCGGTGTTCTAGTGGATTCTAGTAATAGAGGAGCTAATGCGAACGAAGCAAACGCGAATAACTCAACAAGCAACGATAATGTGGAAAGCAAGGACAACGAGGAAAGGTTTTCTGAAAAAGTGGCTGATATCACGAATAAGGAATCGTATATTTATGGCTTGAACAAGGGATTCTTTGTGAATGCAGATGCCAGATTTCTGTTGTTGCTAAAACAGAATCATACGCATGTCCGTATTGTGTTTGATGACAAGCGCAAGCAGGTATTGAAGATCATTGTCCTTTGAGAAAGGAATAAAGATGAAGTCTCTTATTCGAAAAGTATTTTGTTCAGCCATTACGCTGGCTCTGGCGGGAAGTACATTTGCAGTACTGCCGAGCATCAGAAATGTCACGGCACACCAGCGGCATCCCTGGAATGGAATGGTGGACATAACATACGAGGTCGTTGGCGACATCATGACGGGTCTGCCGTCTGATTCTGCTCCTGGGCTTGTCATTTGGGCAACAGATCAGGACAATGGCTATGTATATCCAGCTTCTGAATTGACTGGCGACACCGACGTAGCGGAAGGTTTTCATAGGGTTGTGTGGAATCTTGACGCACAGGGGGTGAATATTGATTTGAGGCGATTGAGGTTCACCGTTGAGTATCGCAATGATGTGTATTGCATCATAGACCTTTCTGGAGGAGTGAATGCAACGACTTATCCAGTATCGTATCGTGGCACGATACCAGATGGAGGATGGACTAAAGAATATAAAACACAGAAACTTGTTTTGCGACGGATTGAGGCTGGTTGGTTTAAGATGCAATCGAAGTATGACATCAAAATATCAAGACCATTTTACATGAGCGTATTTGAACTTGCCGATGCGCAGAAATTCCTATTGACTGGCAGTGGTAATATTAACCTGATGAATTCGGCGCAGATAAATTGGGATGTTGCTTGCGGGAATTCTAATTCCATTACCAATCAACTGGGTATGAAGACAGGATTGCCATTTAGTGTTCCAACAGAAGCAATGTGGGAATATGCCAGTTGTGCTACTACTAACCGTGTTGTGGAAAATTCTAATGACCAGATAGGGTTGGGACGACCTAATGGGTGGGGGCTTTATGGTATGTGTGGGGCGAAATATGAATGGTGTCTGGATATGTGGTATGGACCAACTTATGTGCCAAATGCAGATACGGATCCACAAGCGGAGGCATACACTAATAACGGGCTTGGTTCCAACCATTCCTTGCGAAGTACTTGCGATAAGAGATGGTCATACAGTGGAACTACACCTAATCAATGTCGGTTGTCTTTTGTTCAGTTGGAAACCACTGCCATGGGAGAAATCTGTTCAAGTGAAAGCGAAGCCATGGTTGTTCAAATCCCGGTACCAGACGTTATAACTACGGTTGGCGATGTTGTTCCTGCAATATCCGCAGCATCAGAGTGGTTTGGAGTGAATGGGGCGGAGTATGTGACGATTAATATGGATGGCAATTTGATGTTCTCTACAACAAACGCCGCGTGGTTTGCTTGGCAGCCACAAAATACGGGACGCCATACTTTGAAATGTACTGTTGGTGGCACAACGATTTCTGATAGAGTCTTCACGAAAATCTATAATATCACAGCAGTTGAATTTGAAAATGACAACCAAGAGCCCAATCCTCCTACTGCCGAAGATCCTAATGTGTGGATCACATCTGAGACAACAACGGAGTTTTCTGTAAACGGTGGAAAGCGAGCCATAAACACAGGAGGAACAGGTACTTGGACGGCATCGACAAGTGTACCTTGGATAGTGATTGGTTCAACTACTGGATCGGCGGGGACGGCTGTTATGTTTCAAGTAAATGCCACGACTAATGTCGAAGAACGATCAGGATATGTATATGTCAGTGGTCATAGTCATCTTGTGAAACAAGCGGGATATGTTGCTACCATCAATCCAATAAGCGCCGAATTTGAAATGGATGGAGGTGTGGGGACGATTGGGGTGGATGCGCCAGCAGGGATTGCATGGCAGGCGCGCTCAAATGTGCCATGGATTTCAGTTTCACCTATGCATGGCAGTGGTAGCAATGATGCGACGTATCATATAGCACCGTTCAATGAGGTTACGACACGTTCAGGGTCATTGACAATCGCCGGCAAGACTTTTACTGTTAATCAGATTGGAAGGAGAATGAAACTCAATCCGACAAGGGCCGTTGTCGGCTATGAGACTCACGTGGTACCCATCGAGGTAAATGCCCTTGCAAGTACGATATGGGATAATGTCGTGCCACATGCGAGTTGGATTTCTGTGGTGGATGATGGTATTGGCCATGGTGGCGGAACTGTTGCCATTGCAGTTTCAGAGAATCCTAGTTATAAATCCCGTAGAGGGCTCGTCAGTATTGGTACAGATAGTTTCTCAGTCTTACAGGAAGGTCGTACAGCGTTGGAGTTCAGTATCTCTCCGATTGAGGCTGAAGCAAACTGGAATGGAGATGGTGCGAATGGGCGGATTGAAGTACATGCGACGCCTGATTTGCCGTGGAACGCGACAAGTGAAGTTGATTGGATAGAGATCACAGATGCAACTAGATTTAGTTCCGGCAATGGCAATGTTGATTATGTTCTCAGAAAGAATTGGACATTGGATAGTCGGAGTGGAGCGATAACCTTGACGGCAGCAGATGGTTCAGTCCAGCCTCAACGTCATAGAGTTATACAGGGAGCGTCTCCAGTCTCCGTATATCCTACAACATGTGAGTTTGAGGCAACAGGAGGATCGGCCCAGACATTTATTGAGTTGAACAATAACGTCAGATGGGGGGTTTTTAACACCAATTCTTGGGTTCATGTCGTGGGTGAAACCAATCGGATGGCAAGTGGAACAGTTGTACTTACGGCAGATGCAAATGATTCCATATACAGCCGATATTGTCAGATCATCATTGCCAAACAAGTTATAAGTATTTCTCAGAAGGGACGATATGTCGCGGTGTCCTGTGATGAGACTGTGTTTTCGACAGAAGGTGGTAGTGGAACCATTAGTGTCATGACCGATGGAGATGTTTCTTGGACGGCCGTATCTTCTGATTCTACTTGGCTTCAATTTTGGGGGTGTGATTCAGGTGTGGGGTCTCGTAATGATTTGGAATTTGTTGTTTCGCCTTATGTTTGGGATGGCACTCCACGGACTGGACGAATCACCATTGGAGATGAAGTGATCTATATTACGCAGCGGGCTTATCCTTGTTCGATCTCGCCTCAGGGTGGTACTGTGCCATGGAATAATGGCGTTGGTGAATTTAGTGTGTCGGCAAGTGTCGAGGAAGTTTGGCAGGCCATAAGAACTGAACCATGGATCACTATAATTACTGGTTATGATTCTGGTATGGGAAATGGCGTTGTAAAATTTGCCTGTTTGAATAATGACACAGGTAAGATGCGTACAGGTCAGATTATCGTCAATGGTGAAGTTTACATGTTGCAGCAAAATGCTCGGACGATTGTGACTGTGGACGTTTCGGCTGGGCCAGGAGGGACTGTAGCAGGCGGAGGAGCTTACGATTTAGGATCTTCGGTAACATTGACAGCAATCGCTGATGATGGATATAGGTTTGCAGGGTGGACTGGATCTGTTGAATCGGTTGAGAATCCGTTAACAATTACGGCAGATACGGCGAAGAGCGTTACTGCATTGTTTGAACCTGCGCCACTTGAGATAACATCCGTGACCTCGAGCGAGGAAGGAGTTGTTCTTGTGTGGAACAATCTTGCATGGGCGCAGACATACCATGTCTATAGAGGGGAGGCATCAGTACCGTCTTCTGGAATGGAAATAGCCACGATTGCGAACGACGGCAATTGCACATTCAAAGATACGTCAGGCGTAATTGAGACATTGTACTGGTATTGGGTTGAGGCTACAGGAGCAGATGCCTACCGACAGTCTGATCCTGTTCAGGGCAAGAAGAATAAACCCATTGTAATATCTTCAATAAGCTATGCCAATCTGCGAGGGGCCGTACATTCAAATCCGGGGACTTATACAGAAGGGAATGCGATGGTATTTTCCAGCCCTTCAATTCTAACTGGTTATACATTTACAGGATGGCAACCCACCCAGATTACGGTGGACATGACGGGGCCTCAACTGATACAGGCAACATGGATGGCGAACGCCTACACCATAAAATACTCGGCTAACGGCGGTTCGGGAACCATGGCTCAGACTCCAGCATTATATGATGCTGAAGTCACTATTCCTGAAAATGGTTTTACATGGGTTAATCATGAATTCCTGGGATGGTCTGCGAGTCCATCAGGAGAAGTGGCATATGCCGTAGGAGATGTTGTTTCCAATCTAACTGCATCGGCAAATGGTGTCGTTATGCTTTATGCGGTTTGGCAGGAATTATTGTTGCCGCCTATGATAATGCCTGGTGATGGTTCGGTGTTTTATGGGGAGGCTTGTGAGGTCGCAATCACATGTCCGACAACGGGTGCCGATATATACTACACGACCAATGGGACAACACCTAAGACTTCAAGTACATATCTGTACACTGGACCATTTGTGATTACTGATACCGCAATAATCAAAGCGGTGGCCATGAAAGATGCGCAGAAAAGTGAGTATTCAACGGCAATAATTACTAGGGAAGTATTATCCCTGAAATTAGAGGACGTGTTGGGAGTTGATGAGTCTATACGAATAACAACTGGGGACAACATAGCATGGGAACCAATTGTTGATTCAACGGCAAGTAATGGATTGTCTGCCAAGAGCGGAGGAATTGGAGATGGCTGTGAAACGTGGCTTCAGGCGACAGTGTCTGGTATTGGGACGTTGATGTTTAACTACAAGGTGTCCTGCGAACACGATGATGCAGGGACATATACTTGGGATCGTCTTAGGGTTTATGTTGATAATCAGGAAAGAATAGATTTGGTTTTGGATGGAGAATCAGGATGGCTTATGAGGACGATTGAGTTTACAGACAATGGAATTCACACGGTACGTTGGGTATATCACAAAGACGATGTCGATGCCGATGGTGATGATTGTGCTTGGGTAAGTGGCTTGACATGGGTTGTACCTCCCGATCCAATTCCCGTTATTAGAGAAGATGCCGATGTGGCGGCTGCGCTTGACGGTTCGACGGATATAAACTTGGTTATGAATATTGTTGATAAGACCACTTATGATGACTACCGTGCATGGGTTGAACGGCATGGACTCAATCATCAGTTTGTCAAAAATTCACCAAGGGCATGGATTTCATATCTTTTAGATTCACCAACATTGATCGAAGGTAGGCTCAAAAAAAGCGATTTGTTTATTGCGTCGTTTGTATCGGATATGATAGATGGTTTTGTATTGGAACTTGGAATAAACGGTATCACCATTGGCAATGCCGCGACACATGTAAATCTTATCAATGTACTAGGGGTAGAGGGGGCTACATGTTTGGGCAATAGCAATTTCTCTTCTGAGAATGTGTCGTTTACATTTGGCACTTCGAGGAATGGCAAAGCGACCATATTGGTTAAACCTAAAGATGCGGCAGCAGAATCTTTTTTTATTCGTGCAACTTTGTATGATTATTATGGAGATAATCCTACTGTCACTTTTAATCTGAATGGAGGTGATAGTTTGGGTAATATGGAAAGCCAGATAACTGTGGATGTCGATTCGAAATATGGGGTCTTGCCCAAACCAGCGCGTACAGGTTACACCTTCGATGGTTGGTACACTGAGACGAATGGGGGTACACTTGTGACAGAGTCAACAATAGTAACCAATGACTTGGCTCATACCCTCTATGCTCACTGGATGGCAAATACTTACACTGTTATGTTTAACCCCAATGGTGGTAGCGTGTCCTCAACGTCAAAGACTGTAATGTATGGCCAGAATTATGGAGTACTCCCTATTCCTGTATACGAAGGTCATTCATTTGACGGATGGTATACTGAAGCAGATGGGGGGGCGCCGATTTTAGAACACATGAGTGTAGCGATAACATCCAATAGAACTTTTTACGCTCACTGGTCAGATAACACATCAACAGTTGAATGGCAATATAAACGAAATGCGAATGGAATGGCTACAATTACTGGCGTAACAAATCAAAATGGCGGTGATATTATCGGAGCATTAATAATCCCATCTTTTATAGAAGGATGCCCTGTAATAAGTATCGGTGAAAGTGCATTTAACATGTGTCATGGTTTGACGAATGTAGTGATTCCAGAGGGCGTTGTAGAAATTGGAGATTATGCGTTTGCTCGTTGCAGTGGTTTGAAAAATGTAGTTTTCCCAAATAGTTTAACGAATATCGGGGGGCGTGCATTTCATGCTTGTAATGGGTTGACAACTGTTACGATACCGAGAAGTGTTATGAAAGTTTCCCCAGATACATTCTATTCTTGTACAAACTTGGAAGAATATATTGTTTCAGATGATAATCCGTACTTCAAGTCTGATTCGGGTTTGCTCTTGACAAAGGATGGGACAACACTTATAGCTGGAGTGAATGGTGATGTAGTGATACCTAGTAGTGTTAATTATGTCAAGCGTGGGGCATTTTCGGGATGTGCAGGGTTGACAAATATAACGATCCCAGATAGTGTGACTGTACTTGATAATACCTTCACTTATTGTACGGGGCTTAAGCATATAACCATTCCGCAAGGTGTGAGGAGTCTTGGAGGCGCTTTCAGGGAATGTATAAGCTTGGAAAGTGTTACAATTCCTAATAGTGTTACGAATCTAAATTCTTCTTTCGTTGGTTGTACTGGGTTGAGAAATGTAACAATCCCAAGTGGTGTAACTAAACTTAGTTATACGTTTCAGGATTGCTCTGGATTGAGAAGCTTGACAATTCCAAATAGTGTTACAAACTTATATTGTACATTCTCTGGTTGTACTGGGCTTAAGGAAATAGTTATCCCAGATAGTGTAACTAGTATAAACTCAGCTTTTGTTAATTGTAAAAGCCTTACAACTGTTGTAATCCCTGATAGTGTGGTAGACATCTATGGAACCTTCAATAATTGTACAGGTCTAACGCATGTAACGCTTCCTGTTAGTGTGACACGCATTGATAATACTTTTATGGGTTGTACGGGATTAAAAAGTGTGACCATACCTGATAGTGTAATAACCATTGGAGATAATGCATTCTCGGGCTGTAGGAGTCTAGTGAATATAGTAATACCGTCATCGACAACTACGATATTGTCAAGGGCGTTTATGAATTGCGTTAGTCTAACAAATGTGGAGATTCCGTGTAGCGTGATACGGATATCGAATTACGCATTTAGTGGTTGTAGTAGTCTCTCGCAAGTTATGCTCCCAAGTACGATTGAGGGTAAATCAGCAATGTTGTCTAAGGTTTTCCCGAATTGTTCTCCGAATTTAACTATTATTTACTACTGATGGAAATTACAGAACCCACCATGCCGAAATCTAGGGCATGGGTGTGTCGGATGAGATGTGGGGACTCCTGAAGACATGCTGGCGGCACGAGTCGCGGCATTGATGCGCTTGCCGCGACGCAAGCATGTTCGAAAGCTGGTATGCGGAACGTCGGCAGATGTAGGGAATCTGATGATGCAGTGCTGAATAAACGCTTGAGGATTGCCGAAGTGGCGAGAAGTTACGCAAGAGGTGTGACATGTTGAAGAACCTGCTGAGAAGATTGATTCCAATGCCGTTCATCGGCGGACGCTGCCCGATGTGCGGGAGCGGGGACGTGAAGAGTGATTTCAAGTGTCCAATGGGGCTAGTGGTCAAAGACGGCCCGACGGTATTGGCCTACAGGTGCGGCAAATGCGGGCATACGTGGAGCATGCCCGTCCGCGTGGGGCCATGAAAAGGAGAACGCGCTTGCCGCGCGGGGAATGATTTGCTATACTGCCTGTGATGTTGTTCTGCAAGGATGCAGGCAATTGTCGGATGGAACGTGAATAAGAGAGGATGCTGTTTCGCGGTGTCCACTTTTGGTTTATCGAAAGGATGGCGCAAATGAATCTGAAATTGGCGGTGTTGAGCGAAATGCTCGTCATCGTTTTCATGGCGGCGGCGATGCCGACCGAAAGGGAATATGCCGAAGCGCGCAGCGTGGTCACGGAGCTTATGTCAGGTCCGGTGGCCGAGCAGAAGGCCGGACGGCTCACGCATGTGCAGGTGGGGAAGAAGGCCATGGAGCTCGTCGATTCCGCCGAGACCGATGCCGCCAGGCTGCTGCTTGTGCGAGGCGCGGTGTTCCACTTCGCAAGAGAAGGAGATCCCGCAGCCATAGAATTGGCGCTTGCGAAGCTGCATGCCTCCGTGAAAGATGTGGCGCCGGACTTTGATGTGGACGTCATTTCGCGCGCCGTTCGGATGATGCAGCCCTCTGAAGGCAAGAAACTTCACGGAATGCTTGACGACGCTCGACGCCTCGTCAGCTGCCGCCGCGAGGTGCCGATTCTGGAAAAGAGTCTCGCCAAGACGGACAATCCCCAAAAGCGGGCCCGCCTTGCCGAATGCCATGCTCTGCTCGGCGACTGGAAACGCGCCATTGACGAGTTCGCGAAGATGGACGGCAAGGTTGGGCGCGTGGCGAAGTGCGAGAAAGATTCAAGTGGCGCCATGACGTCCGCCGAAGTGGCGGACTTCTGGTGGACATATCCTGGAGCAAAGGATCGCAATGGCATCACGGCGTTTCAGCGGCATGCCGTAGCATGGTACGGCGTGGCTCTGAAGGACGGGTCCCTCACAGGGCTCAAGCGAAACCTTGCAGAGAAGCGCATCGCGGATGTTCAGGCCACGGTCGGAGCCGCTGACGCGCCTGCTGCCGATGCGGCACAGGAAGAGCATTCAGCCACGCACGGCAACGACGCTTCTTCCATGGCGGGATCAAACACGAATGGCCGAAAGGCATATTGCGTCATAGACCTTTCGCGCGGTCCAAAGGCGATGTCGTATCCGGTTGCCTATCTTGAGTCCGAACCGAGGCCTACCTGGCCCAAAGAATGCAAGACAAAGAAGCTTGTTCTGCGGCGAATACCGGCTGGCGAGGATCCGCTTGGCAGATACTCGATATCCAGAGATTTCTACATTGGCGTCTTTGCGGTCTCGCAGAAGCAGTGGGAACTGGTGATGGGGGAGAGGCCAGAGCAGAAGAAGAACGACTCGGCGCCGGTGTTCAACGTGGGCTGGGGCGATGTGCGCGGAATGAACGTGGAGGCGTCGCCGGATGGTTCGCGCAAGGTTGAAGAGACGAGCTTCATGGGGCGTCTCTCGGCGAGGACAGGTCTGCGGTTCGATCTTCCCACGTCCGCGCAGTGGGAGTATGCCAGCCGCGCCGGAACGAAGACGGAGTCGTATCTTGGCGACGGCGACGAGGCGATGAGCCGGTGCCGAACTCAGCCAAATGACTGGGGAGTCTATGACACCATTGGCAAAATGTGGGAGCGGACGCTGGATTTTCGTCCCAAGATGTCGGGCGTCGACCCCGTGGGCACTGTCAACGGCACTCAGTGCGACAACTGCGGGCTCAACGGCGTCGTCAAGAGGGCTGGAACCAACATGTGCAATCCGTTCTCCGACAGAGGTTTCCGCGTAATGGCAAGGTGAAGTGAAGGGGACTGTCCCCGTTGAAAACTACGGGAGCCCACCCGCAACTCCCGTACAAGTGTAGGCGGCGCATTTCGTTATATCGAAAAAATGTTGGGTTTATGTCATTGTATTTCGGTATAACTTATGATATAATTGTGCCGTACCGTGAGGAGAAGGATGATGGTTCGACAGTTCTATATCGATAAAATTGCGCCTTTTGTTGATAAAGGCGTCATAAAGGTGTTTACCGGCATTCGCCGATGCGGGAAATCGCGCATTATGGGAATGGTACGGGATTTACTTCTTGCGCGGGGCGTCGGCGAGAATCAAATCGTCGAGGCAAACTTCGAGTCGAGAAGGCTGGATTTTGTCAAGAACGCGGATGTTGCGTTCGCCCATGTGAAGTCCTGCGCGGATGCGGTGCCGGGGAAAAGGCTCTATCTGCTGTTTGACGAGATCCAGGAGCTTGACGGATGGGAGAAGTTCATCAACGCATTGCTGGTCGATTACGACGTGGACGTCTATCTCACCGGATCGAATGCAACGTTGCTTTCCGGGGAACTGGCGACATATCTCGGAGGACGCTACGTTGAGATTCATGTGTATCCATTCTCTTTTGACGAGGTTCTGGAATGGCGTCGGCTTGAGGGGGCTGTCCCTTCGCCGCGAGAAGTTTTCAGGCAGTATGTGCGCGCCGGCGGCATGCCGTTCCTGTACGATGCGGGAATTACGGGGGCGTCGGCAACCGATTACCTGACTGACGTGTTCGGCTCCGTCGTCGTGAAGGACATCGCGAAACGCCACAAGGTGCGCGATATAGACTTGCTGGAGAGAATTCTTTCCTATCTGGTATCTGAAATCGGACATTTGTTCTCCGCCGCCTCGCTGAAGAAGTATCTGAGGCACGAGAACCGGGACGTTTCTCTGGAGACGCTCTACAACTACGTCAAGTTCGCGGAGGAGGCGTGCCTCATCCTTCCGCTGAAGCGCAATGACCTGAAGGGGAAACACCTCCTTTCGGGGCAGGAGAAGATATACGTCGCCGATCACGGTTTCAGGGAGGCGATGTTCGGCGGCAACGAGGCGGCAATCGACCAGGTGCTGGAGAACATCGTCGCAGTGGAGCTCGTGCGCAGGGGCTATTCGGTGACCGTCGGCATCGTCGGCGCGAAGGAAGTGGATTTCGTCGCCGAGAAGGGCGGCGGAAAGATGTACGTCCAGGTGGCGTACCTCATGCCGACCGCCGAGATACGCGAGCGTGAGTTCTCGCCGCTTGAGGCGATCGCGGACAATTTTCCGAAATACGTTCTCACGATGGATGAAGTGGACTTCTCGCGCAACGGCATCGTCCATCGCTCCATTGAAGATTTCCTTCGGAGCAGGGATTTGCCTTAGCCTTCTC
>JAEEGL013362651.1_pt1 | contig 12560 bp, 9 predicted proteins | sample 9134231 | NCBI WGS metagenome assembly JAEEGL01 (sample SAMN16246548, study PRJNA631951) | gut metagenome | biome: gut microbiome; feature: rumen; material: fiber-attached | host: Bos | place: Iran: Karaj | collected 2018-10
GTCGTTTAGGAAAACGTAAAAAAGGCTTCCGTGCTTTTTTGTGTTTACGAGTCTTCCAAGCGCGCTTACATATTTTAGCTTGCCTTTTTTATCAATTATTCTGTATTCAACAAAGTAAAATTCATTTTGATTGCTAATTTGATTTTCTATGCTAAGCAAAATTGCGTCTAAATCTTTTTCGTAAACAATTCCGCGAAATGAATTTCCTGTTTTTTGGCGGAATTCTTCTGCGGTTTCGTAGCCAAGCATATTTAAAAGTTCGCGATTAAACGAAATGATTTCAAGATTTTCGTCAAAATGGTAAGTAAGAAATCCGCCAGGAATTCCTTCTGCAATAACATTTGCTGCCATTAGCATTGATTCGGTTAAAGATTGAACTTCTTTGTCTTTTTTTTGCTGAATTTCGATTTTTCCGCAAGACATTACGGTTGTTTTTTTCAAATATGATTCAAATTGTTTGATTGGAAGCGCTTGCGAAAAATAAAATCCCTGAATATAATCGCAGCCAAGAGATTTTAAAATGCCAAACTGCTCAAGTGTTTCAACGCCTTCTGCAACTGTAAGCAGTTTCATTCTGTGCGCCATTTTGATAATACTTTCGATAATAATTTCGTTGTCTTTTATATTGCGAATAAAACTTATGTCGAGCTTTAGAATATTCAGCGGGAATCTTGAAAGTAAGCCCAAAGATGAATAGCCGGCACCAAAATCGTCCATTTCAATCATAAAACCAAGACTTCGAGCTTTATTCAAAATATTTATGATTACTTCGAGATTTGCGGTGTAAAGCGATTCTGTAACTTCCATATGCAAAAGTGAATGATCGATTTTGTAGCGGTCAATAAGTTTAAATTGATTTTCGATATAATCAGGTTCAAAAAAATCAAGGCGCGAAATGTTTATTGAAATTGGAACAATGGGAATTCCTTCGGCTTGCCAATGTAAAATGTCTTTGCAAACGCGTTCCAAAACAAAATTATCAAGTTTTGTGATAAAACCATTTCGTTCAAACAACGGAATAAACTGATTTGGCGACATAAATCCGTATTCTGGATGATTCCAGCGGACAAGCGCTTCGGCGCCGCAGATTTTTTCGGTGATTGCTTCGTGTTTCGGCTGATAAAAAATCTGGAATTCTTCTTCGTTTAGCGCGCGCTCCATTGTTTCTGTGAGTCTCTGTTCGTTCAAAAGAAGGTTTTGTACCGAAGTTTCAAAAAACGCAATATCTTTTCCGTATTGGTCGCGGATTTCGCGAGTTGCAAGAAAAGCTCTGTCGCAGCAAATTACAGAAGTAAGCTCTGAATCTATTGGCGCATAAATTCCGGCTTTTGCAACTTGATGTGGAATTGGCGCCGAAAGAAGAATTGAATCTCTGATTTTGCTTAAGCGTTCAATGTTTATTTCGTGTTCATATTCAAAAAATAAAACGTATTGGTCGCCGCCAAAGCGGCCTGCAATGCCTTTTGTAAACCGTTCGTTTAGTTCTTTTCCTGTGTAAGCCAGAAATTCATTGCATTTTGATTCGCCGTACATTGAGTTTGATAATTTAAAATTATTAAAATCAAAAGCAATAATGCAGAATTTTTTGTCTGGCGATTGCGCGCGCATTAGATTCATTTTGCGCAAAAAAGCCTGGCGGGTAAGAAGCCCGGTAAGTTCGTCGCGTTCAAGTTCAGAAATCAGGCGGTTTGCTTCTGAAAGTTTTAGTGCAGTTTTTAAGCGGTTAAGAATTCGTCTTTCGTTGAATGGCGATTTTAGAAAATCTAAAGCTTCATAATCAAGAAGAAAATCTTCGGTTTTTTCATCTTCACAATCTGTGGTAATTAAAACCGGAAGTGATTCGCCTTCGGGAAGTTCTCGGATTTTTGGGAGCAAATCTTTTGCGGTTTCAATTTCAATCATAGCTTCAGAAATTTTTTCTGAATGATCTTTTATTAGCGAAAGAATTTCTTGTTTATTGGTTTTGTAGATTGCGTTGTATTTTTTTGAAACTATTGGTTCAAGGCTTTCAAAAATTTTGCCTGAATAATCAGCTATGAGGATTTTTTCTTTTACTTTTTTAGATGACTCTTCCAAACTCTATTATCCCCCGATTCTATCTAATATTATACCATAGATATTTTGTAACACAATTATTTTTGTATATTATGAATCGAGGGCTAATTTGTTTGCAAAAAATTAATTATTGCAATGGCAGTTTTTTCCGCACGAGCTGCAACCGCAACTGCATGCAGAATGTTTGCCGGAGCGTTTTGATTTTATCATAGAAAAAATCACAGCAGCTATAATTGCAATTAAAATGATACTGACAATAATTGTTCCCATAAATCAAAATCTCCTGTTTTTTTAGGCTTGAGCATTGCCTGGTTTTCTGAGCATTGCCCATAAGAATCCGGCTAAAACTGCAATTGCAAAAATAAAGCCAACAATATTTCCTTTTCCGCTGAACATTGAGCCAAACTGGTAAACTACAAACGAAACTATGTACGCAAAACCGCATTGCCAGCCGATTGCTGCCCAAGTCCATTTTCTGCTATTCATTTCGCGTTTAATTGCGCCAATTGCAGCAAAACAAGGAGCGCACAAAAGGTTGAAAATCAAAAATGACATTCCAGCTGGGTGAGTAAATGCAGCTGCAAGGTTTGTCCAGGTTTCTTCGCCACCGTAAAGGATTCCCATTGTACCAACAATATTTTCTTTTGCAACAAGGCCTGTAATTGAAGCAACGGCAGCCTGCCAGTTTCCCCAACCAACTGGTGCAAAAATCCATGCAATAAGCGAACCGAGTTTTGCAAGAATGCTTGAATCCATTTGTTCTTCTTCGAGCATTCCAAATGCAAGAGCGCCGCTTTCATTTTCTGTCCAACCAAAGAAGGAAAGGAACCAAATCACAATTGTAGAAAGCAAAATAATTGTACCTGCTTTTTTGATGAATGACCAGCCGCGTTCCCACATTGAACGCAAAACATTGCCAACTGTCGGCCAATGATAACTTGGCAATTCCATTACAAACGGAGCAACTTCGCCCATAAACGGCTTTGTTTTTTTAAGAATGATTCCTGAACAGATAATCGCAGCAATTCCAATAAAGTACGCAGAAGTTGCAACCCACGCGGAACCTTCAAAAATAGCTCCTGCAATAAGGGCAATAAAAGGAACTTTTGCTCCGCACGGAATAAACGTTGTCGTCATAATTGTCATGCGGCGGTCGCGTTCATTTTCAATTGTTCGGCACGCCATAATTCCTGGAACGCCACATCCAACACCAACAAGCATTGGAATAAACGATTTTCCAGAAAGTCCAAAGCGGCGGAAAATTCTGTCGAGAATAAAGGCAATGCGCGCCATATATCCGCAGGCTTCGAGGAACGCAAGGAAGATAAAAAGTACAAGCATTTGTGGAACAAAGCCAAGCACCGCTCCAACGCCGGCAACAATACCGTCGAGCACAAGGCCTTTTAGCCAGTCTGCGCAATTAATTGCGTCTAAGCCGCTTTCAATAATGGCCGGAATACTTGGAACCCAAATTCCATATTCAGAAGGAGACGGACCTTCTTCGCCGTATTTTTGTGCCATAACTTGAGCTTGAGTTGCTAATTCTTCGGTAATTTCAATTGGCTCTGAAACTTCCATTGTTTCATCATCAATTAAAGTATAAGTTGTTTTGCCGTTTTCGAGTGCTTCAAGAATTGCTGACGTATCGCCGTATTCTTCACAAGCCTGTTCATACGCTGATGTTCCAATTCCAAATAAATGCCAGCCGTCGCCAAAAAGATTGTCGTTTGTCCAGTCTGTAGCCGCAGTTCCAATTGTTACCATTGCAACATAATAAACAAGCCACATAACAGCTGCAAAAATTGGAAGCGCGAGCCAGCGGTTTGTTACTACGCGGTCAATTTTGTCTGAAGTTGAAAGTTTATTGCGATTCTTTTTTGTAACGCAGTTTTTGATAATTGATTCAATATATTTATAGCGTTCTGCTGTAATAATTGATTCAGAATCATCATCGAGTTCTTTTTCGCAGGAAGCAATATCGGCCTGTATGTGCGAAAGTTTTTCTTTAGAAATTTTAAGCGCGTCGATAACTTTTTCATCGCGCTCAAAAAGTTTAACTGAATACCAGCGGTGCTGTTCTTCCGGCAGATTATGAAGAACTGCTTCTTCAATGTGAGCGAGCGCGTGTTCAACGCAGCCTTCAAAGCGGTGTTTGTACATCATTGGCTTTTTTTCGTTTGCTTTGTTCACCGCAATTTCAGCAGCTGTTATGCAGCCAGTTCCTTTGAGTGCAGAAATTTCAACAACCGGGCAGCCGAGTTCTTTTTCCATTTGCTCAATATGGATTTTGTCGCCGTTCTTTTTTACAACATCTATCATATTTACAGCAACAACCATTGGAATTCCAAGTTCTGCAAGCTGCGTTGTAAGATATAGATTTCGTTCAAGGTTTGTTCCGTCTATGATATTCAAAATTGCATCTGGGCGTTCTTTTACAAGATAATCGCGCGAAACAACTTCTTCGAGCGTATATGGCGAAAGGGAATAAATTCCAGGCAAGTCCATAATTACAACTTCGCCGTTGTATCCTTTTAATTTTCCTTCTTTTTTTTCTACTGTAACTCCAGGCCAGTTTCCAACAAACTGATTTGAACCCGTAAGCGCATTGAACAATGTGGTTTTTCCCGCATTTGGATTTCCCGCAAGTGCTATTTTAATCATTTAAATCTCCTGTTTAGCGATGATTTTTGTCGAAATTACCGTATCGCCTTTTTGTTATTTAAGTTGAATTAATTCTGCATCGGCTTTTCTGATTGAAAGCTCATAACCGCGAACTGTTACTTCTACCGGGTCTCCAAGCGGAGCAACCTTGCGCACAAAAATTTCAGTACCCTTTGTGATTCCCATATCCATAATTCGGCGCTTTACCGCACCTTCGCCAAGCAGTTTTTCGACAGTAACTGTCTGGCCGGTTTTTACTTCTTTTAAAGTCATAATCTATTTCTCCTATAAAATGTACTTTTGTAAAATCGTATTAAACGATGATTTTTTGAGCCATTTCGCGGCTGATTGCAACGCGGCTGTCTTTTATTTGAACAATTACGTTTCCGCTGATTTTTGAAATTACAGAAACTTCTGCTCCTGCAATGAATCCCAAATTTTCTAAAAATCTTTTTACTTCTTCTTTTCCGTTGATTTTTTTTATCAGAAATTGCTCTTGTTGATTTGCCAGAGTCAAAGGCATTTTGAACGCTCCTATAAAATAACAAAAGTTAGCTTTGTACAACAATTGTTAGATTTGACTAATATTAGTGTGCACTAACAAAAAAGTCAATATGATTTCTTTTTTGCAATTTTTAAGGTTCTTGATTTGCGTTAATTTTTGGGGTTTTAGAAAAATCACTTAAAAATCGTTCTTCACTTCTTTTTAAAATCATTTATAATAAAGTTATGAATATGATTATTGCAAAAGGACTTTTGATTCCTTTTTTGGGAACTTCGCTTGGCTCGGCTCTTGTGTTTTTTATGAAAAAGGAACTGAATCAAAAAGTTCAAAAAATGCTTTCTGGATTTGCGGCTGGTGTTATGGTTGCCGCTTCAATCTGGAGTTTGCTGATTCCGTCTATGGATATGTCTGAAGGAATGGGGCGACTTGCTTTTATTCCGGCTGTGGTTGGTTTTTGCTTTGGAATGCTTTTTTTACTATTGCTTGATATTGTGATTCCGCATATGCATATTGATAATACGATTGAAGGACCAAAATCTAAACTTAAAAATACAACAATGATGGTTCTTGCCGTAACGCTGCATAATATTCCAGAAGGAATGGCTGTTGGAATTTTGTATGCTGGCTGGGCTTCTGGTTCGGTGCAGATTACACAAGCTGGCGCGCTTTCTCTTGCTTTGGGAATTGCAATTCAAAATTTTCCTGAAGGCGCAATTATTTCTATGCCGTTACGTTCGCAAGGGCTTTCAAAAGCAAAAGCCTGCTGGTTTGGAATCCTTTCGGGAATCGTAGAACCAATAGCAGGCTTTATAACTATTCTTATTTCTTCTATGGTAATTTCTGTTCTTCCTTACTTTTTAAGTTTTGCAGCCGGTGCAATGATTTATGTTGTAATAGAAGAACTTGTGCCGGAAATGGCAGAAGGTAAGCATTCAAACTGGGGCACAATCCTATTTATGATAGGATTTGCCCTTATGATGATGCTTGATGTTGCTTTAGGCTAGAGTTTTATAGCTAAACCAATTGCGCCTGTAAACAGTTTTGAACTGAAGTTATAGGCTGCATTGAAACTTGTCTGGAAAACTGCAAGATTCAAACTCAAACCACCAAAAACTTGTGTTTGAATGCCAATGTCGGCAACTGTGTCTTTGTAAGAGTCGCTTGCGCTGTCTGAAAGTTGTGGGAAAGGATTTCCATTGAGTTTTGTATTGTAATTCCAGTCATAAGTACAGTTTGCAGTTGTGAACATTGCCTTAAGTCCAATGTATGGAGTGAAAATAAGCAAAGTTTTTGAAACCTGAATCTGAGCAAAAACTGTGTGTGTATCAATTTTGAGATTTACATCTGCGCTAGTATACACATCTGCGCTATGTTCTGCGTCAATATCTGCTTCAAAGCTGTTTGAAAAACCAAAACCAATTTCTTGTCTTACAAACTGATAACCGCCGCCAAGTGAGATTTTTGGCAAAAGACCGTTTCCTTCAAGAACTGCGTAGCGAAGATCAAAGCCAGCTGAAGTATAGTTAAAATCAAGCGAAAGTTTGTCGCCAAATGATTTATCATTAAAAATCGAGCCTGTTGTAACAGCATTAACTCCAACATCAAATGGAAGGAAAAGTCCGCCAACGCGTGCATTTATGGCAGCAGCAGGGTAAGGCAATTTACCAGAAATTGGCAAATCAAAAGCAAGGTTTCCGTCAAAGCCATCAATTCCTTTAATAACATCAGTTACTTTATCAATATTATCAGAAATAAAATCTACAGTAACAGGAGTAACGCTAAAGTTTAAGCCAACTGCAAAATGTGGTGGAATAGAAGGTAAAAGTTTTCCTATATAAGCGTCTGGCTGAACACTAAGCAAGGAATTTGATTGCGGAAGAATGGTTTCAAATTCTTCAAGCATAGAATTTGACATATCGGTAAGTGCCGAAGATAAATCATTTTTAAGTTCTGCACTGCTTGTGGCACCAAATGCATTATTAAAAAGAAATGCAATACCAGCAATTGCAATAATTTTTCTAAGTTTCATAAGAAGCTCCTTTGAAATAAAATTTGAAACTTTTTGGTATATCAATACTAATACAGTATGGATAAAAAATCAAACACCCAAAAAACGAAAATGTTACTTAAATATTGCGTTCGTTCTGTTTAGTTTTCAGAATGTCAGTTTTTTAATTCTCCCGTATTGTTTACGCAAAAAAAACACAAAAAAAATAATTTTAAGGTAGCAAAAAAAAATTTTATAAGTGTATAAATAATATATTGACATAATTATTGTGTTACTGTATTATGCACTTAATACAACAATACACAAGCAGAATGCTAAGGAGTTTATAGATGGCAGTTGTTAGTTTAAAAGATGTACGCAAATCTTATCCACTTGGAAAGGAAAGAATTGAAGCTGTACGCGGTGTTTCTTTTGATATCGAAAAAGGTGAATTTGCTGCTGTATCAGGTCCATCTGGTTCAGGAAAGTCTACAATTTTGAATATGATTGGTCTTATTGACCTTCCAAGCGATGGTTCTATTACGATTGGCGGCACAAACGTTTATCAGGGAGTTAATCTTGCTGATACAGAAATTATTAATACACGATGGTCTTCTTCTGGCCCGGATAAAAAAGACGGAAAGCAGAAAAAGGCTCGTGTTGCTATTCCTTCAAAATTGGATAGAAGAATTACAGCACTTCGCCGATCTCATCTTGGTTTTATTTTCCAGACATTCAACCTTATTCTGGTTTTGAACGTTTACGAAAATATTGAATTTCCACTTTTGCTTGCTTCAAGAGATCCAAACTCTAGGAGCCCAGTTGATGAGTTTTCAAAGGCTCAGAAACAGCAGTGGATTGATTATCTTATTGAAAAAGTTGGTCTTTCAGCATGGAGAGATCACAAAGCAAATGAACTTTCTGGTGGACAGCGCCAGCGTGTTGCAATTGCGCGCGCTCTTGTTACAAAAGCGCCGGTTATTCTTGCCGATGAGCCAACAGCAAACCTTGACTCAAAGAATTCAGAGCAGATTCTTAAGCTTATGAAGTCTTTGAACCGCGATCCTGAGTTGCAGACAACATTTATTTTCTCAACTCATGATTCACGAATTGTAGATATGTGTGACCATGTTGTTCACATTCTCGACGGTAAAGTTACAAACGACGAATACAAAGCTGGTTCAGACGTTTATAAGATTTAAGGTTATAACAGAAAATCTGCTGAAAATGCACATTTGTTGCGTTTTATGATTTTCTTTTACGGAGATTAAAATGAAAGATATAATTAAGCTTGCTTTGCGGAACCTCAAGGAACATAAATCTAAGACCCTGATTATTTCAATGTTCGTGCTTTTTGGCGTGGCAATTGTAATAATGGGCAACTCGTTCATTGAGTCTATTAGCCGCGGCTTGGAAAACGATTTTAGAGCAAATTATACTGGCGACGTTGTTATTACAACAATTCCAAAAAAAGGTGCTGTTAATGACATTTTTGGAGTTACACAGTTAGTTTATTTGGACGAAGTGCCAAAGGTTCCTGCAATTGCAGATTTGGAACGCGTAGAACAGATTCTTGCTGAAACAGATGATATAAAAGTTCAGTCAAAGTATATTTCAGCTGGAGTATTGCTTTCTGGCGATGAAGAATTTGATGCAGATGCATTGGACGATGACGAAAAAGATTTGAAGTCTAGTGATATGCCATACGGCTATATCATGGCTGGTGAAAGTGATAAATATTGGGAACTCTTTCCTGATTTGAAACTGATTGAAGGTCACTATCCAACAGCTGGTACAAACGAAGTTATTGTAGATGCCCGTTTTATTGAAAGCTTTAAGAAGGTATATGATAAAGACCTTGCACTTGGCGATAGTATACTTATTAAACTTTATTATGGTTCTACATTGCGAGAAGGTAAGGTTGTAGGCTTCTTCAATCCTGCAAGCGAAAATACAATTGTTGATAAAATTGTTTATTGTGATGCAAGTCTTGCACGACCTTTTGCAGATTTGACTTACGGTTCTTCGTTTACTCAGGAATTGCCTGATAACGTAGATCTTTCATTTTCAGAAATGTCAGAAGACGAGTTTTTTGGAGATGATTTGTTTGGCGGCATAGAAGAAGATACTTCTGTTCTTGGAACAACTGTAGACCTTGATAATATTCTTGGCGATACAAGTATGCGCGATGAATTAAATAAAGCAGATGACGGTGCATGGCAATATATTCTTGCAAAACTTAAAAAGCCTAATGCTGATAAAGCATATATTGCAAAACTTAATAAACGTTTCCAGGAAGAAGGACTTAATGTCCATGCGATTAACTGGCATGATGGAGCTTATTTATATTTAGTTGCCCTTAATTCAATTGGAAATATGTTTAAGATTCTTATTGTGATTCTTGCGGTTGTAGTATTCATCATTATCATGAACACAATGATAGTATCTGTAATTGAACGCACAAACGAAATTGGAACAATGCGTGCAATTGGTGCAGAAAAGAAGTTTGTAAAAAGGCTTTTCTATACAGAAACTGTTGTTTTGACAACACTTTCATCTATCGGTGGAATTATCCTTGCGTTTATCTTAATGGGTATCTTTAATGCACTTAATATTGTGCCTGAAAGTGAAACTGTAAGAGGCGTTTTTGGTGGAGCTTTGCATTTTACTCCAACCCTTACAATTATAATTTCAACAATGTTTGTTACATTGCTGGGCAGTATTATTAGTAATGCATACCCTGTAAAATCTGCGCTCAAGATTACACCAATTAAGGCTTTGAGCAAGGAATAGGAGAAAGCGGAAATGAAAACAGTATCGTTAGCATTAAGAAATCTAACAAGAAGTAAAAGACGTAATGCAGTTCTTGCTATTGCAATTGCTTTTGGCTTCTTTGTAGTAACAACCATTAATGGTTTGGTTAATGGTATGGGTGATAATTTTGAAAATCTTTTTGCCCAGCTTTATGGTGGAAATGTAATTATTGAAGGTCTTGAATGGCGTGATGCACAAACCTCTGATGGTGAGGCAAAAACTATTCATGTTACCCGCGATAAGGAATATATTAAGAACATTATAGATGAATTGAAAATTGATTACGATTATTCTTCTATTTATACATATGCAGATGGTCAGATAGTTTTTAATGGTAAAAAGGCTAACTTGAGGATTTTTGGTCGTGATTTAAATGATAAAGACTTAAAAGATTCATTCAAGTTTGTTAGTGGCGGAATTGATAATAATGTTCCTAATGCTCTTATTATCAGCGATAAAACTGCAGAAACCTTGAATATTGAGGTTGGTGACGAAGTAATCTTAACTACTTCTAACGTTTTGGGACAGAATACTTTTGGTGATATGGTAGTTACAGGTATTCTTAAGTCAAATGGAATTGTAAATACAATATTTGCATATGCTGATATAGAAGGTTTGAACAAGATTGTCGAAATGCCAGAAGGTGGATATGTAGTTTATGCAGTACATATTCCTAATAAAAATAAGCAGGACGAAATTGCACACTTGGTTGAACAGAGAATTCGCCAAGATAGTGAATCAAATCCTATGATTAATGTTACAGACCGTGCACTTGCTATAAAGACAAATCCAAATGATGTTCATAAAGGACTTAAAAAGCAAACTGATCCGAAAAAACCGGAAAATGCATGGCAAGGAACAAAATATAGGGTAGAAACTGTAGACGACGAACAACCAGGATTAAAGAACATTTTGTTCTATGTAAATATGATTTCGACAATTATTCTTGTTGTGATTCTTTTGATTGTTTGCGTTGGTATTTCAAATACTTACAGAATGGTTTTGCTGGAACGTATTCGTGAAATTGGAACAATGCGTGCAATTGGAATGCCTGGAAAAGATACAAAAAGAATGTTCAGCCAGGAAGCTATAATTCTTAGTTTAATTGGTGCAACAACAGGTATGATTTTATCTGTAATTGTAATGAGTGTGTTCCATTTTATTCCATTCGATAATGATGCTTTGTCATTCTTCTTGAAAAATGGACACTTTACATTCAAACTGCAATTAATTCCAACTGTAATTCAGTTTGTAATTTTGATTTTGCTTACAGCACTTGCTGTTCGTGGAAGTGCAAAGAAGGCTGCAAAAATGAGCCCAGCTGCAGCTTTGCGCTCTGTAAGATAATTGTATAGATAAGGAGAAAAATATGAAAAAGATTCTTACTTTTTTTGCAGCTGCCGCAATGTTGACAGCAGCTGCCACAGCTCAGGTTTCTGCTGATGTCGCAGAAAAATGCTATAAGATTTTAGAGGCTAACGATGAATTGAATCCAAAGAAAGGAGACTTTTCATTTACAGAAACAGCAATAATTGAAAAACCAGGAAAACCAAAAGAGAATGTACAGTATAAGGTTTTTGGACGTGTTGTAAAAGGAAAGGCTTCTATGGGAACTGCTGTTCAGATTTTTCCGGAAGCAGATAAAGGTCATGGATTTCTGTTGGTTGATGATCATGTTTGGGAATATGATTCGATTAGTAGAAAGTTTACACATAAAACATTAAAAGAGAAAATTGGTAATTCAAATTCTTCTATCGGTGATATGTTGGAAGATGATGATAAGTGGCGTGTTAATTACGATGTTGATGCTTATGAAGAGGGAATGCTTGGAAAAATACCTGTAGATATTATTACTCTTAAGGCAAAAACTTCTGAACCAGAATTTTCAAAAGAAAGATATTATATCCGTAAAGATATTCCACTTTTTTTGAAGATAGAAGGTTTAACAAGTTCTGGTCGCCTTATGCAAACAGTGTTGCAACCAAAATATACAAAAGTTCCAGGTGGATATATACCAGTTCAGGTACTTTATAGAGATGAATTGAATAAGGGTGAGCAGACACAGTCTGTTGTTTCTGACCTGACTTTTGACACAATTCCAGATAAGGTTTTTACAAAAGCATATTTGGAAGGACTTAACTAAGTCTAAAACTAAAAAAATCTAAAGCAGTTTGCAAAAATGCGCTGCTTTAGAATAAAAAAAGCCTTAATTACTTAGGAGAAACTAATGAAACGTAAATTATCATTTATTTTATGTTCAGCTTTGATGGCAACTGCAATATTTGCGCAGAGCGACGAAGATCTTTTTGGCGATGCTGAAATTGAAGTTTTAGACGATGTTTCTGCAAAATCAGATATGAGCAAAGGTATTATTTTTAATGCCGGCGGTGTAAAAATTGGCGGAAGCCTTACTTCAGAAGTTAATACAGATACAATTTTGTATAAGCAGAATGGCGATTCTCTTGGCGAAAATATTTATAACACAAAAATTTCACCAGATTTGAATGCTATGATTTCTGTAGATGCTAGACCAACAGA
>JAEEGL015079921.1_pt1 | contig 12560 bp, 10 predicted proteins | sample 9134231 | NCBI WGS metagenome assembly JAEEGL01 (sample SAMN16246548, study PRJNA631951) | gut metagenome | biome: gut microbiome; feature: rumen; material: fiber-attached | host: Bos | place: Iran: Karaj | collected 2018-10
AGCATTGAAATGATTCTTATAATTTGGAAATAGCCATAAGGCATAGGTGCTAGGCAGAGTAGCAGCAGAGCTGCAAGAATCAGATAGACTTTTTTCATGTTCATCTCCAATCATCTAAGTTTGCATGAGCCTCAACCACATCTTCAATACTATCTGGCAAAGCCGGAAAGAAGTCAATACCAGTTGTGTTTTCAACTTCGTCAACAGACATAACATATTTTTCTAGATTGTGCTTTTTACCATTGTTTGGGAAAATAAAGCCCAATGATTTCGGATTTCCTGTAGTACAAAGTACAACCTTGAAAAAAGCATCTGGTATAGGAATTTTGTTTATACCAAAGCAGTGCCTTTCATCATTCTCAAATATGGGACCTGCAACGATAAGAATTTCTCCATAGCGTTTTGCCCACGTTCTGCACTTATTCTCAAGTTTATCCCAATCGCCACCATTTAAATCATGGTCTTGTGGACACATGTTTGTTAGCAAGAAAGACTGGTTCATGGCCCCCTTATCCCATTTGCAATCAGCGGCAGGACACATGTGTCCATGATCTATGCTTGCAGGATGATCTTTCCAGTCATTGTGCTCCTGACGGGGACTGGGAACATCCATGTCAATGAAATAGTCACCACGCATAATGTCATCAGAAAATGAACTTATCCCTATAGCCTTTCCACTATCATCATAATATGGCACTCCTTTTCTTGAGAATGGACCATCGGTATGCTCACTTGTTAATCGCCATGCTACCCAATATGGTTGACGGGTTTCTGTGTTGTATGACAACTCATATGCAATACGATGAAGTAAAATCTCTTCTTTAGATGGCGTTTTTATAGGAGTGAATTGTTTTTCAGTTACAGTAATCTCCTGTTTTGGACTTGTCTCAGCGCTCACCAATTGATTAGCTTGTACAATTGTTTCATTTTCGGTGTGTCTTCCCTCGTTCCTTGTATGAGCTCTTCTACAAGAAACCGTTAGGAAAACAACGCATAGAATAAAAATGAATAATGTACTATGCTTTCTCATGCTATTTTAGATACGGTTTTATTACATCTATACTCCATGCATAATTAAGGTTAGCCTGAGAGCCATCATAGAAAGAACCTGATGTAATACCAACTGCTTCGCCATATTCATTGATTAAGGCCCCACCGCTACTACCATGATCTATAAGAGCGTTTATTTGCATCAGATTTTTTGCCCGCCATTGTGAAACTTCACCAGAAGAGAATGTATTCTCCAATCCTCTTGGGCTACCTATTGCGAATACCTTTTCTCCAATTTGAGGTTTTGAAGAAGCTATGGGGAGATAGTTTGTGTTATCACAATCTACACGAAATAGAATATAATCTTCCTCTTCGTCTTTAGCGATAATTTCAGTTACATTATGGACAACATCATTTCCAAGTAATTTAATTTTCTCCATACCAATTCCCGTACCCTTAAAGACATGATAGTTGCTTACAGCCAAGCCTTCATTGTCAATGAAAAAACCAGATCCTTGATAACCATTCATGCCATCACTGGTAAACACCATAAACACTGCTGTTGAATACTTATCAAACACTTCGCATCCGTCCATTTTTCTATTAGACCTTTTGTTGATAATCCCATGTCTCTTTGAAGGCCTTACACTTTCTGTCTTTTCCTTGGACTGAGCATATTCTGTCTGCCGCTCATGTCGAATCCGAGAGGTTGAAGCCTTTCTGCAACTTGAAATACAAAGTAAGCAAAAAAACAATGAACAAGCTATTATTAGACTCTGTAATCTCATAAAACTATTTACCTGTTGGTCTATCTATTTTGGGTATTATTTGAATAACAAATCGCTTGTTATTATCTTCAAGAACTTTGTCACGGTTAATACCATTAAATCCACTTCCTGCAATAATTATTTCTGTATTACTTTTACGGAAATTCAAATGTTGCCATCGTTTATAAAGAGCTAAGGCTCTGCGATAACTCAATAGATACATGTCGTAATTATCTTTGTTATAGGTACCTGCCCGAAGTTCTTTATAGGGGATTGCTGCGGTTCCTTCTATAACGAGTTGATATTTGAAGTTACTATTTGCCTTGTTCAGGGAGTCTATAATATTTTTTATATCAGCCCCGACCTCGTCAACCTTATTGATATACTTCTGCTTTATCTCAGCCTCGTTGGGTTGGAAGATCTCGATTCCAACAAAGTCCTTTGCATAAAACATTCGCTTTTCTTCATCGTAATCAAGGGATGTCGAACCTGCCAAGGTCTGGAATTGTTCTTGTAACCTCAATACCTGATTTTGCTGTTCTATCGTTATCTCTGCCCGGTTTAATGCATCTTTTAACTGCTTGTTGACAGCTCCCATCGCTACCACTACTACAACAAAAAGGACCAACATTGCAAAGAATAAGCTAGTCATAAGGTCCGAATAGCTTGTCCAAAAGAGAGATTTTTTATTTCCGCCGTCTACCATATTTTTGTTTTATGACCCAAATAATTGTAGCAAAAGAATACATAACAAAACGAGAAATGAGCCAAATGCACAAATGGGAACGAACAAAGCCTTACACTTTGCACAAAATGACTTCTTTTTTGGTTGTTCATCATTATCTGAAGACACTTGAATCTCAGCTATCCTTGAAATTTGTCCTTGATGCGAATTTTCCAATTTTATAATGTTCTGATTCAGTCTCTCTACGGCACGCGAAATGTCAGTAAGAGCCTGCAATTGGTTCGGGGCATTCTGCAGTTTCTTAAGAACTATTTCTTGTTGTGCTCTCAATGCTTCCTCGAATGCGCAGTTTTGTTTAGAAAGCATCTCCTGAATAGTAACATTTTGGAGTTCAAAGGTCTCCTTGATGCTGTTTAGCCCTTCAGCAAATGCTTCCTTTACACCTTCGAAAGGATTATCAATCTGACCAATCTTCTCGTTTATTGCATCCTGCTGAGTCCTTAGGCTATCAGCAAGTGCTTGCTGCTGCTCATCTATTAATTGTTGTATTCTTTGATTTTGAGTTTGGAACACACTAGTCAGATTTTGCAAACTGAGCGTCAAACTATCGCCCATATTAGATAATGCATCTTGAAGTACAGAGTCCAATCCAGACATCTGCTGTCGCATCATTCCTTGGCGATCTTTTACATATTCTACTTCATTCTTGAAATAATTGCCAAGTTCCTCGAACAACAAGGTACGTTCTTCAATACTACCCAGTTTTGAATTGAGTTCTGTTACCTTTGTAACATAAGTTTCTGAATCAGACAATATTGTAAATAAGTTTTCGAGTTCCTCCGTGCAACCCTGAAGGCGGTCATAGACCTCAATATTTGCCTTTGCAATTTTGTTTATCTTTATTCTGTCAATGGCATCCAATAATTTGACTTGCCCCTCATAATTGTCATTTACTGTTTTGAGCGTTTCTTTCAGTTCCTTAGTATTTTGGGCAAATGAACTATTGAACTCATTCAAGTCTTGCGTCATTCTAATGAGAGCGCCTGTGATGTCATCACTCAATTTTGACATCAAATCTGTCTGAATCCACGTTAAGAAACGATTCTTATTCTTTGTCATGGATGTCTTTGCTTCATTATAATGAGTTGTTGACTGCTTGGTAAAGAATACGCCACAAAGACTCGCAGCCATTGCGATACCGACATCGGTAAGAAGGATTTTTATACCTTCTGGGTTCATATTGGCACCTGCTAAGAGGTTTGCTAAGTCCTTCCAAGCAAACACAACGACGCCAAAGGCAATACCAAAAATTGTAGCGATGAGCCCCAAATAGAGAGGCGTAGAAAGCATAGTGTCTACCTCGTCTTCAAGGGATTGTGAATTCCTCTCGACTATTTCTTTTAGTATATGGTAATCAAAAGTCTTGTTCTTATTCTTAGCCAAATAAGAATTGATATCCTCAAGTGTTTCCTTAAATTCACCAGAGGCTTCCTCATTGTAAATAGTAGTTGTATCGTTGGTTTTAACAACAATACTATTATTTTGTTCCGGAAAAAGATGTTTTATCCGATCTATTCGTTCTTCATTTGCCCTGTAAGATGCAAATTGCCACGCTATCACAACAATGACAATTGCGGCAACGATAAAATATTGAACAACCATATTTTTAGTCTCGATATAATTTTATTTTTGCCTTTGTTTCAACCTTTAAATCGCCACCCATCATCGTTGCAGTACCCCATTCTGCTGGTCGAATGATACTTGGATTCTCTGCTTCTTCAAGAATATCACAGAAAGGAAGCAAAATGTTGTCCTTGTTCGCGCAAGCTTCTTGGATAGGACCTTTTTCGAAGTTAAACTGGAACCTATATTTGTTATCACCCATACCCTGAGCCATATATGGTGCATCCTTAATATTGGTTTCAACCAGCATATTTCCATCAACCTTATAATATGAGGTTTCAGCATTTGTTCTCATATTAAGAGAAGGGTTATATATTTCCAATTGCTTCAGTAATTCATCAATCTTATCTTGGAGTTTTCTTTCTTCTCCTTTTCTAAAATCTATAACTCTATTGATTTCCCGTTTCTTTTCAGCATCTTTTTCTTGAAGCTTTAATTCATATTCTTGCTTTATTTTTTTATTTTCTTCACACGCTTCTTCGAATAGCTTCTTGTTATCCTCAGCTTCTCTAATTTTATTTTCATTCTCGTCACGCAAGGCATTAAGCTCTTCATTAAGCTTATTTATTTTTTCTTCATTCTTGATATTATTCTGCTGATGTATTTTTATTTCTTCCTGTAGTTCCTTCTTTTCCTTTTCAAGCTCTTTTACTCTTGCAACATCCTGACTTTCAGCAATCTGCCTACCATATTGGGACTGCATTTGCCTATTTCCATTCAAATATTGATTTCCTTCTATCGCACTGATATATTTTGCCATATCGGCTCTTTCGCGTGCATTGTCTAACTGAAATGTAACTTGTATCGGCATATTTATACAAATTTAATAATTGTTTTTGTTTTTACTGAATAATCCTTGTTAAGAAATCCGTAGAGAGTTGTTTCTATGTGAGATGCTTTATCTGCTGGGATAGAAGCAGAGTCCTTCTCGCAGAAAGGTTCTATGATGACACTTCTGTTGTTTATTGCTTTGGCTGTCTTGTCACTAAAAAATTCATAAAATATGTCATCACCAACTTCCCAAGCTCTATAGTATGAAACTTGTGATGTGGAAGCAATTGTTAGATTCCCGTCTGTCACTGTAAGGGCTATATATTCCACATCCTCAGGTCGTACATCCTTCTGTACTTCCTCTTGGCGTGAGACTTGCTTCTGGACTTTTCGTTCTTTACTTCTTTTTTTCTTAGAGTTTGAGTATGTCGACTTTTCTTCCTGTTGAATAGATGTTTCACCAGCACTCAATGTCTCATTAGATTCTTTTGGAAGTTCACTCACATTATTGTGCTCACCCCATAAATAGTTCTCACACCGTTTCATTTTGCTTTCAAGCACTTTAATGTGCTTATGCATTTCTGTTTCATTAAGCATTAATGTTCCTTTGCCTAACGTTCTTTTAATTTTTCGAGTTAATAGCAGATACGCTATACATGAAAAAATAGCAGATACAGCTACCGAGAAGGCCATTACTATGATTAGTGTCATATTCATTCTTCTATATTTTTATGTCTGGTTGATTCTTTGAATCTCAACTAGGCATTTTATGTCATTTGCTTTAAATATTTGCATTGCAGATTTGTAAACTTAAATCATTCATAACTCCGATTATAGGGTAGAAGAATAGTGGTTCTTCTATCACATCATCATGACTAACATCGTGAGCCTCAATTTTTAAATCTATACCACTTTGGATATAAGCTGCCAAATCTTTATTGAAGCATTCTACTGCCAAGTTAATGGAATTGTTGTCAATACCGAATACATTATTAAGTGAAATACGTCTTGGCAATCTCAACGTAATGAAGTCCATGAAAGACTTTACTTCTTTCACCACATCTGCGTACATAGCAGGTGCATCGCTGTATTTCTCTTCTGTGCATACCTTTGAATCAGAAACACCTAATAGAACTGTCTTTGCTACATTAACATTGATTGGCTGTTGGGCTAAGAACAATCCACCTTTACACGTCGCCTCCTTGGGATTGTGAGAATTAATGATTAGGTTGATTCCCTTAACATCCACTTTATATACAAGACTAAATATATTTGTCACTAGTGTTTCCAAAGAAGGTTTTGAAGGACTAAGCACGGATACAACTTTTGAACCATTTCCGCTAAAAGCGATGTTGGTTGGAATATCCAGTCCTTTCGTTTTCATGAGATTTGCTAAATGATAAATAATAGCAGTAAAGAAGATATAGAAAACGACTTTCTGGCTAGTGTCTTTCATTAATTCATTGTTAAAGTCCACCTTATCTTTGATGTTATTTCTCTTAACAATCTCATTGTCTGCAAGCGAGAACAGGAAAGATGCGACTTCTGAAGAATTGCCAAAATTGTTGGCTGTCTTGTCTATAAGCATTCTTTGAAGGTCGTCAAGCCCATTGAGATTTGCTATAAAATAATCTTTAAACTGACGTACGATTCCATTAAGAGAGCCATTTTCGACACTCACAAGTGTATTTCCAAATATAGCATCTGCAGCAAATCGCATTGATGTAATACATTTCACTCCATTTGTATCTGCCACAACAATATCAGTAGTACCTCCACCAATGTCTATAGTTACAATATTGGTTACACTTGCCATTGTTTTCTGGAAGAAAGAATAAGGCGCAACCGACTCTGTTATAGCTGTTGGAGCCCCCGAAGGGTTGAAGAATTTTTTATAAGCGGCATCCCAGACTCTTTCAAATAATCCTTTCTTGTAATCTGACATACTAATAGGATAAAACCATTTGATTTGAGTTTGCGCAAGACTTCCGCCCTCTTGTATTACTTTTGTTCTTATCATTAGGAGCATAGCCTCTATATAGCACCTAATCCGTTCCTCATTCGTTTGATTCAATTGACTCCATTTCAGATTTGGCACATACTCATTATATTTAGTACCAATTTCTGCCTTGTTATACATGAAAGCAGGTGTCGCATTGCCAAATGCTATATAAGAGCCCGTTCCTTGTTCATTAATACCTGCATTGTTCTTGTCTATGCAGAGCACTGTACGAAGTGGAAAATGGCATTGGGCATTATCTCCAATTATTTCAGGAATAAACTCTCCACGGATATGATTCTTTACCACATCTGTTGGTTTGCAAATAAGGCTGATTTGAGGTTGATCTTCATTAAATGTAAACGGTTGTGGCATCTGATTAGTGCCAGTAGTATACTCAATGTGAGTATTTGATGTGCCCAAATCTATTGCAAAACTAAATGCTGCAGAGCCATTCCTTTTCTTGAACTTAGGTACAAGAAGACCTGTCGCCTTCTTCTCTCTCCCAGATTGGTCTGTTAGAACTTCAATTCTCGCACAGTCAAATACCTGTCCTTCAAGAACATAAACCTTGGAACGAATATCATCTTCAATATCAACATTACGCACAACGTAATCTGGAGTAAAGAAACCTGTCTGTTCGTTATGACACTTGCAAGTACATTCTTTGTTAAGAACGAAGTCACATACAATGGCTATTCGATAATGGGCATCTCCCGAATTGGCGAATAACACAGGAGGAAAGACTCCAACAACAAAATCTTCTGGAGCCATAACAATGGCTCCCTTGTTGTTTTCCTGATCTGCTTTTACGTCGAGAGTATAGATACGCTTATACTCCACTTCTAACTCTTTTTGGATTGGAATCCTCAGAGTAACTTCTACACCAGAAGCTACTTGTTTGATGTCAATAGTGTTTTTCCCTGAAGGAGATTTTCCTCTTAAGTCATCTGCTGTAAAATAGTCAAAATACCGTTCTTTTATCGGTAGAAAGTAACCCTCCTTTATACCACTATTGCTGAAATAATTGCCGTCAAAGAAATCCGTCTTGTTTACTTCAGCAGGCAACTTCACAATCTTATCTTCAAGGAAATCACTAATCGTCAAATAGGGATAGGGTATGTTAATACCAGGAAGTTTACGCAAACCCAGACTGTTCTTGTCATAGTAAGGAACACATTGATTGGTTCCAAACTCAGTTCCATAGTAATTGAGATTTTTGTAAACATTACCATTGGTGACTGGCAGGACAAGAGGTGCTTTCCCCTCTATAGTTTTCGATGAACGAATCTTGAAATCTGAATTGCCTTGTTTTTGGGGGTCATTGTCAATGTATCTCTTGAAATGCAATGGTCGCCCGTTTACTTCTACTTGATAGTTGGTCGTCGTGTTCACATCCACACTCAACTTATCGTAAGTTTTGTCGACATACGTCAAAGTTCCTTCTACTTGTTCTGCGCAAGAGTCACGAATTGAATCTAACTCGTCTTTTAAATCATCATTGAGAACAAAATACACGGCATCTAGATATTTAGAAACCTCCGGATATAACGCATTAAATCCAGGTTCAGAATATCGAAAAGCGAATAGATATTTAATATAATCAGTAGCTCTTAAGTCAAGGGAAGCATATTCCTTGTCAAATGCATAATCAGTGCCGAAGCACAATTCTTTGGATATTGAATTTTCGTCGTTCGCAGTTGAGAAGAACAGTGTCGCTGGTGATGTCGCACCTATTATGTGCATTTGTTTCTTACCCTTGCCTTTATAGCGAAGGATATAGATATTATGCATTTTTCCAAAATTATACGGATCATCCCCTTCAGCATCCTGACTGAGGAACATTGACAGAGTTTTTCCATATATCTGGTGTGATTTTTCTTCGGAACTTAACAAGCTATCGAGACATTTATCTTTTTCCCACACAAGTATGTCAATCTGGTCTTTCATAGCCTCATATGAGAAGAAAATTTGTCCCACGTCAAGACTATCAGAAACCATCTTGTGGTAGATAGAATCACCGTGAAGTCTTTCCTTTACCTCTTCAACAGTCATTTCGTTGAAAGTTTCTGGAACTATTTTCCCGAATGCCTCCTTGACAAGTTCTATTCTTGCAAAAGGAGAGGGAATTGATGTTATCTCTCGTTGCGTGGTTGTAGCATCAGGGATTTTATCTACGAATCCATGATGATATGTACTATTTGTTGTGTTGCTCCAGTCTAATATAGTTGTTTTTGAAGCACCTTTGGTCTTGTTAATTCTGAATATATAGCCCATAGTCAATTCATTTTTAAGTTGTTAGTACAAAGTTCCAATGTAGTGATATAGAATAATTCCATGAATGTCTTCGGTGCAGAAAGATTTTGTTGTACATTACCTAGATTCTTTCCCAAACGAACATCCATTAAGTCAAATCCTTTTTTTGATAAGAATCCATACTTAGGTGTAATACCATGAACTATTTCTAATTCATCACCCATTACTTCTGAATCATCCTTGAAAGGCTTAAATCCAATTTTATTTCCACCAAGTTCGGAAAGCCAGACATTAAACAAGTCTTTAAAATTCGAGAAATCGCCATAAAATTCACTATTGAAAAGAGTATCGCCCAAAATAGAATTTCTATCCTTTGCCCAACGTTGAGACAGCCTGTGGTCTAATGAACGATTGTTCAAATAACTATTGAAGAGAGCCATTTGAGTTAAAGGTATTCTTATTTTCCTCTTTGTTTTGTCACCAAAATCTGAGAAGATAATCTCTCTAGGCTGATCCGTCATTAAGCCAAATTCATGGAAATTTGTAGCCCTTGACTTTATCTCAATATTTATTTGTTTGCTGTCAAAATCCAATATCGAAAGTGCAGCTAGTAGTTCTATGACATGGGCATCGTTCAACTGTTCATCTCCACCATCACAATTGTCATAAGACTTACTTGAAATGTCGTCCCCAAGATAGTACATGTCGTCCAATGTTTTATTACCTGTGACGTTCTTTTCATAGTAGTTCAATGCTGCCTTTGCTTTTGTTATAAAAGAGTCTGCCTTGATCGAGCTTTTTGGATTATCCTTCAAATTGAAGTATGGCAGCAACGACACTGCTCCTATAGGAGCTTGTGCCAATGCCTTATTTGTGCTTGTGCGGAAAGTTTTCAGCAATAATGGGAAACCGCTTGCACCAGTTCCACCAAATATAGAACTGATAATAAATACCTTATCACCTTTTACAAAGTTTGTTTCAAAAGTATTGAAGTCTCCACGTTGTTTTGCCAATTGATTAAGGACAACGCTGCCTATGTTTGGGTTTCCTTTGAATCCTACGTCCATTTTTGACGAAAGGTTAGCATTAGAAAACAGCATCCGCGCTAATGCCTGATTCTCTAGAGACATAGTGTTAAGATTTAACCAATTCTCATAGGCTATGCCCGATGTACCTTGGATAGGTATTGTAAAAATTCCGTTCTTATTTATTGAGGAGAGTTCCGTGGAGAAGAATCTGTTCTTAACAGACTCGTTAAAACTCAATTCGGCACGAATTGATTCATATAAGCGAAGTAATTCCTCAGTTCTTACTCTATCGCCATTGGGAGTATCGGGATCTATTATGATGGGAATCACTTCATTGGGGCTACCCACACCTGATGCCATTAGCATGGTAAGGGACCTTAGGACTCTGGAACCTGAGCCTCCTATTGCAAAAACATATAGCTTACTCATAATATTGTGGAATTAGAATTTACGGAAGGGAACATACTTTGCAGGACTCCACCATTTGATGAACAAAGAAACTGCAACAAAGAACACAACAGACCATAAAATGCTTGTAAAACTGAACGAGAAACAATCAAGATATGACCATTCTTTATCAGCATCAATCTCGTTGTTGACAAGAGGGGTCATGGTATACCATAGTCCAAAAATAAAGTTCAATGCGGCATTAATGCCAACAAAGCATAACCACCATAGCATTTGCCTCCTAACAGGAGATTTCCAATAGTAAAATGCAGCACAGGTGATAACACTAAAGACAAATAATGCAATTCCGTTGTGCAAATAACCTGGCACTGTTTCGTAAAGGTAATTGTCCATTTCTACACCATAAAAATTATTGGTGTAATAGTAGATGGTGTTGAAAAATTCTTCCATAAGATATTATTTTAGTGTTATTTTTGTCTCGAATAATATGTTTGATATGTTATGGTAAGCATCGTACACTCCACCAATAAGATATTTCACGCCAAGAGTAGTACTATCCTTGGGTATTCCTGTACCAGTAAAGTTTGACTTTTCGACCCATTCTGGAAGGTCTTGTCGAGTGTATTCTATTGAAACAACGCCAGGTGCAGGTTTGTTAGTTGATACATGATAGGCATATATGCTATCCTCCCTTTCTTCTATTGATACAATTCTATAACCAGGAGTAACAGAGTAATTGCAGGTGTTACAGATGTCTTCCTTTGTCAAAATTACTTTCGACAAATTCAATTCTATTGTGGTTGAATAGGCTGTTACATCGCGGTTCCTGTCTTTATCCCATTCCTTCACAATAATTGAATTATTATCAACCATTCTTGCTTTCTTTGTTTTAATAATGGGTGTTATTTCCTGTGAAATCTGGAGTATGAGCATTCCACAATTATCAGACTTAATTGGTGCGTTTACAATTCTTTTAACTTGTTTCTCATTACCAAAAATCCAAAGATAAAACGGCATCGGCTTCTTTATAGCTATTCCACCAGGAAAGAACTTGCCATTGAAATCAGACATGTATTTGATAATAGCCACTGATAGGCTGGAATCAGTTTTTAACTTTTTTGTAAACAAGCCAGTTATGCCAGACTGAGCCATTGCGAGACTTCCATTGGGGCTTGTAAAGCTATAATCAGAAATTACAATATTGACAGTGGAATCATTAATATCTTCCATAGCCAATGACAGAATATCATCAATCTTTGTGTAAGAAGCCGTACATTTGCTTTGACAATTCAAAAGATATTCCTTTATCCCGTCTGAGGAATTCTCTATTTGGGTGTTGATATAATTGAGCGTTATCGAATCTCCTTTACTTTTGCTTTCGTCAATCCTATCATAGTAATCTTTTATAACGTCCTTAATTAGGCTATTTCCTGTAAAATAGCCTTTCATACTACCAGAATTCTCTACATAGAAGTTTACTATCTGACAATGCTGAGGTTCTTGTTGAATAACAACTATAGTCTTTGTTGGTCGCCCACCACAACACGTAAGAACCAGAAGAGCTAATACATAATATATACACAATATGATTTTTTTCATATTTAATCATTCGCCTATTGCCCTCCCAAGTTTCGGCTATTTGTTTTAGGTTTAAATGAAAGACGTGGGAGTCACTACTTCTCGCTTATCCCATGTGCAGGCTCTCGCATCGCCTCTCTCTTAGGACAAGCAACTCGAGTTAGCCCACGTCGTGATTATATACGTTCGTCCACCCTATGTATAAATAAGGTGGACAGGGTATAATCAACCCAACGCGGACGTTCTTGTTGCGTTCCTTCGAAGAGAGTTCTAATTTGCGAGATTAGCACATCGAAGATAACGTTCGTAAACGTCCTTTTTCCAATATGTCGTGACCCGCTCACCCTTACGGACTAACCGAGTCGATTGCAAATTTAGTAAATAATATTTAAGAC
>JAEEGL016164593.1_pt1 | contig 12560 bp, 18 predicted proteins | sample 9134231 | NCBI WGS metagenome assembly JAEEGL01 (sample SAMN16246548, study PRJNA631951) | gut metagenome | biome: gut microbiome; feature: rumen; material: fiber-attached | host: Bos | place: Iran: Karaj | collected 2018-10
GTAATTCCTGCACCACAAGCCTTTATCTGCCCAACGAATAATTTAATTTTTTCATCATTCTGAAATCTATCAATATTTTTCTGCCTATCTTCAGTTTTTGTACCACCGTTTATTCCAACTGAAACACCCTTAAAAGTATCAAGCATAAAATCAAAAGTTGCCTTATGATAAACAAAAACAACCAATTTATCATTTATCTGTAAGTAATCCTTTATCCATTGCAAAACTGCATTTCTTTTTGCTTCAAAACTTGCCTGCTTTAATTGTGCCAATCTTTGCAGGGCATTTGTTTCACCTCTAGAAATTGCATCAAGGAAATCTGCATCTACATCATTGTACTGTTTGCGTTCTCTCTCGCTCACCGCCATTGGAACAATTATTCTGTTTTTTGGTGGTAATTGAGTTAGAACATCTTTCTTTAATCTTCTTATCATAAATCGACTTATCTTTTTGTGTAATTCATCAGCATTACTTAATCCATTAAACTGCCAACCAAAATAAGTCTTAATAGGGTCACAATACCGCATTAAATATGCCCATCTACTAGGAAATAATTTCTTATTAAGGATATTCAAGCAGGTGAAAAATTGACTTGTTCTTGTTTCATAAGGTGTACCACTTAAAAAGATTTTCTTTGCCTTATTATCACAAATCTGCTGAACTGCTCTAGACCTGATTGTTTCAGGCTCAGCAATATACTGAACTTCAGCTGCAATAATTGTATTAAAATTATGATTGTTTATTTCATCACACCAACCATAAACCTTTAATATTTTCTTTTTATAAGATTCTTTCTTTTCCTTGCACTTTTTCTGCCTTGCTAATTCAGCCTCTTTTTCTGCCTTATCTTCACTACCCAAAATATCATAATTCACAATCCAAACGGGATATTTTTTCAAGAATTCATCAGAGAGTCTTTCAGGCATCCTGCCACTAATTATGTAGGTCTTCACTCCACTCCACTTCTCAACTTCCCTTGCCCAATTCAATTTCAAACTTGCAGGGCAAATAACAAGTGCAGGCAAACTATTTTCTTTTAATGCCAAATAAACACAAGCCTGAACTGTTTTACCCAAACCCATTTCATCAGCCAATAAGTAATTCTTATCATCTGATAATAATTGTTTTACACCTTCTTTTTGAAAAGGATATAAAGATTCAGGTATTCTATAACCACAATCTGTTTCTTTTACTTCTTTTTTTACTTTATCTTTCAAAAATATCTTTGCTGATTCATCAAATGGATAACCTGCCTCAAACAGTTTCAACGCATTCCTCCTAGTTGGTGGTAAACAGAAAATATTAACATTAGATAAATATTCTGAATATTCTGATTCTTTTGCTATATCAAGAACAACCCTAAAATCTTTACCCCTAGTTAATTGCACACACAACCTTTCACCATCATAGATAACCATTTATAACCCCATAATAAAAAAAAGGTGGTCAAAAGTTAAAAATAAACAATCGACCACCTGCTTAAAGTCAATAAAAATTACGCATACAAAGCATAGCCATCAGAATTCCAAAATGTTTTAATTTCTTCCCACAACCTTATACTTTTCTGCCTGCTATAATGAAATTTCTTCATAACCCTTGCAATAGTAGGCTTGCAGGAATAAACATTATTATCATCATTCCATTCAAAACTTACAAGCCAATTCAAAACATCATAAGCCTCAATTGTAAGCATTTCTTTTGCAACTGCCAAAAAATCCTTCACTTTAAGACTTTCAGTTTTTTCATCAACTTCCAAATCATATTCAGCACCATAAATCTCAAACCCTTTTCTTTTAATTTCTGCCTTACAATAATCACCCAATGACTTCAAACGAACATACAAAAAAGTGATAAATTGCACACCACTTGAAATATCATACTTTTCAAGTGTTTCACAATAAATTAAAAAAGCCTGAGCCTCAACATCTTCATAAGGTAATTTATACAATCTTGCATAATTACCTGCCATTTTTCTAATAAGTCTGACATATTTATCAAACATATCCATACATATCCTCCAAATCTACAATATGACTATTTTATAAATCAATTTATATTAAAAGTCAAGCGGTTTTATTCAAATAATGGTGAATTTTCATTTATATTTACTTCTTCCTGAACAAAGCCATTTTCAATTCTTTGCTTAGCAATTTCAAAATACTTATCATCTTTTTCAATACCAATAAAATTCCTATTTGTATTCTTGCAGGCAACTCCCGTTGAACCACTACCCATTGTGAAGTCCAAAACAGTTTCTTGCTCATTTGTGTAAGTCTTAATCAAATACATCAGCAGGGCAACGGGTTTCTGAGTAGGGTGAAAACCAATTTCCATATTATAATCTAAAACTGAAACGGGAAATCTTTTACCATCAAGATTTACTGTATCAACCCTCTTCATATTTCCATTTTTATTAAGATATTCCCCAACATAACCCTGCTTTCCTGAATACGGTTTGCCTTTAGAATATTGTGGATTATAAGTAGGTAAATTATCATAAAATACACTAATAACCTCATGATTTTTCAAAGGCATTTTATTTGCTGATAAAAAACCACTTCCTTTAGGTTTCCGCCAAATCCAATCATATCTGTAATTATTTATGTTGCTCATTCTTAAAGCACTTGAAAAAGGCTCACTACCGAATAACAAGCAAACCCCCCCCGCTTAATAACACGATTCAATTGTTCCCACATCTTGTCAAATGGAATTACTGAATCCCACTTACAAGCAGTTGTTCCATACGGAGGGTCACATAAAACCATATCAACTGAACCATCAGGAATACTTTTCATCAATTCTAAACAATCACCATGTAATAACTGCATTTTAATCCACCTTTACAATACTTCTACCATCTGAATTCTTTTTCACTTCAAAAACTTTATCAGCCACATCAATCATCTGCCCAATATGAGTCACCATGACAATCTGAAGTCCGAGTTTTGTAGATAAACTCTTCAGAATTTCACCTGCTCTCGCCTGCAAATCCCTGCTTATGAATCTGAAAGGTTCATCAAGAATAATTACATTATCAACACCCTGCTCCAAAGCATAACTAGCAATTCTTAATGAAAATGCAGTTAAATCAACAACCCCGCCTCCACTAGCATTCATAGGGTCAATTGGTCTGCCCGTTTTTTGTGATAGAAAAACTAATTCAGCATTAGTTTTACCCCTTGCAATATTAAACTGTAACTGAAATTCATATTCATTTGGAAAACAAGTTTCAAGTGCAAGATTTACAATATCTTCAATCTGAAATTTCAATTGTGATTGTGTATCTTGTGCCACTTTCTGCAAGAATGCCTGAGCCTGCTCCAACAACTTAATCCTATTGTTAAGATTATCAAGTGTTGTTTTATTCTGAATAAGATTATTTTCAACCTGCTTTTTCATTCCCTTAGATTGCAGGAACAATTGTTTTACTCTGTTTATATCCATCATAATTTATCACCATTACCACTTGCCCGCTTATAATTCTTTTCCACACAATCATTAACCGCTTTTTCAATATCAATGTTCATCTTACCCGCAACAATAAGAACACACATTATTACATCTGCAAGTTCATCAGCAAATTCTTCTTTAGGTGTTTTCCTATTCCAATCAGGGTCGGTAACACCCATTGATACTGCACCAAATTTCAAATCTTCCTGCCATTCATCAAAAGCACCCATTGCCTCAACAACTTCACCCGCACAATATTTAAGCAGGTTTTGAACTGAATTTTCACGCTTACCAAATGCACCATGTTTCTGCCTTTCTTCAGATATATTAAAGGCAATTTTTGAAATTTCATTTAAGTCCATTTATGCACCCAACTCCTCTTCAAGTTTATCCCAATCATAAGAATTGAAAAGTTTGTTACTTAAAGTTTCCAAACGCTTATTTGAATTATCAAGTTCACCCTGCATTTCCTGCAACTTACCTTTTATTTCTTCAACATCATCAGTGCCAAATTTTTCTTTCCACTGTTTTTTAATACTTTCCTTTACACCCTGAGCCTTAGCCTTTTCAATTTCATTTTTATCAATTAAATCCTTAATTCTTTCTACTTCTTTTAGTTCCATATTCTTCTAACTCCTTTATTGTAAATTTCTGTAAACATACAGATTCAAGATATAATTCAAGAACCTTATCTAGGGTTCTGTATCTTGCATAAGTTTCACAAAGATTGTGCTCCTTTATTTCTGAAAAGGTAACATCTTTAGGTTTTTTGCAGGTTAATATTTCAATTAAGTTTTCACAATCTTTTCTTTTTTCTATCCCCTCCGCAATTGTTTTATATCCAAAAACTTTTTTAAGCAGTTTTTTAGTTCGTTTCTGAATATCTAAACAATATACATCAACAACTTTCAACTTAAACCTCCAACAATTCATCAACAACCTGAACCAATTCAGATTCAAACTTGTTGCGTTTCATTTCATTCTGCACGTTATCAATAAAATCCAATGAAACACCCTTTGTCTTTTTTAATTTATCCACAAAAGATTCAATTCTTTCATTACGTTCATTTTCCTGCAAAATGTATGAATCATCTATTAAATCTTCATTATCAATTATAGGAATAAACTCAACAATATTTTCATCTGTATCAACAAAATAAACCCCGCATTGATAATTTTTCATGTCACTTGCCTGCCTGAGCAAACAACCGCTATTTACAACGTGTCTACCCTTTTTTTCATAATGAAAGTTATGATGATAGTCACCCGTAAAAATCCATTTTGCATTTGGAAATTTCTCAAGCAGGGATTCAGGAGTCTCGCAATCTACAAAGTCGGGTTTGTCTTCCTGCGGAATTGTCAAAATATGTTTGAAAACTATTTTTGCATCCGTATTATCAGGCTCATCAAAATTACTTGCTGAAACATTATTCTGACTTTCATCATTAATTGAATCCATAACATAACCAATGTTATAAGAATCCAATAAAACCCCTATTGCTGATTTTTTAAGATTTTCTGAACTATGATATGGTAAATCATGATTTCCCGCTAAAACACCCAATGTTCTACCAATTCTAGTTAATTTATGGGAAAAATCTTGCACCATAGAAATACATTCAAAATTAGTATCTGAATTTGAATGAAAAATATCACCAACACAATAAACGTTGCAATTCCTTTTTTCTGCAATTTCAAAAACCTGATTTAATGCTTTTCTTTGTGTTTCTAACCAATCATTGTCAATCCTGCAACGAGGTCTTGTTGCCCTTATATGCCAATCAGCAGTACAAATAAATTTCATACAATTTCCCCTATGTATTTATATTCAACAAATCTTACCTTATCCCCAAATCGGTTTGCTGAACTTCTTTCAACATTTTGAATAACATAACCTTCATTACGCAACGTATAAATTATTGCTGATAACCTTGTTGCACCGAATTTTTCAAAAGCCTCCATTGAAGTTATGCTCTTGTTTTTCTTGAGATATTCAAGAATTCTTCCCGTATTTCCACTATGCTTTTTCATGTTTGCCTCCCTTGCATATATTCATAGGATTACCGCACAAAGGGCAAATATCAGGCAATTGCTCCTGCAAACACTTAATATCTGCCACACTATTTTCAATGTGCATTTCCTGAATTCCATAATTATAAATTGATTGTTCCAAATCCTTAATTTTTACTTCCAATTCATCTGTATTAAAACTTTCAATTTTTACAATAAGTTTCTTTTCTTCAGTAAAATCAGGGTATTCCTTTATACTTTCAAATTCATCAATGCTTTCAGCCAACTGAGCGACCTGCTCGCCTAACTCTGTAGACCTCTGCATCCATTCCTCAACCTCAGCAACCAACTTCTTCTGCTTTTCCAAATCAACAATTCTTTCTGAGCAGGATTCATAATCTGATAATGATTTTTCAAGAAACATTACATCACTTACAATCTGATTTTTACGGTTTGAAACACGCTCATATTTTTCAATCAATATTTCAGCATCATCAAGCCATTCAAAAGCCTGCAACTTATCTTCACAATCTTTAATTTGTGCCTGAACATTTTTAATATCATTTTGTGTTTTTCTTCTTGTTGTTTCAGCATTAGTTAAAACCCTATCAATAACATCAAGCCTTACAACCTTATTAAAATACTTTGCAACTTCACCACTAGATTTTGAAAGAAGAAAAGGCTCATCAAGTTGTTTCTGAATATTTGTATCTGATAAACACAAAGCCTGCTCCACATCAGCAGGAACATCAGATTTTACAACATCAAGCACCTTACCATTTACAATGTACTGATTATCATTTTTAGTTCTTTTTCTTGTTACAGTGCCAAAATCATTTTCAACTGTAACCGCCATTTCATTTTTCAAATCACCTTTATCATTCAATGCCCAATGACTTGCAAGTGTATCAATTCCCAAAGGTCTATTATATCTTGCCCAATACAAGCCTCTAAGAATTGCTGATTTTCCATTGTTACTTGAACCAACAATTACATTTATACCTTTATCAAAATCAAGCCTTGTTTTTTCATGGGATTGGATATTTTTAAGTTCAATGCTTTTAATCATTAATAACTCCTATACCTTAATTATAGGAATTTAAAATAAAAAAAGCACTGATTATCATTCAGTGCTTTTTTGATTATAAATCATCTAAAACAACAGGGGCATTATCAACATAAAACAATGCCCGCAAAGTATTATATTTAATAAATTCTAAAGCTTCACTAACCGTTTCAAATTCTAATCCTTCGCCACCACCTTTATCACAAAGCCATGTAACCATCTGAGCCAAAGAATAAACCGCCCTGTTATCGGTTGTAATTCCAATAATACAACCATCAAAATCAGGATTATCGAAAACAACAACATCACCATGCCCATTATCAATTAAATCTTGTCTAGTCATTTTTTCTTGCTCCTATCACCCGTGTATTTATCTTCATCATCTTCTTCAAGTTCAATATCACATTCATTATCAAATCGGCTATCAGTAATAATACGACCGATTGAAAAGCATTGTGTACAAACCGCCTGCCTGAATTCCTGCTCACCCTCACGAACCGCCAATTGTTTCAACCTTAAAATACCATTTTTCTTTTCAATTTCAGTTTGATTAAGTGACACCATACTTGTAACATGAGCAAGTTTACGAATATCCTCAGCAATGTCCGTTGCATCTACATTCTTGCCGATACTCGCTCTTCCTGATTGCGATGCAGTGAATACAACACACTTTCTTTTTTGTGCCATACCCCTAAGCCTTTTCCAAATACCGTCTATTTGATTCCTATAATCACCTTTTTCACTAGGCATCATAATATCAGCATAATCAACAATAATTACTTCGGGAATATAACCATCATTCTGCACAAGATTTTCAATATCCATATCAAGCATTTCAACGCTTTCAGAATAAGCAGGAACGGCAAGAACCCTTATATCACCACCCCTGAACATTCTTTTTAATTGTTTCTGCTTTTTCTGTATTTCCGAAATAGATACTGCCTTTCTTGAAATTGTTTTATGTTCAACAGTCCATTTATCACCATCAGATTCAAAATAAGAATAATCAATATCATCCTTATCTTCATTCACCTGCCCGCTCATACACGTCCAATAACGTTTCATCATCTGCGATTCAGACATTTCAAGTGAACAATGCAGAACTTTCAAACCATTCATCATTGCAGTAACACCCGCATCAATCAATGCCCAAGTTTTACCACGTTTCATAGGTGCTAAAAAACCAATAAAATCTTCCCTATGCACTTTACCGATAACCTTACCATAAGCACCCTTAAATTCAAAAAGCAAATCATCTTCTTTCGTAAAGGAACTTACCAGTGCATCGGAATTACCAAGCACACTTACAGATTTACCGCTTTCTTTCTCAACACCCCTGAATTTTGTAATAAGATTTTCAGCCTTGCCAATATCACCGCTTGTTAAATAAGCATCAATATCAGCATTTAAATTCTGCAATTGCAATTTCTTCAGGTAATTAACTGCCTCACCCAAAGCGAAATCAACATTAAATTGACTTATGGATTCATAATCTTTATCAAGTCTTTGAATAAAGGTTAAAACATTATCCTGCAAGGCTTCATCTGAAATTTCTTCACACTTTGCACGGTATAACTTCAATATATCCCTTTCGGGTGCTTTCTTAAAATTGTTATAAAATTCTTTTACCCAACCCGCAATAATTCTTGCATATTCAACCTGCAATAATCTAGGATTAAGAACGGGAACAATTTCCCTGCAAAACTTATCAGAAACAATAATCCCAATAAGTAAATCACGCTCATTTAATGTGTTTAATTTTTCCCTACGAATCATTTTAATCTACCTCTAACAAATCCTTCAGGACATTCAATTCTCATAACACAAACAACACCATTGTTATATGCTTTTAATCCTTTCTTAGAATTACTTAAATTCTTTTTATGCTCATCTGTAAATTTTTTACCTTTATGAGAAATTGAAATTTTTAATTTTTGCTCATCTGTTAATTTAATATTATGTTTTCCAATATTTGAATTTCTAATTTGTTCAATTTTATCTTTCGACCAATGTTTACCGTAATTAGGATTTTTATTTCCTGATAATTTACCTTTCAATGATTTACTTAAATTCATCCTATGTTCATCTGTAAATTCCCTACCCTTTAATTTTTCACTCTGCTTTTTTCTTTGTTCATCTGAAACAAAATGACCTTTATGAGATTCACTGATTTTCTTTTTAGTTTCTTCTGAATGGTGTTTTCCTTTATGAGCCTCACTTATTTTTCTTTTACCATCTTCACTAAACTTTTTATGTTTTGAACCTAGATGAATTTTTCTTAATTTTTCTTTTACTTCATCAGTACATGGAATTCCTTTATTCCACGCTTTTTTACCTTTTAATAATTTTCCTCTTTTTACATTCACTTCCTCACCCAAATTTCCGCCTTGACCACCATCAGCAACATTATATTCAACCTTACCCATTTCACGATATAAAGCAATAAAAACCTTTTCTAAAATATCTGCATTTTCTTTTGTTCCCACAATTGCAAGAATTTCTTTTGAAAAATTTTCTAACCCATACTTTTCTTTTGCCCTTTTAAGTAAAACCCCTGAACCCATATAGGAATCATCAAGATTATTAGTCTTATGCTGACCAATGTATGTTTTCCCATTGATATTATTTGTTATACAATAAATGCAATACAATATTTCTTTTTCCCTTTTCATATTTTAAATTATAGAATCAGCATTAAAAAATTAAATCATCTAACTTAATTTTCTTTTTCTGATTTTTCAAACCCCTCAATTCATCAACTGTACCGCAATCAACAATTCTTGAATCAATGTTATGTTCTGTACAAGCCTCTTTCACAAACCAAGCAAACGGAGCAAAACTTTGCATTGAACGCTGAACATCTACAGTGGTCGGGGAAATCTGAACATTCCTGCTCTCACAATATTCTGCAAACTTCTTTACCAAATCAGCACCGCCAGAAATCCAATATCCTGCATTTTCAAACTTACAGACTTCATCTCCCCATTCGACCATTTTCCTGATATTTTCCCAAAATGTGCCTGCTGACATATTCTTATTCATATCAAATAATTCATTACCATATTTTTTCGCTTTACCTGATAATTCATTATAAATTCTATCAGCCTTATTTTCACTTAACCGCTCACTAACTTTATTAGGTTCTTTCAAGCACAATATGAATTGACTTTGAGGTTCACCCTTATTTGAAAACTTATCATACAACCACAAACTAAAATTATTCTGTAAATATTTTTTATCAAAAGGCATTCTTGATTCATCAAACATTAACTTAAAATTCTGCACCGCATCAAACATCAACTTTTGAACTTTATTCCAATTACCTTTAACTTCTTTTATCGTTTCCCTATACCCCGAAATATCAAATTGCTTATTATTCAAAAACTTATCAGATAATGGATAAATTCTTGAATTTATAAAATTACCATTAAAAACATCTTGTACTGTTTTACACATAAATATATATGTTTTTGTTTTTTTGCAATCTTTTCTATCTTCAGGCAACTGATTTACAAACAAATTTCTATTTTTCCTTATAATTTTCGTAACCAAACGCTCTGATTCTTCCGAGTAACCTTTTCTTTCATCAATTTCAATAGGGTCAAATAACATTTTTTCTTCCTCACTACCCCCCACATAATTATAGGAACTTATATTACAATTTTTATAATCAGATATAACATCTAACCAATCATTTTTAAACTCACCTAATTCATCTTTATTCACCAAACACTTTTCAACAACATTCCAGTTAAAACAATAAAATACTTTTCTATCACTTGTTTCAACTTGATTTTTAATTATTCCACAATTTCTTAATAATCCAAATTTTCGATTTACCGTTACATGATTTATCACCGAATCCAACAACTTAGTAATGTATTGCTGAGAAATATAAAAATATATTTCACCTTTAATAACTTTATATTGAGGATGTTTTTTTGCAAAAATCCAATTAAAAATCGTATCAATCAGAATTAAAGTACCCGCATCATTTAATTTATTTTGAATAAGAAAATCTTTATCATAATACTTAAAAACAACCATCTACCACCACCATTAATAATAAAATTCATCAGGAATATTTACATCAGGTACATTTAAATTTTCTTTCCAAAATTTCTCAACTTTATCACCACACAAATTATTATCCAAACCCTCCCTTAATTTACCAATTAATCTTCTAATACCCATTTTTTCAACATCAGCATCATCTTTTGTACATTCAACACACGGATTATCAATAAACAATGAACAGTCATTATAAGCTTTTTTAAGTAATTCAAGAAGATAAAAAACTTGACCAAGTGATAAATCATACTTAATTTCCGAACCATATAATTTATTCAACCAAAATTCATTTGATTGTTTTAATTTTGTTGAACGTTCTTTTTCTTGATAATATTTATATTGCTTATTAAAATCTGCATCAAAAGGCGGTTTTAATTTTTCATCCGATAATTTTTTATATCTTTTCATAAAAACCTCTTAAAATAAAAAAAAACCTTTAATCATCCGCACTTCATTTCTGAAGTTGACCCCGCAGATAATCAAAGGTTTGAAGATTCTTTTTAAGGAATCAATAATGGAGTCAATATTATTCATTCCTTAAACTCAACAACTTTAATATAATTATATTAACTTTGAAGAAAATGTAAAGCATTTCTTCAAAATATTTTTGAAGAAAAAAAACATTTTGCAATTTTCAATTGCTTATATTATATAATACTTTAGTATTATATAATATATTTAAATATAATTGTTTATAAATTTTATAATCGTGTTTATCTTAATTACGTTTTTAAAATAATTTTCTATAATTAAACAGGAGGCTATAAGTGAAAAAATCCGATATAACTGTATCAATGCCAATGATTGTATATGATGAATTTGAGCAGTATAAAACCAAATATTATGATTTACTCAATGAATTAAGAAATTGTTTCAACACACAACTTTTCGATTCAAATATATCTAATTCTATCGATTTTGATATAAATAAAGCAATGGAAATTTGTAAAAAAGCATTGCCGATTAAATATCACGATGTTTCCATCGAATGCAAATTCAATAAATAACATCGTGATATCAATTATGCCATTTCGATTCTAAGTGAATTCAATTCATTTTCGTATTCTTTCAGCTTTGATTTTTCTTCACCGCTAGGAAGTTTAGCGTTAGCTTTCTTAATCAGAATTTCTGCGTGTTTAAGTTCTTCTTTCGCCATTTCCTTATATGCAGGGTCATTCAAATCTATGTATTTCTGAAAGTATTTCTTTGCTCCGAAAATTTCATCGCTTATGTCGTCTTTTTCCGCTCGGTCTACAATTGTCACCGCATCAGTCCCACCGTTAACCTCGTTCATAAGATGCCACATAAGTCCGATATTCAATGCCGTAAGAAATTCAAGCGAATTCGGGTTATATGAATTGAAATCTATCTTTGCAACAGAATCTTTGAAATCAGAAAAAATTTCATCAGTAATCAAATCCATGCTCTTCCTCTTCAGCCTTATATTTACAGTGAATCGCATCATCAACAATGTGCATATCAAGAGCCAACCAATCCGACTCGGTAAAACGCATTATAAGCCGTCCGATTTTTTCATAATCTTTGGTCATTTTATAAAGCGCATCATTGATTATCTTGTTATCCATTCCCGTAAGTTCAAAGAATTTTTTATGCAAAGTTCCTAATTCCTGAATGCTGTTTATCAGCGGAAAAATTCATAAATCAACCTATCTAGTAGGGAACAAAATTCTTTTTCAAGAATTACATACAGCATCCACCACAATTGCAGAACGGTGAGTTGCCAGCATTGTAGGTCATTCCGTTAGGGTAACGGACTACTCCGCTAAGAGCCTGTGCCAACTGCAACTGATTAATCTGATTCTGCATATCAGCCATGCGGTTTCCTGCAATAGCATCAAGAATCTTCTGTGTCTGAGCGGTTGTGTTGGCATTAATACTTGCCGTATTCATCGCATTGTTGTAATTTACACCGTCAATAGCACGGAGCGTATTGCAACAACAC
>JAEEGL011308233.1_pt1 | contig 12559 bp, 14 predicted proteins | sample 9134231 | NCBI WGS metagenome assembly JAEEGL01 (sample SAMN16246548, study PRJNA631951) | gut metagenome | biome: gut microbiome; feature: rumen; material: fiber-attached | host: Bos | place: Iran: Karaj | collected 2018-10
AACGTGGCAGGCGTCAGCTTCTATGATTTCGTTAATGCCAAGAACTTCAACATCGGCCACAACGGTTATCCGCGTCACCATGGTCCTGAAAACTGCTGGCAGGCCGGCACGCTGTACAGCATGATGTACAACCGTGACTGTATGATCCATCACCTGATCAACTTCTGCTCTTCCGGTGCCCCCTATAACGATATCATCAAGCCCGTACTGGAGTACTTCTTCGGCGAAGGCTGCACGGATGCCCAGAAGAAATATACTCCCATCAACGCAAACAAGATCAAGCTGGCCAAATGGGCATTCATCGGCAAGCAGTGGCATGACAGCGCTACGCTGTGCAACTGGATGTACCCCATGACCATCTCCACCGCCAAGAAGCGCAATTATATCGGCGACCTGGATCTGGACGGCAAGTATATGACCGCCGTGATCGGCGAGGATTATACCCGTGAAGATCAGGAGCGCGATTCCGAGCGCATCTCCCAGCTCCTGCGCGTCATGACCGCCGTCAGCTTCAAGCTGAACCTGGGCAGCACCAACCTGCGCAAGGATCATGACAAGGTCAGCGATTGGGTATTTGACAAAGAGCCGAACTTCAAGGCCTTTGAAGAAGGTACCGTCAAGCTGGACCGCGAAGACTGGGAAAAGAGCCTGGATATGTGGTATGAGGCCATGGGTTGGGACAAGGAGACCGGCATTCCCACCCGTGCAACGCTGGAGAAGTTCGACCTGGGCGACTGCGCCGACAAGCTCGAAGAGCTGGGCCTGATCTGATACCGCGCTGACACAAAGGAGGGTCTGATACATGGCATTGTTCGGACGCAGAAAGCCGGGCTTCTCGAAAGAGGTCAGTATGAAGCCCAGCGAGATTCCTGGTGAATTCAGCGATGCGCTGGATCCCGCAATGAAGCAGGCAGCAGAAACGCCTGCATCCGAGGGAGCCGCGAACAGCAAGCCGGACATCTTCGATTACATGCAGTCTCTGCCGGACGTTGAGGATCCGTTTGTTCCCTCTGCACCGGAACCTGAAATGCCTCCGGAGCCTGAAAAAACAAAGGCTCAGCTGCTGGCATGCTTTATCCGCGAACGCTGCGGGGCCTCGCTGATCACGCCTAAGTCTTTGATCAGCCAGGACGAAGAAGACATCGATGCTCTTCTGGATGAACTCTGGCAGGATGAAAGCTGCAGGGATATCTGCACCGTGGAAGGTCGAAAGGACGTCTACTTCTATTCCGATGAACTCATGGCCCATAACTACGCAAAGATCGCCATGCTGACTTTGGAAAAGGACGATGCCCGTACCGTGGCAGAAATGGTGCGTTTCAACTGCAAGGCGTTCCCCACTCCTACGCCTGTTTACTATTTCGCACGGCAGCCCTTCTTCCTCGATAAGGAACGTATGCGTGCTGTGATTGCACAGATGAAAACAGATGAAGCTTATCAGGATATCTGTGAGTGCACTGCTGACGTGAACGGCGAAGAGTATCTGTATTCATCCGACCTGATGAGCGCGAAATATGCGAAAGCACTGGCTAACGGTGCCGAGTCCCGCGAAGCGGATGAATAAGAAGTAACAAACAACCAATTAGGCCCGGTGTTTTTAATGAAAACACCGGCCTTTTGTTTGCTTTCCCTAATACATATTTGACCTTTACCTGTGCTTCGAATATACTATTACAAAACAACAAAACAAGAGGATCAGATGAACCAGGAAGAAAAACTGAGTACAATAGAATCGCTCCTGCAGCGGCCATACTGGATCATAGACCTGCTGCCATGTCAGGTTCCGGCACACAGTCCGGGACAATACTTCGCTATCGAGCAATACTGGCTGAACCCTGCATGCGCTCCTGCGATGCGGCAGCGGTATGCTGACCTGCTGCTACGTCTCAATTGTTACTATGACCTGGATATACTTCCGTCTTCATATTCGGAAGAGTATAATCCACCTCCGGAGAAACTGGTACAGATGATATCAGGCCTGCATGGGCAGCTTGACATCCTGGTCGGTCAAGGCGACTGTCTGATCACACTGGACAGCAGCGATACGTATGCCACCGTTTATAATCCGGACAGCACTCTTCTGACCTTGTTGCGCCAACTGGCTGCTTCAGCAGGCCTATTCGTATGGCAACCAGAACAATTCGGCAAAGGAAAGGTTGAATGACAATGAAAAAGTTGCTTTCGGTTCTACTGATCCTGGTACTCTGCGCCTTTACCATGCTAGCCTCAGCAGGAGCACCTGAAGCTAAGCCCAAGATTGTCATCCTTGCTACCGGCGGCACGATTGCAGGCTTGGGTGAAATAGGAAAGACGGCTGGATATATACCCGGGGCACTGACTGCCGAGGAACTGATCTCAGCCGTTCCCGAATTGGAGAATATAGCTGAAATTGAAGCGATCCAGATCTGTAATATTAACTCCGATGACATGACAGGAGAGATCTGGCTGGAGTTGGCTGACACCATTAACCAGTTGTCTTCTGATTCGGAAGTCGCCGGCTTTGTCATCACTCACGGGACAGACACACTCGAAGAAACGGCCTATTTCCTGAATCTGACTGTAAAAACGGATAAGCCAGTCGTGGTAACGGGTGCCATGCGTCCTGCCACATCCATCTCTGCAGACGGCCCGATGAATCTGTATCAGGCAGTATGCGTAGCCGCATCCCAGGCAGCAGTGGGCAGAGGTGTTCTGGCAGTGTTCTCTGACCGTATCTATTCCGCACGCTCCGTAACCAAGATCAGCACATATCATGTAACAGCCATCGCTGCTGGTGAGATGGGTGCAATCGGTATCATCAGAGACAACGAAGTCTATATCTATGAAACACCTGCTAAGAAGCATACTGTCCAGACGGAGTTTGACACAGCCGGCCTGGCTTCCCTTCCCAATGTATCTGTCCTATATTTCTCTGTCGATGCTGATCCGGAACTGCTGCGTTTTGCAGCAGATCATTCCGAAGGCCTCGTTATAGCCGGCGCAGGAGCAGGTGAATTCAGTGAAAAATTCAAGGCTATCATTGAAGGTTTGGAAATCCCCGTGGTCATCAGTTCCCGTATCGACGATGGCGTCATAACTCCAGACAATCTGTTGTGCGCAAATACGATTGCTGCCGATAACCTCAGCCCCCAGAAAGCCGCTATTCTCTTACGTCTGGCGCTGACGGTCGAAGGCGCTGATCTGCAGCGGATGTTCAGCGAATACTGATTGAAACCTTACTGAGTACAGCATTACCCCCTTCTGATCCGGAAATTTATTTCCGGTTCGGAAAGGGGTATTTGTTTAATAGCACTGGTTTTTCGTATCTCTCCTATTGGAGATGTTCAGGTGCTAAAAATGTTAGCCAGAGCATTTATCAGCCCCAAAATGCGCCATTATCCATAATACTGTTCAAACCGGTCCAGTACAGCCAGAATATCCGGTGAAAGCCGCTTCCTGCATTCTGTTTTCATATATTCAGGCACACCAAAGAAAGCTTCCCCCATGCTTCCCGCAATACAGGTCAAAGTATCACAGTCACCGCCCAGAGACACAGCTGTCCTGATCACGTCCTCAAAATCCTTGCCTTCCAAGAAAGCAGTGATAGCTTCCGGCACCGTTTCCTGGCAGCTCTCCACATGCCGATATGCCGGCCGGATCTCATCGCAGGTTCTGGAAAGATCATAATAAAATTCAGTCTCGATATATTCCTTGATTTCTGCCTTTGATTTACCGGTACGTCCCAGATAGATGGCACAAGCCGTTGCCTCAGCGCCTTTTATACCTTCTGGATGGTTATGTGTGACAGCAGCTGTCAGCTGCGCGATATGACGTGTTTTTTCAAGAGAGTCATACATCCATCCCGCCGCAGCCACACGCATGGCAGAACCGTTTCCGTAACTTTTGTACGGCAACGGTTCTTCGGAGTGCAGCCATTGTCTGAATCTGAGTCCATAACCTGCGTCAGGATACTTCTTGCCCCAGCGCTGCATGGATGCAGTCAGAGCGGTAAGAATTGTATCGTCGTCTTTCTCACGAGTCTCCAGAAGTGCCTCTGCCACCGCGATCGTCATCACCGTGTCATCCGTAAACTGTGACGCAGGGATAAACAGCGGAAAATCCTTGGTTTTACCGCCACGGTCAAACTCATATGGAGCACCGATCATGTCTCCGAGTATCGCTCCGTACATGAAACCCTTCCTTTCCTCGTATAAAACAAGTGTTCGTAATAAATGAAAGAGTGTTAAATCATTTGATGATCCGCTTAACGTCCACTGAAATCTCAGGCGTTCCGTATGCCGGATTAAACAATCCGCGCACATTCGCTTCATACCATTCCCTGATTTGTTCATCAGTCATTTCACATTTTTCACCCCGTGTCTTGATGACGATCGTGATCGTTTGTTCCTCCATGAATCAGCACTCCTTTTCATACATTTTCGTTTTTTAATTCAGTTGTCAGCACAAACGCCAACGTATATCTATAATCGCCGCTCTTCTTTGTCCGTTCTCTGCACAACGGCTGTAATATCCTGGAAACGCGCTGTTATTTTATCATAGTTTTCCCTGCGGTGCGGAAAAGAACAGTTCTCGCAGTTTTTGATGCCTTCAACTGTATACTCACAGTCCCCTCCGCAGTTTTTCCCCAGTGCATACAGCGGACAGTAACAGAACAGGCAATTGAAATCCTCCTCTGCTATACCCTTATGACACGGAAAGAACTCACAGGCAGTATTCTGAAAGAACCGGCTGCTCATATTCTCCTCAGATGCTCCTTTTTCCACGGGATCCGACTCCCGGATCAAATCAGTGCAAGTGTACCGCCGATTCCCCTTACTGTCAAACGTCCTTTCCTGTTTTAGTATGCGTCCCTTGTTTATTCCTCCTGCCTGTGCTAAACTGAAATTGTACCAACGTTTTCTCGGGATGGTGTATTTATGATCGAAAAATGGGGAATTCCCATCAACGGAAAAAAGCCGCGCACAGTCTATGTATATCTGCCAAAGCAGGCTCAGAAAGATCCCGAAGCTCGTTTTCCCGTTTTATATATGTTTGACGGACACAACGTATTTTTTGACAGTGACGCGACATACGGGAAAAGCTGGGGAATGGGCGAATATCTTGATTCGCACGAGACTGAGTTAATCGTGGTGGCTGTTGACTGTAATCACCGCCGTCCTCACGGCAGGCTGAACGAGTATTCTCCGTTTACTTTTTATGTTCCAGAGTTCGGTCAGATCGTTGGCCACGGTAAGAAATTCATGGACTGGCTCTGCAGTACGCTGAAACCCATGATTGACAAGCGCTACCCTACGCTTCCAGACCGCAAGCACACCTGGATCGCAGGCAGCAGCATGGGCGGACTCATGAGCCTGTACGCAGTCACTTCATACAATAAGGTTTTCAGCCGTGCCGCAGCACTTTCCCCTTCTGTTTGGCTGGTGGCCGGCCAAATGGCTCCCCTGATCCGGAAAAGCCGTTATCGTTCCGGAACCGTGGTGTATATGGACTACGGATCCCGCGAGATGGGAAATCACAAGGATATGCTGCACTGCTATATGGATACTGCTGATGCTCTGATGGAACGCGGCGTACTGCTCACCAGCCGCATCGTCCCCAACGGAGATCATTGCGAGGCCAGCTGGGAAGAACAGATTCCCATGTTTATGCAGGTCTTGTTCTACAACAGGGAGTGATAATATGGAGACCCAGTATTTCAAAGAATATAGCCCCGCATTAGGCCGGGATATGGAAATCAAAGTATACGGCCACGCAGGCAGACCTGTCCTGTTCATCCCCTGCCAGAACGGACGCTTCTTCGATTTTGAGAATTTCCGCATGACAGACATATGGCGCCCCTGGATCGATTCCGGACGTATTATGGTCTTTTCCATCGATACGATCGATCAGGAGACCTGGAGCAATACAAGCGGGGATCCGCGCTGGCGTATTGAGCGGCATGAACAGTGGATGCGTTTCATCTTTGATGAAGCCGTGCCGTTTATCCGAGACATGGTCAATACCCGCAACGGGTGGACTGGTTACCCCGGTGTGATCGCTTTCGGCTGCTCTCTGGGCGCAACCCATGCGGCCAACCTGTACTTCCGCCGTCCAGACCTGTTTGACGGCCTGCTTGCCCTGAGCGGCATTTATACTGCCCGCTACGGCTTTGGAAATTATATGGATGATCTGGTATATCTGAACAGCCCCGTCGATTACCTGAGAGGCATGGCCCCGGATCATCCCTATGTCGAGGAATACAACCGTCACCGGGGTATCATCGTAGTTGGAACGGGGCCCTGGGAAATGCCTGAAACCACCTTCCAGGTGGCTGAAATATGCCATGAGAAGGGTATCAATATCTGGGTGGATGTTTGGGGCTCGGACTGTGCTCATGACTGGGACTGGTGGTATAAGCAGGTTGAGTACCATGTGCCGCATCTGATCGACTGAGTGCGACTGAACTGAAAGGAAGAGGTGTGATCTATGCGTAACTTCGTCTTTATCTCTCCTAATTTTCCTACTAATTACTGGATGTTCTGCAAGGAGCTGAAGCAGAATGGTCTGCGGGTCCTGGGTATTGGCGACCAACCTTATGATGAGCTCAGCCTGGATCTGAAGAGCAACCTGGATGAGTACTACAAGGTAACCAGTCTGGAAAACTATGATGAAGTATACCGTGCTGTAGGCTTCTTTATCCACAAATACGGACGTGTCGAATGGCTGGAAAGCAACAACGAATACTGGCTGGAGCAAGATGCAAAACTGCGCACGGATTTCCACATCACTAGCGGCTGGCAAGCTGCGGATCTCGGCCGCATCAAATATAAAAGCGGCATGAAGGAATACTATCAGGCTGCCGGTATCCGTACTGCCAGATACCATATCGTGGACGATTACGACGGATGCATCAAATTTATCAATGAAGTCGGATACCCGGTCATTGTAAAACCGGACAACGGAGTAGGCGCATCCCATACCTATAAGCTGAAGAACGAATGGGGCCTGTGGGAATTCCTGAGCACAAAAGACCCTAAGGTTCGCTACATCATGGAAGAATTTGTTACTGCTGAAGTTAACAGTTACGATGCGATCATCGACAGCAACGGCGAGCCCATTTTCGAGACCGGGAACGTCACTCCCAACTCGATCATGGACATTGTGAACAACAACGATAACTCCCTGTACTATATCGTTAAAGACCTGGCAGACGACGTACGCGCTGCTGGACGTGCCACGGTAAAGAGTTTCGGCGTCAAGAGCCGCTTCGTGCATTTCGAGTTCTTCCGCCTCACCTGCGACCAGTATATGGGCAAAAAAGGTGATGTGGTTGCCCTGGAAGTGAACATGCGTCCCTGCGGCGGATTCTCCCCCGATATGATGAACTATGCCAACAGCACAGATGTATATAAGATCTGGGCAGACATGATCGCTTTTGACCGTTCCACCAAGCCTCAAGGCCAGCATTACTTCTGTGCATTTGCCGGCCGCAGGGATGGCAAGCCCTTCCTCATGAGTCATGAAGAGTTCGCGGCAAAGTATTCAAAACAGATGAGGATGATGGAACGCATCCCTGATGCTTTGTCTGGAGCGATGGGCAATCAGATGTATGTTGCCGTATTCCCCACCGAAGAAGAAATGAACGCATTCTATGCGGATGCGACCCTTCTCAGAAGCGATTCTTAAGCGTTGCCAAACAAACGATCTGCCGCGGAATCCGCGGCAGATCATTTTTTCGGATTTCAGATCTAAACAGGAAATATCATACAAGCTGCTCGGGCACTGTCAGTGACAGTCTGACCCGGGTGTCTTTCGTTTCAACCTGCAGAACACGGCCATCTGAAAGCGCATACTGCGCGACCAGTGTGCCTTCTTCGTTCATTTCCGCCTCGAAATTTTCAGTCAGCCACTCCATCAGAGTCTTCTCGTTTTCGGCAGGCTCCTCATCAGCTGCAAAGCCGCAATATGCGGCAGGGATTCCGTCCGCCCACATGAGATCGATCACAACAATAGGGTCATCCGGTGCACCCGCTGATGTAGTCACATAGAAATAGCTTTCGAATTCAGGATCATAAAACGCATACGTCCCGTCATTTTCGATCGTATACACCCAGCCGTTCGTCACAAGATCCTGGACAGTACTGAAGCCCAGGCGATAATCAGCATCGTTTATGGTGACAATCAGAATCTGGTCTTCCATCGGTACTTCAGCAGTATCCTGCGCAAATGCCGTAACGGCACAAAACAGCATCAGGCAGCTGAGTAAAACAACACAAATCTTTTTCATCGTATTTCCCTCCTCACTCTGAGATCGAATACATTCCATCTGACCGGACAAGAAGTCCTTTATAGAGTTCAATGCTTCCAAGGTAATTCCCTGCTTTATCGGAGAATACATAGGTATATGTTCCGCCTGTTACAGCAGATGCATTCGCTTTTCCTGTCACAACTCCGCTTGTCATTAAACGGATTATGCTGTCGCGTTCCGCATCGCTTACCATCAATTCTTTATTTCCTTCTTCGCAGTCTGAACGGACTGCAGATATCGTTACCTGTTCAAAGTCCAGGCTATCCATTTTACAGAACACTTTTACAGGCACCGGCTGAAAACCGCCCGGGCCCATGGGTGCGCTGTAGGACATCACAACAGGCACCAGTTCCCGCAAAGTCTTATAGAGTGCCTGTGCGTTAGGATCAAGATTTTCAAAGCAGTCGTCTCCTGACATCCCCAGCAGGATAAAACTTGCTTTGCCTTCGCGGTCATACTGCACAGCATAACTTTTTTCCGTTACCGCATCATTTGCAACAGGATATGCTTTCTGCCCCTGATCCGGCGCACTCTCGACAAGTCCTTTCAGATCAAACAGTTTACTGGAATCCATCTGTCCGATCTTTTCCAGGTTTTTCCCGCTCTGCAGATAAGCAAGCTGTTCTTCTGCCATATATGGCCATTTGAATTCGCTGTCATATCCGACCCCCGCCCATATGTCGCCGTTCTCGTCCACACAGCCGATCTGCACACGGTCGCCCCATCCTACCTGCCGATAAAATGTGAATAATATGATCCTTGGAACGGTTACAGTCCTGCCCAGCGCTTCTGCGCAAACGGGCAGCATCATGCTCGCAACCAGCATCACAAGGATCATCCAACTACATACTTTCTTCACGTTCGCATCCTCCTGACCAATTAACCGATTCTGTCTTATTAGACGGATGTGAACGGAAAAAGTTCCATATGTTGTAAAAATTATTTCAGTTTATAAAGAGGTCTGCATGTATGCGGTAATACCTGTATACACCAAACCCCCATATTGCAAGGATAAATGCAGTAGAGAGCAGCGACCTGTTATAGTCATCCCCCGCAATATCCTCAACCCAGTAATTCGCGAGGCACAGAACAGCTCCAATGATACAGATCCAGAGAATTTCCTTCGGTGCTTTCTCTTTGTAGCCTGCCAGATCAAACCTCACCTTTACAGCAAACAAGCCCAAGCCGATCAACAGCACGTTTACGATGATAAGCATTACCAGATCGAAACCCCCATAGCCGTTCATCTGACCTTCATAGATGAACTTAATGCCATACAGAATGGCAAATGCCGCAAATGCCCATAAGGCAAAGTAGATCATAAACCCGTGAAAGAATTTAGAATACTGTTGCTTTTTCTCGCTCATGGAACAATCCTCCTGACCTCACTTCGTGTTATTTCGTAATATAATAGTCCACACCCTGAAGATAATACTGCTGTGAGCTGCTGTCAATCAGCTGCAGATTTGAATTACTGTATTCATAGCGGTTCAGATTGTAGGAATCATAGAAGCCTACATCCGCACGGTATATTTCTCCCGTGCTGCTGTCATACAGGCGGTCATAACCCATGATACTGTCGCTGAGTTTCTGGAATGCAATATCATGCGACTGCTCACGGGCATACCAGGCCTGCATCAGTGCATCATGTGCCGCCTCAATCTGTCTCAGCTGCTCTTTCAGCTGCCGTGTCTGATCATTTGAAAGCTGGACCGCCTGCTGCACATAACTGCTTTCAAAGCCAAAGGAACCCAGGCAATCGGTCAGTACTGGCTCAATCTCTTCAAGTTCACCCACCGGTGCAGTAACACCCATAAAGAGATTCACCGTATAGGGCAGGGTATCCACACCGTCCAGATAATACTGTGCCGGGTCCCTCGGCTGTGCCGTGACCAAGCCTTCACAGGGCGTACCCAGATAATCTTTATACGATATGCGTGCGATCACGTTTTCCTTGCAGTCTGAAGGCGCAGGCAACGTGCTCGGAGTCTTCTGAAGGACCTCCACATCCGTCATCTGAGGAAGTACGGATGAGCTGACCGTCATTCCACTTGCATAGAACAGATCACAGAAATCCCGAACCTGCGGAATTGAATTCAGGAGTGCATCTATCGTACAGTTTTCCATTACGGGCGCTTCCGAATAGATACGATAGACGCTCTCCTGGTTGCTGCCGGCCTTATTCTTATACCATTTCTGAGCAGCTGTTCCTTTAAGGAATGGCTCCATCTTCATGAACAGAAAGATCGTACGATTAGGATTGGAAGGATCCCATGCTTTGAAGCAGAAAGTCATATAATCGCTCTGGGTCAGGATCTGCCAGCCGTTGGGCAAATCCATATGGATACGGCCATCCTTATACTGCTTCGTACCAGATACAATAGGCTGGGCTTTGGTGGCATTCAGGTTAGTACCTTTTCCGGCAGTCTGCTCTTTTGCCGCAGGCTTTCCGGTATTATAATACTTGACCGCAATCTCCATTGCTTCCATGACTTCATCCGGTTCATTCTCCGGATACTTGGCCGCAAACTCAACGTCGCCATCATCCCTTACCTCGATTATACGGGCCATGACCAGTTTATTACCGTTGGCTATATAGTGATAACGGGCAAAGTATACCGTCTTGTCTCCAATTTTTACCGTTCTGCACTGATCCGTGGTTACGGCGTTATTGTATTTCTCCTCCATGTATTCCCGATAAACATTGTTCAGATAGTTAACGGGATCGCTGAACTTTTTATCATTCGACCTGCGCCAGATCAGAATGTTCGGCACATAGCCTTTGCCATCCAGCCAGATGCGCAGGCCATTACCATCTTCCCATTCCGTGATGTAATCAGGGTCGCATTTTGTAGAAAAGTCCTTTTCACTGCAATACACGTCTACCAGCTCAGTCTCGGCAGATGCGCTCACAGCCAAACAACCAGCCAGCAGCATAAGGCACAGCAACGAACAGAGCCATCGTTTCATTCCGGAATCCTCCTCGTCCTTTAAGGGATATGAATATGATCTGGTTTTATTATAGTTGTTCAAAAGATGCCATGCAAATCAAAAAAGCAGAATCGCACGCAAAACACTCGTTAGTTTTTGATGAGGTACTGTTATAGACCCTGTGCTCCGTTGAAAAATGGCCTTTTTTCTGCTATCATGGCATCTGAAAGGCAAGGAGGAAAAGCATGAATCGGTTCCTGCGGTTTATCAACAAGACTGAAGCGGTCTGCACGCTGTGGATCGCTCTTTGCTTTTCACTCACCTCTGCCGTTTACCTCTCCTGGACCTATCATCTGATGCTGTTTGCGGAGCCTGAGCATGTGGATATATACTGCCTGGTGCTGGGTTATGTGTTTCAGGCTGCGGGCATTGCCATAAGCCTTTATATTTTTCAAAAGCATCCCGGGTTGATAAACGGGAAATCCTTCTGTGTCTGTGTACTGATATACTGTCTTGTTACGCTTCCCGCTCTGATGGGCAGCTCACTTATCGGCATACTGGCATTTGGTTTCCTTATGAACCTTGTTTGCGGGGGAATTACCGGTTTCTATCTGTATGGAATGGCAACCCGCCTGAAGCAGAACATGCGGGGCAAGGCTTTCGGCCTTGGTTATGCAATATCTGTCGTGCTCGTTTTCCTGCTGTCTCTTATGAGCGGCGGACGTTTTCTTCATACTCGGGGCGTATATATTGTTTATCTAGTTCTGGCCGCTGCAGTCATTGCTGCAGCCATACATCTTTTCAATCGTGCCCCGGTTCTTTCTCAGGCAAAAGATGATCAAGCGCCTGCCCCGATATCTCCGCAGCTTCTAAGGCTCGCGATCATAACAGTATTGCTTCTGAGCCTTGTAAAGAACATGGGGTTTAATTTCCCCTCCTCCGATATAGCTGCGGGAACGAATCTGGAACTTTCAAGGCTGTTTTACGCAATCGGGCTGGTTATCGCCGGCTTTGTCAGCGACAGGAACAGGAAATACGGCGCTGCCTGTACGGTAGCTGCACTCGTGCTGCCTTTTGTCATGTTGGCACTTGCCAACGAATCCCTCCCTGTCATGATTTGCTGGGGACTGGATTATCTGTTCTACGGGTTTTTCTCCGTGTATCGCGCCATACTTTTCATGGATCTTGCAGACCAGAGCGGAAAATACCATCTGGCAGTGTGCGGGCTTCTCTTTGGCCGAGTCGGGGACGCTTTGGGAACAGTATTATACAGGGCGTTCTCCTTCAGCCGTTTATGGCTGATATGCATCTCCCTTGTCCTGTTCGTGCTGACAGTCTTCC
>JAEEGL017068379.1_pt1 | contig 12559 bp, 8 predicted proteins | sample 9134231 | NCBI WGS metagenome assembly JAEEGL01 (sample SAMN16246548, study PRJNA631951) | gut metagenome | biome: gut microbiome; feature: rumen; material: fiber-attached | host: Bos | place: Iran: Karaj | collected 2018-10
GGGGTTGATTATGAAAAGCATTCGACAACTCAAGCGAAATTTTCTCATCCGACTGATGGCTGTGCTCGGATTCGGCGGCATGACTGCTTTTTGCATCTCATCATGCCAGTCGTCATCGTCAAACAGCGATAAACAGCCCAAGCACGAAGCCTCTGAAAATGCTGCATCCGAAGCACCGCAGCCTGCTGCCGACAACAATCAGGCCGACAGCATCACAAATCCTGAACCTGTCGATAACTCGGCCTATTTTGAACCTGCGCCGGATCCGGATTTCGGAATGCCGGTTAAAAAATATGGCATTCCATCTGCACTGCCCCCCGATGCTTACGAACATCTCGATGAAATGCAGGTGCCGCCTACACCCGAAGCAAACGAACAAGCTCTGAGACAGAGATTCGGCGACGATAATGATGAACCCGCCAACCTAACCCCGGAATATACCGAAGAACAGCTGATGAATGAGCCGCCTCCTCCGGCTGTAGACAGGCCAGTTAAAAAATATGGTATCATCAGACCAGAACCGATGATCGCAAAATATGGTGTTCGGCCAGTAAAAAGATAACCTCTGTACGTTACAAAGTGCTGAAGAATACGCGGATGAACGCAATACATCCATGTACAGCAACAATCAGACACGCCTGGAAGGTAAATATTCAGCCCTCTTTTGACTTTCATAGCATAGCATAACATTCATACAATGTAGGGAGGGGCGAAATGGGGAAGGGCCCGAGGGCCGTCGCATTCTAAAAAACTTAACATTATCGTACTTTTAAGAAAGTAGATGGATGCTTGAGATGAAAGCCCTGAAAGGGCGACAGTATACAGCCGGGGAAAGCATTCCCCTTCCCTCGCCCGCTGGGAGAGGGAGGGGGACAGCCGCAAAGCGGCTGGGGGTAGGTGAGGTTAGCGGAACCCCCGGATCATAGATTCCCAAGGATTTTAGCCCTGAAAGGGCGACAGAAAAGAACATGCCAAGATTGAACACGACGGCCCTGGCGGAGCCCCGACTGAGTAGTTATTCTGGAAGGCATCACTTCAGTATACGTAACCGGGTGACCCGCAGACACGCCCGAAAGATTCAGTAACAGCCAGAAACTGCTTAAATTAACGCGGTTTGGATGGAAGAGGGTGATATGGATAAGAAAATCGGTTTGTTTGTCGCTTTATTGTGTGCTTCATGGATGGTTTCTTGCGGTGATTCCAGCAAAAACAGCAGTCGTGAAGGTGAGGCTTGTGATACAAAATCGTTTGAATTGTTCTGCGAGGGGGATAATTTGTTCTATTGCAGCGAAAATGTAATAAGAATTCAGAATTGTGCTGCAATCTCTCCACGTGATGGCATTCCGAGAACCTGTGTCAGCTTTAATCGTTTGGTAAATACTGATATCTGCGACGAAGACGACGAGTTGTGTGTCCCTGAGCTTCTGAACAAGTATGATGCAGTGAGTTGCATTTCGGTCGCAGAGCAGTGTACCGTAGAAAATGATGTGCAGGTTCGGTGCGAAAAAGCGGCATCAGGAATGACCTATCTGCGTTCCTATAAATGTGAGCGTACGTTAGATGGCAGGTTGTTCTACCTCAGAGTATCAAGTGAAAAATGTTACGATGGCTATGGCGTTTGTTCCAGCAACGGTGAATGCACGGAACCTGTCGCTTGCGAAGATGGTTTCGAAACGCATTGCGATGGCAATATGCTATACAAGTGCAATAAAAACCGATTGTTGTCTTCCGATTGTACATCCTACTCAACGCCGCGTACTTGTTCTGTTATCGACGACACGCCCCAATGCCTGGATCCCAAAAAAGCCTGTGATAAAGAAGGTGATGAGATCGTAACCAGCTGCAACATAAAGTCTGGCAAAGAACAGATCTCGGTTTGTATGCGCGCAGAAAATGGGAATTTGTATTATCAATCCGCCGGCGCAAGAAGTTGTCTCAGTGGCTGTAATGAAGAGGGAACTGCCTGTAAGGTTGATACTTGTTCAGAAACGTATACGGTACGCCATAAATGCCGGATTCAGGGAACTTCGACCACATATATCGACACTTATACATGCACAGAAAAGAATGGCGAAAAAGTATATGTATTGAGTGCATCCGATAAATGTGATGAAGGGCATGGTACATGCTCTGAAGATGATCATTGTGTACCTGCAGAAGACTGTGTCGCATCATCGTTTGAATCCAGATGTACAGATGGTGCTGCGGTGAATTGTACATCCAAAAAAGTGCGATATAACCATTGTGAGTTGTCGTCAAATTCCCCGATTTGCGCGGTTGTAAACGATAAAGCCAGCTGCTTTTCCGAGTCTGATCGTTGCCAGAACGAAGGCAATGAAATCGTCACACGCTGTAATGCCAATACAAATAAAGAGATTATTAAAAAGTGTATGGCGGGAAGTGATGGCTATTTGTATTATGTCAGCGGTGGATCAAGAGCCTGTGCAAATGGCTGTAATGCAGAAGGTACGGCGTGCGCGGAATAGCATCGTTAGCCGGATGACGTGCGAAAATCACGTAAAGGGAAAAGAAAAAAAACTCACACCTTCCCCCAAGGACTGTCGCGTTCGATGGGGGCATGTTCTTTTCTTTCGCCCTTTCTGTGCTTTCATTAAATATGGCCATTACAATCGGCTATGTTTAACCAGTGTGGATATAGCGTTACCCCGATACGTGTGAGATACTGCCAAAGAGCGCCGAGCATCGAGCGTCGAGTTGGCCAATGAGCACTCGTGGCTCATTGCTCATCGCTCGTGGCCGCAAAGCAGACAACCTTACTTTTTCATACCACGATCGTAAACAGCGCTTTACAATAAATACTCGCCATTTGTCAGATGACGTTGTATATCAGCCATGCTGTGGTCACCGCAGCGTTTATTATTCGCCACGAAGCACTTTGCTTAATCAACAATGTCACTGATTGCTCGCACAAAACCTGCTTTATGCCTGATTACAGCAGGCGCATTTCTCATGCTCCTGGTTGCACAGATGCTGGGACATACCGAAATCGTATTGCCCACATTCGGTGCGCTGATGACGGGAGGATGGCTCTTCCAGGATAATTTATGGCATTATCGCAGGCTGAATCTGATTATCAGCATGGCATTGGCATCCGTGATTGGGCTTGGTTTATCTATCTTTTCGCAGTATATCGGCGGATGGTTCATATTCGTGGGATTTTATATCGGCTTTCTGCTGACGGCCGGAATTCTGGTCGTCGGCAGAACACAGATCTACCCATGCTTTGGCGCATTTGCCTTGCCGCTCATCTTTCAAACGACATCATGGCTGTATCCGGTTTCTGTCACGATTTTGGCTGCGTTGATGATAGCTGTTCAATGGGGACTGGAAAAAAGTGGTTTGCGACAACCCCTGGATGATGGCGAATTTCCGAATTTGCCCGAACAGCGATTCGATCGCATGCGGTATTATCTGCGCGTATCAATGGGGCTGGTGCCGATTTTGATTTTGATACCATTGATGCAGTATCTGGGCGACATCCATGTGCATTTGCTGCTGCAGGCACCGTTGTTTGTCACATATACGACTTTTTGCAATCAGCATTCTACATTTATTCACCATCCCAAACAAACCTGTGTACAAATTGTTATGGCGGCAACCATCGGTATCGCTTTTTGCTGGCTATCCAGCTATGTATCGGCTTTCACCGGTGATGCACTCGCCGTTGCCCTTTGCACGGGCGGAGCCGTTGGATGTATGCTAATTTTGTCGGGCTATTTGTTCGTTAAACGATTTCCACCGGCGATTTCCATGGCCATTACACCATTCCTCGCCGTCAACCTGATGACACACACGCATCAGCTGCTGTTGTTCCCGTTATTTGTCGCTGCTGCCGCATCCTATTGTATCTTCGTCGCATGGATTTTCAGGCGACATCCGACCTACGAGAACATGGATCTGAACTATTTATAAGATTGTGAATGATACACCTAATCGTAGCGTGACAGATGGTGATTGATACAACTCACCAGCGTCCTGAAGGGACGCAATGTCACAGCCCGGGGTGAAGCGTAGCGTAACCCAGGGTAACAGGCGTTCCCAGACATCAGCGCCCTGAATGGGCGCAACCCAAAGACGCATTTCGGAACTGTCCGTGATATTTCAGAAGTATCAGTGATATAATAATAAGGATATTCGGTGAGCGAAACTTGAGTTATAATAATAATTACTTCAAATTACTATTATAATATCTCGGATCACCTGTAACTTCCTGGCCAAGCCAATCCGGCTTTTCGAAGACCTCATCCGGTGTACTGAGCTCAATCTCGGCCAATACCAATCCCTCATGCGCACCATGAAATTCATCAATTTCGAATAGATGATTGCCGACTTCAACTATATATCGTGTTTTATCGATCACGCCAGGCAAGCACAGAGCTAGTAATGCTCTGGCATCATCAGATGGAATCTCTTTTTCCCATTCGAATCTTGAAGTGCCATCATCTGAGGTGATGCCTTTAACCGTGATATAGCCGCGATCGTCACGAATGCGAATACGCACGGTACGCTCTGGATCCCGGCAAATATATCCCTGAACAATGTGGTGCGCGGATTTCGCAAATGCTTTGTAATCACCGGCGACGAGGAATTTTCGCTCTATTTCGAGATTCTTCATAACAATATCTATCGCGGCATGGTTAGCATTGACAGTGGAGCATGCCCCATGATTAGCACTGACAGTGGGGCATGCCCCACTGTCAAATCGCGTGCTGTCATTTCTATATCTATAACTAATATTGGCTCTGTTGTACGAATGTGGATAATTATGCTAGTTGACTAAAGCCCTCGCCCTGCCAGCTTAGAGCTCAGAGCTTGGTGCTTAGAGTAATCCTGAGACTACTCAAAGCTCAAAGCTCTAAGCTTTAAGCTTAGAGCCACAGGCATTTTTATGTCGGCCATATCCACGATGGTTCAACACAACCATCATATTCTCTATCTTAAACGTCCTAATTCCCAGCCGTTACCGGGAGATCAGCAATCACTTTCTGCTCATCGTCGCCTTCAATGCGGTTATCGAAGATATTGCCCTTGCCACATTGCGTAAAGTTCAGACCGCCTTTATTGGTGATTTTGGCATCATATCCGATTTCCAGACAACGGTGTTCTGTCGAATTGAACTGGATATTGCCAATCGTGATATTTGCTTCATCGCGAATGCGCAGGGACGACGCTTCATCATTGCCGGTCTGTGACAGCGAAAGTCCCTCTATCGTTGACGGACGGGTCGTATCAATGCTCAGACCACGCCAAAATCCCGATTCATCATTCAAACCGCGCATGATTACCGGCTGTTCGGCAGAACCGCCAAGTTTCAATTGAATCGAACCGCCGATTCTGGCTTCTTTTTCATGTTCGAATACAAATTCTACACCTGGCTCGATGGTCAAAGTCCCCGACTCACCATCGACATTCATACCGTCTGCAATCAAGAATGGGATCGGCTGTTTCTTAATGACGGTATTCTGAACATCATCAAAGGTATATGGGGTAATGCGAATATATTGTTTGCTGTTATTCTCATAGACATTGCCATCGCCAATCATAGCAATATGGCCGTATGAATCCAGTACAACCGGATAGCCTTTGCAGTTTTTAATGGTATTGTTTGTGAATTTTGTAAATTTCGCGTCACCGCCAATAGCAATACCATTGTTCGCAGATCCATCCAGTGTAACATGATCCATCGCAAGTCTGGCCTCATAAAGAAGGCCAATGACATGTTCTTCACCATCCGCGTTGTGAATCTGCAGATAGTTAAGCGCATTATCTTTATTCTTAGAATAGAATCTCAGTCCCGACCAGACGGAAGAATTTGTAGATTTAAAGATGACAGGCTTTGCGGCTGTACCTTTAACGATTAAAGCAGCATCACCGCTCACATCAAATCCAGCGCTTGCAGACTGCATATCGATTGTCACGCCCGGGGCAATCTCAAGCTTTGTATTCTCCTGAAGTCTAATGGTATCATTCAGAACATAATCGATATCCAGACCGAGATCTTCGAGTTTATTCGTCTTGTTCTCGACAAAGGCACTGATATCAATTGTCTGTGTCGTTGTTGGCTTTGCAGCAGCATCATTCTGCGCAGGTTTAGCATCTGCAGCCTGATCATCTGCCTTGGCATTTGCATTATCCGCTGCAGGTGCTGGTTCGCATTTCATATTGCGGCAGATTTGTCCGTTCGGACATTCCGAATCCAGTTTGCAGCCAGCATCTTTTTTCCCACATGCAGGGAATACACATACCGCGATCATGCTGGCGACTGCAATTTGTAACAATTTTGTGTTAACCATAAATACTTTCCTCCTATGAGATAATGATTATTTCTTTTCTTTATCCATTCCCATTGCCATACCAGGCATGGGGCCAAACGGACTTGGAAGCGCTACACCGGCATTGACTTCGGTGTATTTTTCACCAGAAACCTGAACCTGTTCTGCAGATATCGCGTTGTGAATCCATGCTGCAACAGGCTTATCAAATGTTGGATTGGTATAGAAACGGTATGTTTTATCTTTCTGCAGCTTATCAGAAAGTACAAGAATACTCCCGCCACCTGTGAATTTTTCGGGTACTTTTATAGAAACAATGGCATTGCCATTCTCTGCATCTGCAAGCGTGATTGTGGCGTTGGCGAGCTCTGAGATTTCGCGTTTGCGGTTAAATGGAGGAAATCCGCCACCCGGACCGGCACCTGGTACAGGCGCAGCACCAATATCATTGGGTACAGGCGCAGCAGCGGCATCATTGGGTACAGGCGCAGCAGCGGCATCATTGGGTGCAGGCGCAGCACCAGCATCATTGGTTGCAGGCGCAGCACCAGCATCATTGGTTGCAGGCGCAGCACCAGCATCATTGGGCATCATTTCTCTTCTCATACCTGGCCCTCTGCCTGGCCCTCGCCCCGGTCCACCAAATCCGCCATGAAATCCGCCTTTTGATTCGACAAGTGCGATCTGTGCGAAAGTACCGGTCGTATCTGCGCCTTCGGGCGCATTATTTGCGCCGCCCAAAGCCACGAGCGTTCCGCCGGTGTATGATACATTGCGATTCATATCGGCATCCAGTGCGCCGTCAGGATCCATAGCGCCGAACAATACCGTCAAACCACCCGAAATCGTCGCATGATTATTGGCGTCGAGCGCATCGTTGGATTGTGACCATACAAAAACCTCTCCACCACTAATTGTAATGGTTTCACCGGCATTCAGTCCGTCATCCATGGCTACGACGTGCACTTTTCCGCCCGAAATGACCAGATTGCGTTTAGCCTCAATACCTTCCGGGCTTACCGTCGTTTCGGAGCTATCCCCATTACCGGCTTTTTTCTTGTCTTTTTTCATATTTGGTCCAGGACGGCGCTTAAACTCAGGTGGTGGCGGCGGAGGCAGCATTTGGCCGTCTGGCCCAACGAAATTGCCATTCTCATCCATCTTTAGTTCGCCGCGCATAAAGTCGGGCATCATCGGTTTGCCATTTTCGTCGAACTTCATTTCTGGTGGTGGTCCGAATTTGCGCCCGCCGCGCGGTTCTGCACTCGTCACAATATCAATCACGCCACCGCTGATGAATACATCGGGATGCGGATCATCTGCGGTCGTTTCGGTTTTGGCATCCTCATCGATTTCCCATCCCGCCGAAAGCGCTTTGGCATCCGAATGTATCGTGAGCTCACCGCCCGATATCTTCACATAGCCTTTACCTGCATTATACGCTGTTTTGTCACTGCCGTCGACTTTAATACCGCGCGATTCATAGTTGGTGATGTTGTCATTTGCCTCAATCGTCACCTTGCCGCCGGTCATTTCAAATCCATTGTCCACCTTGATACCAAAGCCTTTTTCATTGTATTTGTCTGCTTTTGCCGCTTCGGCACGGTTCAGCCTGATATCAATTGTGCCAGAAGCAATCGTCAATACATCGTTCGAAACAATGCCGTTTTTATATTTCGCCACCACCGAAAGTGAACCATCGCCTTTAAATACAAGGTTTGGATCGGCCGAAATCACAGATTTGGACTTCTTTTGTGCAGCACCGGTAATGGCTGATTGACCTGACAGCTCAATTGTATAGGTATTTCCAATGTTTTTATCATTTGATTTGAGATCGAGATATCCGGCATTTTTGTCGCTGGTGATTTGTACATCTTTAAAATGAATGTCGATATCAACATTTTTCTGATTGTTTAAAACGACGCCGCCATCAAATGCGCCGCTCAGCTCGATACAAAGCTTGCTCTCTGTATGAACATTTATCGTCAGTTCATCATCTGTTTTCCTGACCTGAACGATGGAAGCCGGGCTTTCCGGATTGGCCAGATTGATGCTGTAGCAAGCACCATTTGCAGCAGCTTCGGCGCCCGGTGCTTGGCCGGCAGACTCCTGTTTATGGCACGAAGCCAGCGCGCCAATACAAATAAAAGCAATACATAAAATGCAGACGCGATGTGAAAAATGGCTCATATTGGACGTCCTTTGAAAGCATGGATAGTGATGGATATGCTGCATGGCTTTTGGCTTTTCGCCAATACGCCCTGCGTTCCGGGCTAACGCTCCATGAACCGTGCTTACGCCCGTTTCAGCTGCGCGTTACGCCCTCTTGCGCTCGCCTATGTGCTCGCCCGCTTCGCGGTCTGTGCACATACGGCTCGCGCCACAGTTGTGATGATATCATAAAAAGTTCCGCCCGCGTATGTGTCTTTGACACATAGCGAGGCGGCAAAAAGGCCGTATCGACAGCATAAGACGCGCAATTTGCGCGTGTTTGCTGGCGATAGGCCGATAAACGACGCATCACATCAAAGATGAAAAAAGATATCAATACTCAACGTGCACTTGCGTTTGAGCGGGGATCACGCCGTTGTGGGGCAGGGCATTCGGATAATGCATTTGTCTGGCTGTGAATGCCGATTTGCGATTTCAGCGCATTCATACATTGTTCGATTTCCGAAGTCGGTGCCAGGTTATAAGCCTTTTCGTAGGCTTTGAGCGCGCGGCGCAGCAAGCTCTGGGCGTTTGTGATGCGGAATTGCTCGAGATAGGAATTGGCCAGATACAGCCATGCTTCGTCGTCACGGGGATTGAGCTGTGTGACTTCGTTGAGATAACGTATGGCGAGGTCGATTTTGCGCGGCTGGATTGGCCGTGTGAGGGCAAGCGTAATGCCGAGATTGGCCATTACCGATTTGATCGCTTCGTAATCCTCGATTTCGCGCAGCAGGGTCAGCGAGAGTTCGAAGCAGGCGACCGCATCATCGTCGTGTCCGGTATCTCTGTGCGTCATGCCGACCAGATTGAGGGCTTGTGCGAGCAATAGTTTCGGGAAATTATGCATGGAACGAATCCGCATATACAGCGGCTGAAGCAGCGGTTCTATCGTCCGCATCACAGCCTCATAATCGCCTTCGTCGTAAGCATTGCAGGCATAATCCAGCATCTGCGAAAAGAAGTCCTGTGGAATATGTTCGGCGGCCAGGCGCGAGGGAACGAAATTGCTGGCATCCTCGATATAATTGATGAATGTGCCACCAGGCTGTTCGATGAAGATACTGCTGCGCGCAATTTTGAAATGGCGGCAAATCTTTCCCAGATGCGCGAGATTTTGATCGGGAACATTATCCGTCGAGGCCAGAATGACAAAGATACTTTTATTTTCGAGGAATTCGGAGAGCAGTTCGACAGCTTTATCCAGATTGGAAACCGGAGATTCGAGCGGCTCGAAGAGGCAAACGGCGCGTTCGCCGATGTTTTGCGCGACAGCGCCATGCGATAATGTTGCGCTTTGACGCGAATTGCGGAGCGCGTTTTCGGCCACGAGGATATTATTTTCATTTGTGAGATGCGTGGCTCCGCGTGGAACGAGGTGGTGCGCCAACAGGAAACGGAAGTATCGCATGCCAAGTTCACGGGCGGAATCGCCGAGAATACGCGGACGTGCTGGTTGGGACGCTATCAGAGATTCGTTGCGCTGGACTTCGAGAAGTGAGGCCAGCGTAAGTCTTGGAATGTCGCGCTTTTCCGAAACATTCAGCTCTTCTCCGGGATCATCCTCATCATCGAGTTTGAGCCGGGAAATCAGATCTTCCATGGATGTGGCAGGCTGACTGGGAACTGCGAGTTCCGGATCGTCAAATGCATCCATGTTCAGTTCGAGATGGTCGTCTGAAGACAGTGCCACGAGCATGTGTGCTTCGTCAGAATACGTGACGCGCTTGTTGCCGGATTTGCGGGATTTCCCGATTATTCTGGGGTTTCTTTCGCGATGGCGATGAACCAAAGCCAAGATCATCGCAGCGACAATGAACCCAAAACCCGCTATCAGACAGCCCCAAAACATCCGTCATGCCTCCATGCTCAGGACGGGAGAAACGTTGGAAAATGAATGGCATACTTCCATGTATACCACAGGTGCGCTTAAAAACGCGTTAAATAGAATAACATATTCAAACGGTTTGCAGCAAATTATCTTGAAGAAGAATATGTGTAAATTTGTAACACATTGAATTTGTTGTTTTTTTAGCTATATGCGGAGCCAGTGTTGTTCTTATCAGATTTTGGGTAATTAGCTAGTCTGTCCGGGCGTGCCGCAGGCACACCCGGTTACTGATGCAGAAGTGACGCCTTCAAGGCGTGTCATATTGTAGTTTCGCTTCCACGATCGTTAAACAGAGCCAAATAAATTGGGAGGATACATCCGGGGTTGCCGAAGGGTAGAGCAGCGCCCTGGCTGAATGATGACCGTTCTCACGCATCTTTCAGTGCATTCAGCACTTCAGCAACAGATAATCCGCTGTTTTCTGACGCTTTAATGATATCTTCGAATTCCGGTTTTTCCCGCACAATGCCAAAGCCTTCCGATCGCTTGATTCGTATGCTTCCATACGGCGTATGTTGCGCGTATTCACTGCGACTGAGCTGATGGCGGATGACCTGTATTTCGCGAATGCCAAGTGTCGAGGTATGGGCAAAAATTGCGCGAATCATATCGTTGCGCAGTGGCAGGGTACACAGGCAGCTCAGCATCTGGGCTGGACGATTTTTCTTCATGCCAATGGCTGTGGTCCAAACATCGAGCGCACCGCATTTGAACAGCTGAGAAATCGCGTAAGCGATATATTCAGGCGTCATATCGTCGAGGTTGCATTCCAGCTGGATAAGCGGTACTGCATTGGCATCACACAGACAGCCGGATGCATTTGATTCGTCCGAAATATCTGAAGAACCGAGGTATGCACGGATGCAGTTCAGGCGGTCGAATGATTTGGTGCCAATGCCATAGCCTATTTTTTCGTATTTCAATATGGGCGAAGCACTGAATTCTGCTGCGAAATAGCGAAGAATCGCGGCGCCTGTTGGTGTACACAGCTCTCCCTGGATTTCGCTGCGATACATGGGCGCCCCGGCTAGAATATATGCGGTTGCTGGCGCAGGAACCGGCAAAATGCCGTGTGCGCACCGAACCCAGCCGGATCCGACGTTAATCGGCGAAACGATAATCCTGTCCACGCCGAGTTTATCGATAAGCCAACACGAAGCTGTGATATCTGCAATCGCATCCATTGTGCCAACCTCGTGAAAATGAATCTGCTCGACCGGACATTGATGCGCATGGCTCTCGGCTTCGGCGATCATTCGATAGATGCCCAGAATATCTTTGCGCACCTTATCCGAAACATTCAATCCATGCACAATGGATTCGATTTCCGCCATTCCCCGGTGTTCGTGATGATGATGATGATGCTCGCAGCACGCGTGATCTTCGTGATCGTCGTGGTGGTGATGATGCTCGCAGCACGCGTGATCTTCGTGATCGTCGTGGTGGTGATGATGTCCGCAGCACTCGTGTTCTTCGTGATCGTCGTGATGGTGATGATGCTCGCAGCACCCGTGTTCTTCGTTTTCTTCGTGGTGGTGATGATGCTCGCAGCACGCGTGATCGCCGTGATGGTGATGATGAACACAAGCATCTTCAACGATTTCCTGTTTTCCGTCGATCAGCACATCCATGTGATATCCGCCAATACCATGCGACATCACGCGTCTGGCTCGGTAGACGACCTCCAGTCCCATTTGATTGAGCGCTTCAATCGCAGCATCGACGTCATTCTGCAGCTCGAGTAGGGCTGCGCAAATCATGTCACCAGCTGCGCCCATCTGACATTCAAAATAAAGTGTTCGCATCGCATTCTCCATAAAGTTCAAGGGGGAACGTCCCAAGGCCGTCGCATTCTATCTTGGCATGTTCATTTCTGTCGCCCTTTCAGGGCTAAAATACTTGGAAATCTATGATCCTGTGCCCTTTCAGGGCTTTCATCCCAAGCATCTATCTGCTTTTGAAAGTACGATACTGTCAAGCATTTTTAGAATGCGACGGCCCTGTGCCTCATCCTTCATCCCTGCAATCACGCAAATGTCCGTAATTGCATAATGTTGCTTATGGCTACAGGTTGAACTGTTGTAACTGTTCAGCCGTACATAAGCCCGTTAGGGCTTGCATATCAATAGCCCCCGGCAACGCCGGGGGATGAGGCATTTTTTTA
>JAEEGL011867201.1_pt1 | contig 12558 bp, 13 predicted proteins | sample 9134231 | NCBI WGS metagenome assembly JAEEGL01 (sample SAMN16246548, study PRJNA631951) | gut metagenome | biome: gut microbiome; feature: rumen; material: fiber-attached | host: Bos | place: Iran: Karaj | collected 2018-10
ATTTGATATGGATGAGAGCAGGAGATTCTGACGGTTCCGGTCAAGCTCCGACAACACATCATCGAGAAGGAGGACCGGCTCTTCCCTGATCAGAGTTCTTACTGTCTCGATCTCCGAAAGCTTGAGTGACAGAGCGGCAGTCCTCTTTTGTCCCTCGGAGCCGAAGGTTCTGATATCCTTTTTTTCTATGAGAAATTCTATATCATCTCTGTGAGGTCCCACGGAAGTTATGCCCATCCTTTTGTCGCGGTCACGGGCCATAAAAAGCCTTTCTGAAAGATCCTGTTCTGAAACGTCAGGCTTGTACTTAACTTCAGGCTCTTCCCTTTCTCCCGATATTTTTTTATGAATTTCAGATACTGTGGGAGCTATGCTCTTTATAAATTCACGGCGGCGTTTTATTATCTTTTCTCCGAAGGTGACAAGCTGAAGATCCCATGTATCAAGGGTGTCGGCATTTTCAGACTTGGGATCTTCGATCATTTTCTTTAAGAGCGCATTTCTCTGTTCAAGAATTTTTTTGTATGAAGTAAGGTCATTGAGATAGATCCTGTCAAGACGGCATAGCTCGATATCCATGAAATGCCGCCGCATATCAGGTCCTTTTTTTATTATCTCGAGATCTTCAGGAGAAAATAATATGATATTGCAGATGCCGAAAAGATCAGACGCTTTTTTGAGAGGTATCTGATTTAAGGCGATACCTTTTTTTGCGCCTTTTTTGAGATGAATGTCTATTCTTTCGTCTGAATCGTCTTTTGAAATTATAGCCTTTATATGAGACTCCGAGGCACCGAATCTTATAAGCTCATTATCATGACTCCCTCGCGGAGATTTCGCTGAAGCACATAGAAAGCAGGCTTCTAGAAGATTTGTCTTTCCCTGGGCATTTTCCCCAAAGATAATATTGTTTCCCGGAACAAATTCGATATTCAGACTCTCATAATTTCTGAAATCCTTTAATTCAAGGCTTTTCAATATCATCTTATGCCGATGTTTATAGGAAGGACAACATAATCATAGGTACCCTCCTCATCCTTGATGATGGCGGGACTTCTTGAATTGAGAAAATAGAAATCAATGGACTCCTCATCTATAGCGCGTATCGCGTCCATTAAGAATTTCGGATTAAAGCCTATTACCATATCATCGCCTTCTTTTTTGATCTCAAGCTCTTCATTCATTGAGCCTCTGAAGGAATCGATGGACATCCGGACTGTCTGTCCTTCAATCGAAAAGACTATGGGCTTTTTGTCGGTCTCGTTTGACATTATCGAGAAACGGTCAAGAAGATCCGAAAGCTGCTTTTTGTCACATCTCATCTTTGTTACGAAATCGGGGGATATCATCTTGTCTATCATGAAATATTCACCCGAAATGAGATCTGAAACAACGGTTGTCTTCTCATACTCAAAGATAATATGATTTTCGGTGATATAGATCTCGACCATATCCTCGGCTCCGCCAGGCATTATCTTTGATATTTCATTCAATGTTTTTACGGGAATGATGGCTTTGCTTTCTTCAACAGATTCTTTTAAGGCTACATTCCTGATGGCGACCCTGTTTCCGTCAAGAGTAACTGCCTTCAGATTGTTCCCGGATAACTCAAAATATTCGCCTGTCATGAGTTTATTATTGTTGTTCTGAGCGGCAGCAAAGGAAGTCTGACGTATCAGATCCTTAAGACCAAGCTCTGAAATAATGATGGGATTATTCCTCGCGATCACCGGAATATGAACAAAGTCCTCGGCTGATTTTCCTGAAACCTTTACCTCTGCCTTTTCACACGTTATCGTAGTATGGAATCTTTCATCAGTGTCAATGGTAACCTGGCTCGAAGGAAGCTTTCGCACCAGCTCTCCTAAGAATTTTGCCTCGATACCCACAGTTCCCGGTTCTTCTATCTTTCCTTCAATGATAGTCTCTATACCGAGCTCTATATTGTTTGCAGTGAGTTTGATCTCATCCGTAGTCGCGTCTATGATGATACACTCAAGTATCGGCATGGTAGTCCTTACGGGAAGTGCTTTTGAAACGATGTTCACTCCTTTAAGGAGTTCGGACTGCTCAAGGGTTATTTTCATCTGATGCCTCTTTCATAAAAATAATAATAATATTATTAATATTAGTATTATAACCTGTCGAAAAGTTGAAATATAGCTTAAAGCCTTGTATTTAAAGGGTTACATGATGTCGGTCACTTTGTTTACGAAGGGCGGATCTTTTTCTTTATCACGTCGATCTGGTTCTTAAGATCGGGGTCTGTCTCGTATTCATCAGCAATTTTTTGAACACCGTGGATAATAGTACTGTGGTTTCTTCCGCCGAGGAAGGAGCCTATTACCTCTAATGAACATTCCGTCATTGTTTTGCACAGATACATGGCGATCTGCCTGGGACGTGAGATGTCATTTGATCTGCTCTTTCCGGTCATCTGATCGAGAGCTACGGAGAAATGCTCGCAGACTATCTCTATTATAGTCTGAGGAGTGATCTCACGGGGCTTGTCGGGATCGATGATGTTGTGAAGCTCTTTCTGGGCTATATCCATGGTGACTTCCGTATTTGTAAGACGCGATACAGCCATAAGCTTATTCAACGCGCCCTCAAGCTCACGGATATTTGATTTTACATTTGTAGCAACGTAGTTGATAACCTCGTCTGAAAGCCTGAAGTTCTTTTCTTCCGACTTTTTCTGGAGGATAGCCATACGAAGCTCGTATTCAGGAAGGCCGATGTCCGCCATAAGGCCCATTTCAAAACGTGTCCTGAATCTTTCCTCAAGAGTCCTCATTTCCTTCGGAGACTGGTCTGAGGTAATGATGATCTGCTTCTTCGCTTCCTTCAGAGTATTGAAGGTATGGAAGAATTCCTCCTGTGTCTGCTCTTTTCCTATTATAAATTGTATGTCGTCTATCATGAGGACATCTACCATACGGTACTTCTCACGGAAATTAGTCATTGCCTTTGTGTTAACATTACTGGTCCTCATGGATTCAATGACTTCATTTGTAAAGGTTTCGGATGTGACATAAAGAACCTTTGTGTTCGGATTTTCTTCTAATATATAATTTCCTATCGCATGGAGAAGATGAGTCTTTCCGAGTCCGGGACCGCCGTAGATATAAAGGGGATTGTAAAGCTCTCCCGGAGTTTCAGCCACGGCCAAAGCCGCCTGCTGGGCAAAGCGGTTGTTGCTGCCTACGACGAAATTTGAAAATGTATATATTTCGTTGATATTTGAATTGATATGCGAAACAGAAGAAGTCTTTTCGGGCTTCTTTTCCTCTGAACCCACGAGTTTGACTTTTATATCGTAGGATACTCCGGTAGCGTCTTCTATCGCTACCTTGAGCTGAAGACCGTAATGCTTCATTATATGTGAGGACAAAAAGTTCTCGTCAGTCTCCATTGATCCGGATGAGGGATAACCTAAAACGAGATCCTTTTCATTCACCTCTACGATAGTGAGAGGAGCGAGCCAGGTCTTGAAGAGCATATCCTTAATGGAATATTCATTCTTTACTGTCTCAAGTATTTTTTGCCAATTATCTTTAAGTGAATCCATAACGAGGGTATTTTATCTTATGAAGGGAAATTTATCAACAGTTGAAATTGTATTAAATAAAGTTATAAACAATTTTAGGATTGCTGATATTTTCAAGTTTTATAGGGGTTATTAACGTGGTTTTCCACAGATTTATAAACAAAAATGTTTATAAGAATTTTTTTCGACATTTTCATAATAAGTTATCAACATTATAAACATGCGGTTTATAACATTTTGTTGACTTCAGATTTTTTTCTGATACAATGTAAAAGCGTTTTTGTGCCTCTTTGAGGCGGTTTTTATTTATTATAGGAGGTAATTCCAATGAAAATGACGTTTCAACCCAAGAACAAGCAGAGAAAGAGAGAGCATGGGTGGAGAAAGAGAATGAGTACACCAGGCGGCAGAAAAGTTATCAAAGCCCGCATGGCAAAAGGCAGAAAGAAGCTTACTGCTTGATCGATGATCTTTACTCTTCCATTAAAAAAGAACGATGACTTTCGGACTGTTTATAAGAAGGGTCGTTCAAAGGCGGAGCGTTTTCTCATTCTTTATATAATGAAGAACGGGATGGAAAAGAGCCGCCTCGGAGTTTCCGTAAGTAAGAAGGTCGGAAACTCCGTTGTCAGACATCGTGTTAAAAGACTGATAAAGGAATGTTACAGACTGCGTGAAAACATGTTTATCAATGGGATAGACATTATCTTTCTTGCAAGGAAAGGAGCCGGAGAGCTTGATTTCAGGGAGACTGAAAGAGAAGTAATAAGGCTTATGACTCTTTCCCACGCAGTAAACAAAGAACAGGGAAATAATCTTTCTTGAAGAAGCTGTTTTTATTTCTTATTAAATTCTACAGGAAATATCTTTCGCCGCTCAAGTCGACGAAATGTCCCTATTACCCTACGTGTTCAACGTATGGTCTTATTGCTGTGCAAAAATACGGCGCCTTTAAGGGTGGTCTTCTTGCATTCTGGAGGATATTGAGGTGCAATCCTTTTTCACACGGAGGGGTTGATCCTGTTCCGGAAGAGGGAGAGCCTCTTTTCAGAAGGAAGAATTTCAAAAAGATACCTATAAAGGGCTCTATACAATAACGATTCGGAGGTTATTTTGTCAGATTTTGTAATGACAGCTTATAACGGCGCCATCCTGGGTCCCATAGCAAAGGGTCTCGGATGGGTGATGAACGGCATATACAATTTCTTTAATATGCTGGGAATCAACAATATAGTTGTCTCAATAATTGCAATTACAGTTTTGATCTATATGTGCCTTCTTCCTTTTACTTACAAGCAGCAGAAATTTTCGATGCTGTCAATGAAGATGAGGCCCGAGCTTACTGCGATCCAGGCTAAATATAAGGGTAAAAGGGATCAGCAGAGCATGATGGCGATGCAGGAAGAGACACAGGCTCTTTACGACAAGTACGGAATCTCTCCTTCCGGTTCTTGTATCCAGATGCTTATCCAGCTGCCCATCTTTTTCTCACTTTACAGGGTTTTCTACAATATCCCCGCATATCTTCAGGGCGTTAAGGATATTTTCACGAATCTCGTAAACGGGATCACGAATACATCCGGCTGGCAGGTTACGATGCAGAATCTCTATACGCAGGAGAAGGTAAATGTCGTGGCTGATTTCGTTAATACTACGGATCCTACGGCCTTGAACAATTACTGTATCGATGTCATTTACAAGCTATCAGAGAGCGGATGGAACGATCTGAGAGCTGCTTTTCCCGATCTAACGGACGTGATCACGGCGACCCAGGGGAAACTGGCTGAAGTCAACTATTTCGGTGTGCTAAACCTTTCGGATACGCCATGGAATATTATTATGGCCTCTATCCAGGTCGCGGCCGTCGGTGTCATCATATGCGCGGTTCTTCTTCCCATTGCTTCCTATGTGTCGCAGGTCATCAATATAAAGCTGATGCCCAGCAGCGGCGGAGACCAGATGGGACGTTCCATGAAGATAATGAACTTCATCATGCCGCTGCTTTCCTTCGTCATTGCTTTCACTGTTCCCGTAGGTCTTACGATCTACTGGGTTGCCGGTACCTGTACGAGGATCGTTCAGCAGTTAATTTTGAACAGGCATTTCAAAAAGATGGATCTTAACGATCTCATCGCAAAAAATAAGGAAAAAGCGGATAGGAAGCGGGAAAAGCGCGGTATCAAGCGGGAACAGCTGATAGCTGCGGGACAGATCTCAACCAGAAGAGCGACGCTTTCTGAAAAAGCTGCCATGGCTGATCCTGTGAAGCAGGAAGAAATGGAGATCCAGGAGACAGAGAGAAGAAACGCTCCTGCAGGCTCCATGACCGCAAAAGCAAATATGGTCTGGGAATTCAATCACAAAGGAAAGGATGATTCTGAAAAGAAGGATAATCCTGAAAAGAAGGAAGGTTGATAATATCATGAATGAAGATTATATATACAGCGGAAAGACCGTTGAAGATGCAATAACAAATGCCTGCGTCTCCCTTGGAGTGACGAGCGATCAGATCACCTATGAAGTGACCGACAAGGGAAGCAAGGGACTCTTTTCCCTTGGGACCAAGGAAGCTGAGATACAGGTTACATCTGTAAAGGGAGAAAAGGTAGGTTCTCCCAGCCGTTCGGAGAGGGAGTCCGCATACGAGATGGAGGCAAAAGAGGACTATGGTGCTTCATCTGCTTCTGTTGAAGAGGAGGATGATCCCTTCAAGATCCACAATGACGGTTTTCTTTCAACTGCAAGAAGGGAGCGTCCTGAAAGGTCCAGGAGTGAAAGACCTTCCGAACCGCGCGAAAAGAGGCATCATGAGCCCACGGGTCCCTCTGATCCCGCAGTCTGCGGAATTGCGGAAGCCTTTCTTAAGGATCTTTTCAGTGCCATGAAGCTTGATGTAACTATTAAGACCGAACTCAATGCTGAGGAAAATCTTCTGTCCGTTGAGCTTTCCGGTCCTGAGATGGGTGTGATAATCGGAAAGAGAGGACAGACCCTCGACAGCCTTCAGTATATTACCTCCCTCGTTGTTAACAGGAAGACTAATCCCTATACAAGGGTAAAGATCGATACTGAGGATTACAGACAAAGGCGGCAGGCTACTCTTGAGAATCTCGCGAAGAATGTGGCAAGCCGGGTGAAGAGGACCAGACAGAGCGTTTCTCTTGAGTCCATGAATCCTTATGAAAGAAGGATCATACATTTCGCTCTTCAGAATGACAGGTATGTAAATACCCACAGTGAAGGAGAGGAGCCCTATCGTCATGTAGTTGTTACTCCGAAGGGCAGGGATGATGACGAGGAATATTCTTAAGGGATAATGAATGACATTCTGAATACTGACACAATTGCAGCAATTTCCACCGGTTATTCCTCCGGTGGGATTGCTGTTATTCGTATATCGGGGAAGGATGCGATTTCTTCCGCCGATCAGCTTTTCAGGGGGAAGGACAGCCCCCTTTCTTCATGCGCTTCCCACACCATTCACTACGGACATATCATCGATCCTTCTGACGGCACAAAGGTTGATGAGGTCCTGGTCTCTTTGTTCAGGGCGCCAAGGACTTATACAAGAGAGGATGTCGTGGAGGTCAGCTGCCATGGGGGGATGTTTGTTGCAAGGAAGATATTATCATTATTTTTCAGATACGTAAGACCGGCGGAGCCCGGAGAATTTACAAAAAGAGCTTTTCTGAACGGAAGGATAGATCTTTCCGAGGCGGAAGCTGTAGCTGATGTCATCTCTTCCGACAATGATAATTTCCTAAAGAACGCCGAGAGGCAGCTTTCAGGTGCTCTCGCAGAAAAAGTAGAATATTTCCGCTCCAAAATTCTCTATGAGTCAGCTTTTATCGAATCTGCGGTGGATGATCCGGAGAATTATTCTCTTACAGGATATACGGAGGAACTGTCAAAAAAGCTTGACGAGTTGATCGAGGGGCTCTCAGCACTCTCTGATACTTTTTCGGAAGGAAGGATAATGAAGGAGGGCATAGAAACTCTGATCGTTGGAAAGCCCAATGTCGGAAAGTCCTCGATACTTAACTGCCTTGCCGGAAATGATTCTGCCATAGTGACAGATGTTCCGGGAACAACAAGAGACCTGATATCGGAAAAGATAAGGCTTTCGGGCATTACTTTAAACCTCATTGATTCCGCGGGTGTGCATGAGGTGAGTGACAGGGTCGAATCCATAGGCGTTGAAAGGACGCTTTCAAAGATAAGGGAAGCAAAGCTTATTATCTTTGTTGTGGATTCTTCGGAAGAACTTGACGGGGATGACTTCAGGATCATTGATGAGATACAGGGTAAAAACCTGATCGTGCTCATGAATAAGTCTGATAAACCTGCGGGTATTTCAGAAAAATCCATGAAAAAACTTGCCAATCTTTCAAAATATGTTTTGCAATTTTCTGCAAAAAATAACGAAGGAATTGACCGGCTCGGCTCTGCGATATCAGAGATCTTCCTTTCGGGAAAAGGGCTTGAAGATAATGATATCATAATAACGGATGAGAGGCAGAGGGCTGAGTGCGATAATGCCGTAAAGAGTCTTTCGCTAGTAAAGAGATCCATAGAGGACGGGCTTTCAGAAGACTTTTTCACTATTGATCTGATGGATGCCTATGATGCCCTTGGAAGGATCATAGGAAAAGGTGTTTCTGAAGATCTCATAGAAGAGATCTTTTCAAAGTTTTGTATGGGAAAATGAAATGAAGATAGGATTTCTGGAAGAGCATTATGACGTGATCGTCGTCGGGGCGGGACATGCGGGCTGTGAGGCAGCCCTTGCCTGCGCGCGGCTTAATCTTTCCACCATTATCTTTACCGTGGCGATGGACGCGGTTGCTTTCATGCCCTGCAATCCGCATATCGGAGGTTCCTCAAAGGGGCATCTCGTCCGTGAGATAGACGCTCTCGGCGGGGAGATGGGAAAGAATATAGACAGGACTTATCTCCAGTACAAGATGCTTAATATGAGTAAGGGACCGGCGGTACACTCTCCGAGGGCACAGGCGGATAAGCAGCTTTATTCCCTCGAGATGAGAAAGGTGCTTCAGAATACAAAAAACCTTACTCTCCGACAGGCTGAGGTCTCCGAGCTCATCGTAAAAGATAAAAAAATCTGCGGAGTGAAGACTTTAAGTGGGGCAAATTACTACGCAAAAGCCGTTATCCTCTGCACGGGAACCTATCTTAATGCGCGCTGCCTCTTCGGAGAGGTCATAGACTACACCGGACCTAACGGACTCAAGGCCGCGACTCATCTTACTGATTCGCTCAAGGAAAACGGAGTTGAGATGAGACGCTTCAAAACAGGGACTCCCGCGAGGGTTGACGGGCGGAGCATTGATTTTTCAGTACTGACGCCGCAGTACGGGGATGAAAAGGTGCGCCCTTTTTCATTTTCAACGGATCCGGCTTCGCTTACGAGACCCCAGTATCCGTGTTATCTCACATATACAAACGAGAAAACTCACGAGATCATCAGGGATAATCTTGACAGGTCGCCGATCTATGCAGGTGTCATCGAAGGAACAGGCCCGAGATATTGCCCTTCTATTGAAGATAAAGTGGTAAAATTCAGCGAAAAAGACAGACATCAGCTGTTTTTAGAACCCGAATCCCTTTTTACAAATGAGATTTATATAGACGGGCTTTCTTCCTCACTTCCCGAGGAGGTTCAGCATGCCGTGATACATTCAATAAAGGGACTTGAGAACGCAAAGATCGTGAGGAACGCTTACGCGATCGAGTATGACTGCATATCGGGTGATCAGCTTTTGCTCTCCTTAGAATTTAAGAATATCAAGGGGCTTTTTTCAGGGGGCCAGTTCAACGGAAGCTCCGGTTATGAGGAGGCTGCCGCACAGGGACTTCTTGCCGGGATCAACGCCGCGATGGAGATATTCGGGCGTGAGCCTCTGATACTTGACCGGTCTAGCTCTTATATCGGGGTCCTCATAGATGATCTGGTCACAAAAGAGCAGTTTGAACCTTACCGAATGATGACTTCACGAGCGGAATATCGTCTCCTTTTGCGCCAGGATAACGCTGATCTGAGGCTCACTTCCTACGGATATGAGGTCGGACTCGTATCTGATGAAAGAAACTGTTATGTCCTTAAAAAGAAGCAGGAGATCGCTGCAGAGATAGAAAGGGTACGCTCCGTAGCCGTGAATCCGACAGAAAAGAACCAGGAGCTTTTGAAGGAGATGGGAAGCGCTGAGATAGTGAACCAGTGCTCTCTTTGTGACCTCATCAGACGGCCGGAGCTTGATTATGAGAAGGTCATTATCTTTGATGAGGAAAGACCTTCACTTTCAGAGGAAGTGAAGGAGCAGGTTAATATTGATATCAAATACGAGGGCTATATCAAAAGGCAGGAGGTTTCGGTAGAGAGGTTCAAGAAGGCTGAGGGAAGGCGGATTCCTGCCGATATTGACTATGAAAAAGTACCCTCTCTTCGGATTGAAGCGCGGCAAAAACTAGCAAAAATCCGCCCAGTTAATATCGGACAGGCCTCCCGCATTGGAGGAGTCTCTCCTGCCGATATTTCGGTGCTTCTTGTTTATCTGAAATCGGGAAAGTACAAAAATGACATCAATGGAAATGAATAAGCTGCGGGAGATAGTCCCTTCATTAACAGACGAGCAGCTTTTGAAGTTCACATTATTTATGGAGAGGCTGCTTGAAAAAAATAAGGTGATGAACCTTACTGCCATTACCGATCCTGATGAGATCATCGTAAAGCATTTTTTTGACAGTCTTTCGTTGGCAGCTGTCCCTAAGATCGAGGAGATGCTTCAAAATGGCGTAAGGGTTTTTGATCTTGGGACGGGCGCGGGTTTTCCGGGAGTACCTCTTAAGATAGCCTTTCCTTCGATCGATATTACTCTCTGTGATTCAGTGAATAAGAAACTTTCCTTTGTCGGGGATTTTTTGAAGGATAATTTCGACATCGGATTCAGCGTGCTTCATTCACGGGCCGAGGACTGCGGATGTGATTGTGAGCACAGGGGAAAATATGATATAGTTGTTTCAAGGGCTGTCGCCAATCTTTCGACCCTGCTTGAATACTGTCTTCCTCTGGTTAAGACCGGAGGGTACTTTGTTTCTTATAAGGGCGCACAATCTCCTGCGCTTTCCGATGAGATATCCGGCGCAAAGAAAGCCTGCACAGTGCTTGGCGGCACAATGATCGATAATGTGAGTCTTACGCTTCCGCTTGATATGGGAGAAAGAAGCCTTATTATCTTTAAAAAACAAAAAGAAACGCCTTCGAAATATCCGAGGAAGGCTCCGTTGCCGAAAAAGGATCCGCTTTGAAAAAGAGGAGGATTATCTATGCTTTCTGAACTTCTTCACAGTCTTGATGACCAGAATAATGCCGAGCTTGTTTCCCGGGAGGAGGAGCTTGAGCTTCTGACAACGAGGCTGAAGGAGGAAAAGAAATTTCTCATAATGCTCTCAAATGAAGAGGGCGAGACTTCTGTCAGCTTTTCTCCGCGAACAGGCGATGAGAACAAGAAGAGCAGGCTTGTTGAGTCAAAGGAGAAGCTGGACGAGCTCCGTGAAAAGAAGGAGCTCTGTGAGCAGGGTATTGCTGTGCTCAAGAACAACCAGCATAATCTTCAGACCGCCATCGCTGAATTTGAAGAGCTTATGGAAAAGGCGGAAAGGGTAGAAGAGGTAATCGATGATAAAGCGCCTTTTGGGAAATATGTTCTCAAAGAAGAGTCTGCCCCTGAAGAGAAATTCCCCCAAAAGCCTGTGATCTCTGATTATTCCGTGATCAATGACATTCTCTTCAAGATAGAGACAATGAGCGGATACGTTTTGTCAGATCCGATGCGCGCAAAGGTGGAGCTTTCCCAGCTTAAGAGGATGGTCGAGAAGCTCTGAATTATTTTTTGTCGTTGTAATCGTAAAACAGTTCATCCAGGAGTTTGTCCAATCCTGAAGTATCTCCCCGGGCTGCCTTGAACAGGGTTCCCGCGTTTTGAAACATCAGCTTGAAATAAAGCCAGTCTCCCAGTTCATCGAATTTCCGGGTGGAATTGATCAGCACGTTTTTTCTGAGTGTTGTATATTTTTTCTTGTGCTGCTTTCCGTACTCCTTCAGTAATTTCGCGGTTGCCGCGTCCTCCATTGCCTTTTTTTCGACAAATCCCCCGATCGCTTCAAAAGTTTCTTTTTTTGCCCAAAAAATTCCGCAGTATAATCCGGTGACAGCGAAGGATGCCCTGCACATCATGTCATTTAACCAAAGAGGAAATGAATATCGCTCAAACCTGATGGGCGCGCCTCCGCCAATGTATTTTCCGCTTTTCATGAGATGGTATATCTCATTCAGTGTCCCGGCTGTCATACGGTTGTCCGCGTCTATCGTAACAATGATCTTGCCTTTTGCGGCAGCGATCCCGGTATTACGAACTTTCGCAATACATCTGTCCTCGTTTTGAAGAACTCTCGCGCCAAGCTCTTCCGCTATTTCAGCCGTGCTGTCGGTACAGCGATTGCATACAACGATAATTTCAACATTCCCTTTGAACCGGGATGCCGAGTTTCGTATCGAATTAATGCAGCGCTCTATATATTTTTCTTCGTTATGAGCGGGTATTATTACTGAAATGTGTGTTTTCATATTATTTTCCTAACAATCAGTAGACTCCCGGTTTCGCCCTATTTCTTCCAGTTCTTTTCTTAAAAACTCTTCCAACTTCTGCTTATCAGGAAGATGCAACATATATGTAGATACAAACAGTTGATTATCCATACCCGACAAAGCATATTCTACCATTTGAGATCCTTTGTCCGTGCATAACAATATGCCTACCGGAGGATTATCTCCTTCAGTTATTTCATTGACTTTGTAGTATCCCACATACGCATTTAACTGTCCAAGATCTTCGTGTTTGAACTCATCATTTTTTAGTTCTACTATCACGTTACAGTGAAGCAGACGATTATAAAACACAAGATCTATGAAGTAGTACTTATCATCAATA
>JAEEGL012035492.1_pt1 | contig 12558 bp, 10 predicted proteins | sample 9134231 | NCBI WGS metagenome assembly JAEEGL01 (sample SAMN16246548, study PRJNA631951) | gut metagenome | biome: gut microbiome; feature: rumen; material: fiber-attached | host: Bos | place: Iran: Karaj | collected 2018-10
CGTTCCAGACGAGCGTGAAATTGCTGAGGTCGATTTCTTTTTTGCCGTAGGATTTGTCACCCGTGAGGGTGTATCCGAAAAACGACGTAAAGAACAGCTCGATCGCCAGCGCGGCGGACAGGATGCTTTTGAAAATTGTACGCATACTCATTCTCCTTCAAAAATCAAATCTGCGGTTTTCGCGTTGAGCAGACGCAGGATCGCCTGCGGTTCCAGCTCGATCTGCCGTCCGACCTTGCCTGCGCTGACCGTCACCGTCGGCAGGGACAAAACGGCTTCGTGGAAAAACGTCGGGAACGGCTTTTTCATCCCGACGGGGCTGCATCCGCCGTGCACGTAGCCGGTCAGGGGCAGCAGCTCCTTCTGCCTGATCATTTCTACTTTCTTTTCGCCCGCCGCCTTTGCGCATTTTTTGAGATCAAGCTGCGCCGTGACGGGGATCACGAACACGTAATACCGTTTGGAAGCGCCCTGCGTGACCAGCGTTTTGTAGACTGCCGACGCGTCCTTTCCCAGCAGCGCGGCAACGGTGACGCCGTCAGGCGCGGCGCCGTCCGGCACGGGATACGCGTACGGCGTGTACGGTATTTTCTTTTGATCCAGCGTGCGCATGACGTTGGTTTTTTGTTCCATTTGCATCAGCCCCTTTTTTAGTAAACGCTGATGGATTCGCGTTTGGCAGCTTGGTGCAATCTGCGCACCGGAATCAATCATCGTTTACTTAGAACGTTCGGGTTTCCGTAACGATCCGCCGCATCGGTACGTCCGTCGGAGAAACCGGCAGAATCGATCCCTCCGGCAGCACCTGCCGATCGAAGCAGATGCCGATCGTCATGGCGTCCGCGTTCTGCAGCAGACGGTCGTAATAACCCTTGCCGAAGCCGAGCCGGTTCCGCTGCAGATCGAAGCAAACGCCCGGCACGATCACCAGATCAACCTGTGTGACGTCGATTTCCAAAGCCGGTTTTTCCGGCGGCTCCTCCACGCCGAACGCGCTTTTCTGCATCGGCGCATCCGCGTCCGGCAGACGGTACAGCCGCAGACGCTCGCCGTCCACACGCGGGAGCGCGACGGTTTTGCCGCATTGCAGCGCGTAACGGAGCAGCGCGGCGGTGTCGGCCTCGTCGGGCAGACTGCGGTAGAGCGCGATCGTTTTCGCCGTTTGGAACGCGTCGTCAGCCGTTACAGAACGAAAGATTCGCGCGGAGCGTTCCGCTTTGTTTTCGATCTGCCGCCGCAGCGCAAGCATTTGCCTGCGGACGGCGTCCTTTTGCGCTTGCAGAGCATCCATGCCGAACCGCCCCTTTCTTTTTTATTATAACACAAATACAAGGAATTGCAATCTGTATTTGCGCTTTGCGGCGGAATGTGCTATACTGTTTTCCTAAGGAGTCGGGAGATTATGAAAAACATCGTAATGGGAATATTGGCGCACGTGGACGCCGGCAAAACCACGCTTGCCGAGGCGATGCTGTACCGCACGGGTACGATCCGCAAGCTCGGCAGGGTCGACCACGGCGATACCGCGCTGGATACGCATATGCTCGAAAAGGAGCGCGGCATCACGATCTTTGCAAGTCAGGCGAATTTTACTTACCGCGATCTGCGCATCACGCTGCTGGATACGCCGGGGCACGTCGATTTTTCCGCCGAAACGGAGCGTACGCTGCAGGCGCTGGATTACGCCGTGCTGGTCATCAGCGGGCTGGACGGCGTGCAGGCGCATACGCGCACCTTATGGCGGCTGCTCGGGCTGTACCAGATCCCGACGTTTGTGTTCGTCACAAAAATGGATTTTGCGCGGAAGACGAAGGCGGAGCTGATGGAAGACCTGACGGCGGAGCTGGGCGACGGGCTGATCGATTTTGCGGACGCGTCCCGGGACGAGAACCTTGCCGTCTGCCGTGAGGATCTGCTGGAAACATATCTGTCCGGCGAGCCGATTGCCGACGACGTGATCGCACAGGTCGTGAAAAGCCGGCAGGCGTTCCCCTGCTTTTTCGGCTCGGGGCTGAAGCTCGAGGGCGTCGACGAATTCCTGGAGGCCTTGCATACGTACACGCTGCCCAACGCATACCCCGCCGCGTTCGGCGCAAAGGTGTTCAAGATCCGCTACGACAAGGGCGACCGGCTGGCGTTCCTCAAGGTCACCGGCGGCGCGCTGCGTGTGCGCGATACGGTGGAGATCGGCGGCAAAAAAGAAAAGATCAGCCAGATCCGTCTGTATTCCGGCGAAAAATACGTGACGGCGGAGGAAGTTCCCGCCGGAGAGGTCTGCGCCGTGCTGGGGCTGGAGAACATCCGCAACGGACAGGGGCTCGGCTACGAGGCATCCGCAGAGGCGCCGGTGCTGGAGCCGGTGATGAATTACCGCATCGTACTCCCGGAGGGCTGCGATCCGCAGACCGCGCTGCCGAAGCTGCGTCTGCTGGAGGAGGAAGATCCGCAGCTCCATATCACGTGGAACAGCCAGTGGCAGGAGATCCACGTCGGGCTGATGGGCGAGGTGCAGACGGAGATCCTCAAAAGCCTGATCGCCGACCGGTTCGGCTGGGACGTGACCATCGACAGCGGCACGGTGCTGTATAAAGAGACGATCGCGAACACCGTGGAGGGTGTCGGGCATTACGAACCCCTGCGCCATTATGCGGAGGTGCATCTGCTGCTGGAGCCTTTGCCGCGCGGCAGCGGACTGCAGTTTGAAACAAAGTGCAGCGAGAACGCGCTCGACCGCAACTGGCAGCGGCTGATCCTCTCACATTTGCAGGAAAAAGAGCATCTCGGCGTGCGGATCGGTGCGCCGATCACGGATATGCGCATCACCCTGGCTGTGGGACGCGCGCACCTGAAGCATACCGAGGGCGGCGATTTCCGTCAGGCGACGTACCGCGCGGTGCGGCAGGGCCTCATGCAGGCGGAAAACGTCATTTTAGAGCCGTATTTCAGCTTCACGCTCAAGGTGCCGCCGGAACAGCTCGGCAGAGCGATCAATGATATCCGGATGCGCGCAGGCACGTTCGACGCGCCGGAGGACAGCGACGGTCTTGCGCTTCTGCGCGGCAAGGCGCCCGTTACGACGCTCAACAGCTACGCCGCCGAGGTCGCGTCATACACCGGCGGCAGAGGCAGTCTGTTCTGTGAGGTCGCGGGCTACGGCGAATGCCACAACAGCGCGCAGGTCATCGAAGCCTTCGATTACGCGCCGGAAAGCGATCTGGAGAATACGCCGGATTCCGTCTTCTGCGCACATGGCGGCGGCTTCCCCGTCAAGTGGGATCAGGTGCCGTCGTATATGCATCTGGAATCCTGCCTGAAAAAAGACATCCCCTATACGCCGCGTGTCAACCACAGGAATCTGCATATCGACGACAAGGAGCTGCAGGCGATCATGGATCGGGAATTCGGTCCCGTTCGCTACACGCTGTACCGTTCCAAAGCAGAAGCGCCGCAGGAGGAGCGGTTCGTTGATTTTTCTAAGAAACAGCAGTACGTGATCGTGGACGGCTACAACGTGATTTTTGCGTGGGACGATCTGAAGGAGATGGCGGAGATCAGCCTGGAATCCGCGCGGGAGCGGCTGATGCAGATTTTGTGCAACTACGCCGCGTACACAAACCACAACGTCATCGTTGTGTTCGACGCGTACAAGGTTGCCGGCAACCAGACCAAGCGGTTCGATTTTCACAACATCCACGTCGTTTTCACAAAGGAACGCGAGCTTGGCGACGTTTACATTGAAAAGCTGGTGTCGGAGATCGGCAAAAACGAAAACGTACGCGTCGTAACGTCCGACCGGCTGATTCAGCTTTCCGCCGTGCGCGCCGGCGTACTGCGGATGTCAGCGCGGGAATTTGAGCAGGAGGTCGACGCCGTCCATGCCCGCATTGGCGAGGTCTTGCAGGAAATGAAAGAAAAAACGCCGAAGACGACGCTCGGCGATCAGATCGATACAGATTCGTGATAGGAAACGAAAACGGCTGTCTGTTGTTTCAACGCATCGGACAAGCCGTTTTTTGATCAAAAAGGTATATATCGACATTTTTCGATAAAACAGCCCGTATGCAGATGCGCGTAAAAACGGCGTTTGTTTTTCGGGTATAAATCTCCCTCCGCTGCGCAAACTATGGAAAAGGAGGGAAAACAATGATAGAACAAGATACGATCAAGCTGCTGCGGGAATGCGACGCCGGCATCCGCATGGGTGTGGATTCCATCGCGGAGGTGCTCGACACGGTGCAGGACGATGGTCTGCGCCGCCTGCTGGACGAAAGCAAGCAGGCGCACGGATCGCTGGGCGCAGAAACGCAGAAGCTGCTGGATGAATACCACGACGACGGAAAATCGCCGAACCCGCTTGTCAAGGGGATGTCGTGGGTCAAAACGAACGCGAAGCTCGCCGCCGACAAATCGGACAAGACGATCGCCGATCTGATGACCGACGGGTGCGACATGGGAATCAAATCCATCCACCGCTACCTGAATCAATACACCGCGGCGGATGAAAGATCGAAAAACATCGCAAAAAGGCTCAGCAGCATCGAAGAGGATTTATGCAAATCTCTGCGGAGCTACCTGTAACAAGAAGACCGCCGGAAGAAACGAGAGCGTCTCTTCCGGCGGTTTGCCATATTTATCTACAAATTTCGATATTACTCTTCAAATCTGCCCTTGTGCACGGCGTCGATCAGACGCGGAAGCTGTGCGACGGCGGCGTTGCCGACACCGACCAGTGCTTCCGGCAGGAATGCGGTGGCGGAACCGGCAAGGTTGTTGGCCACGTCGGCAATGCTCTGCTGGCTGCTGGGTTTGAAGGAGACTTCGTCGCTGTCCTTGGAGAAGCGGAACTCGATGTTCCTGCGGCTGACGGTTTCGACCGGCCGCATCTGGATCAGCAGCGTCGTTTCGTCTGTCCATGCGGCGGTGCTGAACGCGGTGAAATTCATACTCGCCAGGCGGATCTTCGACGTTCTGTACTGTCCGTCCATACCGCAGACGATGGTGTTGTGTTCTTCGCCCTCATCCCACGTCATGGTGCAGGTATCTTCGTCAAAGCTGAATTTCACGTTGTTGATGTTGCCTGCTTTTTCCGCCGACATATAGACGGTCGCCATCGGCAGCATGCTGACGGGGAACTTTGCCGCGTTGAGGATCAGATTTTTCTTGAATACGATATTGCGGTTCGCAACAATGGATTCCATCGGGCTGTGCGGCATGGGGGGAACGATGTCGTCCAGCGGCGCAAGCGCGATCTTGTGATCGGCCTTCGGTTCGCTGTCCGGCTCAATGAAGCCGCCCGGGAAGTGACGCCAGACGCAGTCTCTCGTCTTCTGCTCGTCGACCTCGCCGGCGGTCATGACGATCGCGGCGTCACGATCCTTGAAGATGAATGAGAACTGCGAGAACACGCCGTCCATTCTGTAAGCCGCGGCGCCGGCGCAGTGCCAGACGCAGTAGCCGTAGCCGCACTGGCTGTCGGGCGTGTCGTTCACGGTGGAGTTGTCCGCGTGTCTGTGGCGCGTCAGGCGCACCCAATCCTTCGGGATCACCTGTTTTCTGCCGAACTTGCCTTCATGCAGATAGCAGTAGGTGATCTTTGCGACGTCCTCTGTTTTCAGGAACGCGCCCCAGCCGCCTGCTTCCACGCCGGTGGGGGAACGCTCCCATTCGGGCGGATCGATGCCCAGCGGCTCAAACAGACGCGGCGTCAGATATTCCACAACGGACATTCCCGTTACGCGATGCAGCGCGGAGCAGAGCATATACTGGTTCTCGCTGATGTACTGCCAGTGCCCGTCGCACGGGGTGAAGCCCCACGGCGCATCGAAGAACTGCTTTTCCCAGTTGGGATCGGTCTTGTCCGCCATGACGCTGACGTTTTTGCCGGACTGCATGGTCAGCAGGGCGTGGATCGTCAGCTTCTCCAGACGCGGATCGGGTTTTTCGGGCATGAATTCCGGGAAAATCTCGATCAGCTTTGTGTCGGTGGTGAGCAGACCCTCCGCCACGGCGAAGCCGACCGCAATGGACGTCACCGTTTTGCTGACGGAGTACATCGCGTGCGGGAACTCCGGCGCGTACGGCGCCGCCCACGACTCAAACGCCACCTTGCCTTCGCTCAGAATCATCAGGCTGTGCACCTCGATATTCTGCTCCCGGAAGTCTTCGATCAGCTCCTCGATCGCGCGGGAGGAAACGCCGACCTTTTCCGGATACGACGCCCGTCTGAGCTTGATTTCTTTCTTTTCTGCCGTTTCTGCTGTCTTCATAAGATCACTCCTATTTATCGTTCATCAGCATGGAATGCCGAAAAATTATGCTTGTGTTTTGCCGGTCTTTCTGCGCTTGAAAAAGAAGATCTGCGCCGCCAGCACCGCCGCGAAGCACAGGACGACGGTGATGATTCTACCGGCTGACAAATGGAACAGGGACGCTGCCGTTGAAGTGCTGCCCGCCTGATCCAATGCGCGGCAGGCGTTCGTGAGATTGGTCGACGCCTCCGCAAACTGCGATTCCGAAGCGACGCTGCCGCACAGCGCCTTTGCCTGCTGCACCGCTTTGGTGTAGGCGTATTTCAGATCCTTCGGGTAACTGCCGTCGGCGTAGTGACTGACGGATCTGATTTGCTGCTGCAGCGCCAGACGCGCCTGCTCACAGCGCGAAACATATGCCGATAAGCCTTCCGCGTCGTCGGTTTCGATCAGGGAGTATCCGCGGCTGATCACGTCGTCCCAGCCGACGAGATTGTCCTGCCGGCGGCCGCTGTATCCGTCGGTCATGGAAAACATGAGCGACAGCTTCTGCTTTTGCGCGCGTCGCGTTACCGAAGGATAAAAGATGACGCCGTGGTGATTTTTTGTGCCGAGCTGGATGGTGTGCAGTCCGGATTTCGCCGCTTTTTTGATCAGGCTGTTCACGCGGAAGATCACGTTGCCGTCGTATTTCAGAACCGTGTTTGGTACGGTATCCTCCTGCGCGAGAATGTCGATCGCGTCTGCCGGTTTTCCGGAAACACGCAGCAGGATGCGAGGACGCAGCGTATCTTTGTTCACTGCGGACAAAACCGCTTTCAACTGCTTTACCGTGACGTCAACGACGAGAACTTTATCTAAAATTGTCGATACAGCGTCCTCTAATTTAGAAACCGCGATCTGCGTCGGGAGCTGGTTGCTGCCGCCGGCACAATTGCGCAGGAACATCGCCTGCAGCTCCTTTGCGGTGAAATCGGCGACGCTGCCGTGCACGGTCTTGCCGTCTTTATCCACGCACATGCGGTCCAGCGTTTTGTCCGTCAGCAGCATCGGCACGTTGTCTTTGGAAAGCTGCACGTTTACGGAAACGTACGCAGCCTGCGCCGCGCGGATCGCGTCGATCGAATTTTCCGGCAGCTCGCGCCAGTCGCCCATGTTGGCGCACACGATGATCTCCGGCGCCGTCTGCTGTTCCTCCTGCACGACTTCCGTTTCCGAGTCCGATCCCATTGGGTCGTTGTTCGTATCCACCGAAGCAAAGACCGGCAGGGTGACGGAACACAGCAGCAGACACAGGGTCAGCAGCAGGCTGAGAGGTTTCAAAACACGTTTCATGGGGCAGTTCCTCGCAAACTAAAAAATTTTTTCAAAAAAGGCAAACAAATGTTTGCATTTGCCGAACATTTGTGCTATAATAAGTAAAAATAGTGTGTGAAAGGGCTGATTTTATGGCGATCAATGATATGCAGCGTAAAATATATGACTTTCTCGTGGAGCGAAGCACCGACGGGGTGCCGCCCTCCGTGCGCGAGATCGGCGCGGCCGTCGGGCTGAAATCCACATCCTCCGTGCAGGCGCATCTTGACATTCTGGAGCGCGAGGGCTATATCTCCCGCGACCCGCTGCTCAAGCGTTCCATCCGCATCGTCGGTCAGGCGGACAACGTCGTACAGGTTCCGATCCTCGGCACCGTGACTGCCGGTATGCCCATCCTTGCCGTGGAAGCGATCGAAGGGTATTTCCCGTATACGGGCAGACTGTCCAAGGATAAGCCGCTGTTCGCGCTGCATGTGCGCGGCGACAGTATGGTGGACGCCGGCATCCTCGACGGGGATCTGATCATTGCGGAGAAAACGCCGTTTGCGCGCAACGGGGATTACGTCGTCGCGCTGGTCGGGGATGAGGCGACCGTTAAAACTTTTTATAAAGAGAACGGGCATTTCCGCCTGCAGCCGGAAAATGACGCGCTCGATCCGATCATCGTCAGCGAGGTCGCCATTCTCGGCAAGGTCGTCGCCTGCATGCGGTATTATTGATCGAAAATCATCGATAAACAAGGAGTCGCTGCGGCGGCTCTTTTTTTATGCTTTATTGAAGCAGGAGCGCAAGAACGGCGCTGAGCGCGGCGGCGCCCGCAACGCCTGCGGCGGAAACGATCGCCAGCGTCCTGCGGAATTTACGATCCGTTCGGTTGTTCATTGCGTGCGCGGCAAGCAGATTCTGCGTGATCTTGTTGCCTGCGAGCAGCAGCGCCTGTTCCACCGCGGCCGCAGAAGCCGCTTTGGGGGATTCGCCGGGATTGGCAAACAGCTTGGCGGCGACCGTTTCGTCTGCGTCTGCAACGGCGTAATGCACAAAAACGGTGTCGTCCCGGTTGCTTGCGAACGCGCCGGATACCATGCAGGCGTACGTTGTGTGCGACTGCACCCTTGCTTTCTGCGCGGCGGCGACGATATACTCTCCCGCAGGCTGCGAACGCGCCCGCTGTTCCGGCGCTTCGGCGAACGACAGGTACCGGTTTTCCGAATCCGCCAGCTTCATACCCGCCTGCATGATCGCTTTGCCGTGCGGCGGGACGAACGCCAGCGTTGCGTTCTGCTGCTTCAGCAGCGAAACGATGCGCGCGCAAAGGCCTGCGCGTTTGAACCGCGTAACGTCCGCGCGGTTGGGGACGTCGGCAAAGTCCGCCAGAAAATCGTACAAGCTGCCGAAGACGGTTTCCGCCGTTTTGATCGGATCCAGCGGCAGAACGATCACGCACTGTGCGCCCGACGTTACGGCGAAGCCGCAGCAGCGGTAATCACCCGTGGCAAACAGCGCCGCGTTCGCCGGATAAGTTGTGTTGTTCTGCAGCGCCGTCTGCGAAAGCTTGCCCTGCTCGCACAGCGGATTCAACTGCTCGCACAGCGTCGGGTGCTGCACCAGTTCCAGATGCAGTGCGGCGCAGAGCATTTTTTTGAAGGAATGGTACGCCGAAACCTGCACGGCGATAATTGCCGCGTCTGCGCTGCGCAGCGCCTGCTCCGCAGAAATGAGCAGCCGCTTGGGGGAAGAAAAATTCTTGCATTTTCTGTTCTCGGGGGAGAACGCCTTCACGCAGTCCGCGATCAGCTTCCGGCTTTCCATCACCGGCACGGTCTGCGCTCTTGTCAAAGTTAAAAATTGAATATCCATACTCTGTCCTCAATCAGTTTTCAGCGTCGTAAACGGCTTGCGGGAACTTCTGGTTCGGGTTGACCCGCGCCGCAGAGGTATCGACCTCCGCGCTTTCCCCGTCCCGCACCAGCCGCGCCAGCACGACGAAGCGGGAATCGTCAAACAGCGTGCTGCACGTTGACATCGTCAGCAGCTTATCCTGCGGCGTAACGTCCACGCCGGTCAGGAAATAGGAGCGTTCCAGTGCCTCCTTGTAAAATGCGTTGAACGCGTCGTCGGACGGGAACTTCGTCTGCCAGTAATACAGCAGATGATTGTTGTCGTCCTCCGCCTTGGTATTGATCAGAAACGCGGCGAAGATTTTCCATTGATAGTCGTGATAGATCGTGTTGAACGTGACGACGGGGCAGTCCTTGTAATAGTACAGTTTTTTATACAGATTCAACTGCCCGAACTGCGTGCCGTCTTTCATATTATGCCCATACACGATGGTGTTCTGATCCAGCCGCGTCAGGTCGTTGCGGTAATCTACAAACAGCGCGCCGTGCTTATCCCGCACGCCGTCGATGGTATATTTCAGGTAATGCGTGTTGTCCGTCGTCTGCACCACGGGGAAATCCATGTCGATGCCCGCGATGGTGAGCTTCCCGACAAAATCCGGATATTTCGCCTTGAGCGACGCATATTTCTCCTGCACGGGGAGCGTGTCCGCCTTGGCCGTGGTCTGCTGTGTGGAGGATCGCTCCACCGAGGAGACCTCCGATTGCAGCCGCCGGATGTGGATCGGCGTCCAGACCAGATCGTACGCCAGGTACACCGCGCTTGCCATAAAGCTTATTGCGGCGACGATCAGCACGATGCGGCGCGCCGTCTCTTTTCCGGATTTTTTGGTGGGTCGATCAGTTTCCATTTGTCTCCTTTGGCTTCACGGAACGGGACTTGATGCTTTCCTTGTCGATGCGGAAGGCGGGATCCGTCTGCGGCCGTTTCTTTTTTGCCGCGCTGATATAGATATCCTCTGCGGCCTCTGCCGGCGCGTCAGGCTTCGGTTCCTCCGTCGGTTCCGTCGGTGACAGGCGGGATTCCATCTCGGCGATCTGCCGGCGGATCTTCTGCGCTGCCTCCGCGCTGGTCTGCGCGCTGTGCGGCTTTGCCGGTTCCTCGGCAGGCTTCGGCGCAGGGGGCGCGGGCTCCGGCTCTTTCTGTGCGGCCGCCGCCTCAGCCTCGGCGCGGATTTTCGCGTTCTGCGCTTCGAGCTCCGCCTGCTCCTGACGGGCGGCCATGGCGGCTTTTTCCGCTTCCTGCTTCTGCGCGATCGCCTGTAGCGCTTCCTGCCGCATCTGCTCCATTTCGGCGCGCATCTGCTCTGCTTCCCGCCGTGCTTTTTCCGCGGCTCTCGCCGCCTTCTTTGCTTCCTCACGCTCCGCGGCGAGCCGATCGGCTTCCTCTTTGCTGCGGCGCTCGTCTTCCTTCATTTTCTTTTTGCGGCGATCCAGCGCGTCTTTTTCTTTTTTCAGGCGCGCTTCCGCTTCTTCCACGGCGCGCTGCGCTTCCTGCATCGCCGATTCCTTCTGCTGTTTCGCCTGCTCGAGCAGACGCTCCGCCTCCGCTTTTTCCGCGCGGGCGCGTTCCTCGGCGGCGCGGGCTTCTGCCTGCAGACGTTCTTTTTCTTCTTGCGCCTGCGCTGCCGCCAGCGCCTGCTGCCTTTTCTTTTCTTCCGCCTGCGCTTCTCTGAGCGCCTGTTCCTGCGCCTGCTCCTGTGCTTTCTTCTGCGCCTCAAGCGGATCCCCGGGGAGCGGGCTGCCCTTCTTAGCGGCTTTTTCCGCTTTTCGCTGCGCCTTTCTCGCCGCCTTTTCCGCCTTGCGCTTTTCTTTGGCTTTTCTCTTTTCTTCTTTCAGCATCGCCTTGCGCGCACGCTTTTCTTCCCTGGCGCGCTGACGCTTTTTATAGCGCGAAACCTCTGTCGGCTCGCGGAACAGCTCCTCGGTCTCCTTGGCGGAAAGCGCACCGATGGACTGCGTATCCGCATCCTCGGCGTCCGCCTCATAGATGACCTTGGTGGACATACTGTCTTTATACAGATCAAGGATACGCGGCGCGTCGTCATCGCGTTTGACGGGCGCTTTGCGGAACACGCGTTCCTCTTCCGCCTCGGCAAATTTCTCCGGCAGATCCACGGATCGCGTGTCCGTCTGCTGCGGTGTAGACACCTTGCCGACCTGGATCTCGATCTCCTCCGGCACGAAGGGAACCTCTTCGCCGTTTTCATCCTCTACAAAATCGGGGTCGACCGCTTCCGCTTCGGAAAACAACTGCGACAGCGGCGACGGTTCCAGACCGTTGCTGTCATTCGGGATGCTGCCGGCAGGCGTGCCGTAGTAATCGTAGCCGCGCTTGCTCGGGCGGTGCTTTTTGAAAAACGTCGTCGGCTGCATGGGGTCGAGCGTTTCCTTGACGGATTCGTCTTCTTCCGCCGCTTCATACGAACGTTTCAGCGCGTCCAGACTTTTCGGCGCCAGATACGACCCCAGAAATTCCGTCGGATCGGGCAGCGGCTGCCCTTTGTCGTCCACCGGAATCATATCCGGAGGCAGTTCGTCCGGCTGGTCGGGCATTCGCGTGTTTTCATAGCCTTCTGCCAATGCGGTCTCCTCCTTTCGTGAAAGTTTTTTCAGGTATCATCATTCGCATTATTTGGACGGCGACCAGGTCCTGTACGATGCGTACGGATTGGATTTGCCTTTTGCGTCGTACCAGATTTGCGGTCTGCGGTATTCGGGATTCTCCCGGATGCCGGCGCTGTTGACCGTTTCGCTTTCGCCGCTGCGCAGCAGTCTGCCGACGACGACAAGACGCGCATCCACACCGCCCTTCTTTAGCCCGTCATACACGTGCGTGCAGGTGGAAAGCGTGATGATCCGGTCGTTCGGGGTCAGCCCCGCGTCCGTCACGTAGAGCGCGTATTGGTTCAGCATCTGGATGTACCCGCGGAACGATTGGGCGCTCATGTTGGGATTGTAGTATTCAAAGATATAGCCCGCGTCCGCGCTGGCCTCGGTCGTTGCGTAGAAAACGGCGTAGACCTTGAATTTGCAGGTGCCGCCGAGCGTGTCGTAGGTGATGATCGGGTGCGCTCTGTAATAGGAGACGTTCA
>JAEEGL014522775.1_pt1 | contig 12558 bp, 5 predicted proteins | sample 9134231 | NCBI WGS metagenome assembly JAEEGL01 (sample SAMN16246548, study PRJNA631951) | gut metagenome | biome: gut microbiome; feature: rumen; material: fiber-attached | host: Bos | place: Iran: Karaj | collected 2018-10
ATTACTTAAATCTGAACTCTTATATTTACAGGAGTTTGAATCTGTTGAACATTTCAAAAAAGAATTGATTGAATACTTGTCTTGGTACAACGAAAAGAGAATTAAGGTTAAATTAAAAGGGCTGACCCCTTTACAATTTAGGAATCAGTCCTTAAAATCAGCCTAGTTAAAGTGTCCAATAATTGGGGTGCACTTCAAAACAGGGGGCTTGGTGTTTTAAAGGGCTAAGTTATTTCTTAGTACTGGTATTTTTTGAATTCGTAGGTAGATACTATTGGAGTTTTAGTTTGATATTCATCATACAGGGTAACGCCAATAATTCCACACATTCCTTTTTTCAATGTAGGGTTTCTGATTGTACCTGCAGTTTCATCATTATTAAATTTGATAACGATTGAACCATCATCATCTGTAAATAAAGTTATATTATTTCCTGCTGAAGGTAGATTAAGCGATTCACAATCAGTCCAACCGATTACATCTTCTGCATCTCCACCTTCAATTACTTGTATTACTTTAAATGAGTGGTCATCCATGAAAAGTGTATAATATGACCATTCTTTACTAGTAGAATTATAATTCATACAGAAGGTAAAACCATAAATTGAAGAGTCTGGTGTACTTTTTGCTTTTGCTGTGAATCCAGAAAATATAGCTTCACTGGTTATATACCATGTTGAGAAATTAAAACTGTTTGAATTTGTAGGTTCTTTTATGTTTGTATTGTTATAATCAATCGTGTAAATATAATTTGAACCATTTTTTGTTATCATACCAGCACCATTGAAATTACGACAAGATACATTAGATGTCCATGTTCCCGGGAGTTTGTCTGTTTCATCCGGTTCTGTTTTACACCCCGTCATCATCATAGCCCCCGCAATAAGCAGCATGGCAGTCAGTTTAAATAGCTTTTTCATAATAAAATCTCCTTTTTTTAAGTTTCTTCTATTCTATCACCCCCCATGCCCATCCGTCAAACAAAAAAACGGCAGCCTCACACAATCACTTTTCTTCAATATAAATGTTGCAAAATCCACATTTGATGTTATAATTAACTTTAAAGGTGGGCTGCTGGGAAAACTATGTCCTGGTAGCCCGTTTTGTTGATTAAAATTTGTGAATTAAAAAAAATGAGGGTTATTATGAAAAAAAGTCTCCTTTCCGCTTTCTCAATTTTTTCGTTAACATTTTTATTGATTTTTTCCGGGTGTGAGATTGGTATGGGTGCCATGGTAGATCTGGAGCCTCCGGTAATCTCCCTAAAAGAAATGCACAGTGGTGAAAATTTTATTAACAAAAATTTTGAAACAAGTATTTATTGTAATAAAAATGTTACATTTGTTGGTACTGCAGAAGACAACCTAAAGGTTACCAATGTCCGCGTTGAAATAAAATGGGCAGATGAAGATGAATATCAGTTTCTTAAAAATGCAAATCTTAAAGATAATGACTGGTCTATTAAAGTAGAATTTAAAAAAGAAGGTGCATGCAGTTTAAAATTTGTTGCTGAAGATCAAAGTGGAAATTATGGTGCCAAGTCTTCTAAAATCATAACACTTTTTGTAGATAACAATGCTCCTGTAGGCGATTCCTGGTATATAGACAGATTGAACAATGGTATTCAGTATTCACTTCAATCATTGGCAGCATTAAAAAATATAGTTTTAAAAGATCCGGAGCTTACGCAACCTTCTAATATTGATGTTGCACAGAATGTTGAGCTTGAAATTTGTTCTGCCTTTAGTGATTCTTCCGGTATTAAAGATGTTTCCATAAGTATTTTTGATGAAGAGGGAAATAAAGTTTTAGCTGGCATAAAAAATTCTGCCGGTTCAAATTACGCTCCAAGATTTAGAATTACACATGATGCTCTTGTTGGAGCACAGCCAAACCTTGCGACAGGTGTGCATTATCTTCAAGTGCGATATAGCGCAGAAGATACAGTAACAGATCCGTCATCAAATAATGTTAAAGACAAGGAAATTAATTTAGGCTGGTTCATCTGGTGGCCAGAGAGCGATAATCCAAAATATTCTATTTCGGATTTGAAAAAGGATGATCTGGGACATTCATATATTTCCTTGCCTATAAGCAGTTCACTTACAATCACAGTTTTTGATGATGATTGTCTTACAGATACAATGTCCTGTGAATTTATTGATAACAATAGTCAAAGTAAGGGAAGAAAAGAAGATACGGCAAAAGCAAATGAACGAGAGCATGTTATGTCACTCAAGGCACCTGATATCCCTCAGGAGCTTCATCTTATTATAAATACCAAGGCTGTTTCCGGTGACCCATTGGAAGATGTAAGTATTCCTGTAAAGGTTACTGATGAATCAATTCCAAACCTTATTATCACAAAGCCTGAAAATAATAAAATCCCGACTATTTCCGGAAATATTTCTGACCCGGAAATTGATTTTGCAGGACAGACTCTTGATAAGGCAAATTGTAAATATCTGGAATTTGTATGGGTTCCAGATTCTGTAACAAAAACAAATAAGAATGCAAAAGCCGTTCAGTGGCTTGATTATAGAGTTCAGAACAGCTTGAATTTTGAACCAACTCAAAATATAGAATTAGTAGAAGAGACTTCTGGTCCTTTTGCAGGCATGAAGCTCTGGGCGGTACAATTAACTGATACTACTGCAAATCCGAATGATTTACTTAAAGAAAAAAGCTTTGCCTTTAGTCTTAAATTAAAAACAGATTTTGTAAGTAATGGTAAGAATGAAAAGGCTAATGATAAATATTTCTTAATACGTCTTATTCGTGAAGATGGTAATTATTCCGATTCTGAGCTCAAGCTTGCAGCCGATGATCTTGAACCTGTAATAGAGCCGATTGTTCCTGCCGGTAATATGACTATTATTGATAAGGATGAAGATCTTACAATCAGGTTTAAGGTTTCAAAAGACAGTGATTTGCCTTTGGAAAAATGTGAGTTATATTATGTACCTGTTGTTCCTAAAGATGAAGATCCAGAGGACTATCCTCCGGTGCTTCAAACCATAACACCGAATAATCAGACGGTATATGATTCTGGAACTGTATTTACAGCACAAACTATCAGTAAAACTGTTCTTGCTTCTTATCTAAATAGTAATGAAAACCCTAAATTCATGTATTATGCAAAGGATATTCTTGGGAATGAAAATACAGAAACCTTCCAGTATATCATAAGCGATAAACCTCAGATTAAAGCTATAACTTCTTCTGCTCCTGCAAAAAATAAAAAAGGTGACAAAATCCTTATTAATGTTACCTTCTCAAAGAGTGTTACAGTTTCTAATGCCGATAAACCTAAAATCGAACTGGATGGTATTTCAAGAGAAGGGTATAATGGCAGCTTCTATGCAGAATTAGAACCAGATGGTGGAAGCGGTTCTACAACACTTGTATTCTCTTATACAGTTGAGGAAGGAGATACTGCAGCATATCTTGATGTAAAGAATCCCGCTGCAGGTCCACTCATTCTAGATCATCCGGAATCTTTAGGTGCTCATCTTGATACACTTACAAATGAAAACAATTTGAAATCCAAACGATCTGAAAATCCTATTACAATAGACGGTGTTTCACCTTTTGTTAATGCAATTACGCTTGAAACAGCAGTAGATGCAGGAAATGTTGCTAATGGAACAAAGTACCTTAGAGCAGGAAGAACTATTACTGCTGTTGTATCGGTTTCAGAAAAAGTAACAGTACAGGGTTCTCCAAAATTCATAATTAAAGTTGGTACTGGTAATAATACAATTGAATTACCATGGCAGAGTGTAGCTCTGGAGAATGGGGTATACAAATTAAGATTCAGTAAGAAAGTTCAAACAACAGATCCAAGCGGTGCTATAACCTATAATAAAGCTTCTTGTATTGATGGTATCAGCTATATCAAAGACGATTATAATAACAGTTGTATGAACAATAAACTTACAGGAACTGGAAATGATAATTTATATATAGATACTACAATTCCCGTAACTCCACAAATCCTTAATTCTTCTGGAAATGCTGCTTTGCAAGGCGGAACATTTAATAATTCAATTTCCTTTAAATTAAATAATCCTTCTGAAAACACTACAGATAAAGCTTTTGATACTTTACAGTATTCTAAAAATGGAGGACAGGATTGGAATAATTATACCGCTGGAGCTACAGTAGAGGTAGATGAAAGCGCTTCTCTTGTTGCCAGAATAAAGGATATTGCAGGTAATGTTTCTTTATATGCTGGTCCCGTAGTTATTGAAATAAATAAAACCTTCCCTGCTTTTACCGTTGAGTGTAAAAACCCTGACGGCAACTATAAGGCAGGTTCAAAAATTGAATTAAAAGTAAACTTTGTCCGAAAAGTAAATATTTCAGCCAATTCTACGGCTTATATCACTTTAAACAATGGTCAGAATGCAGCACTTAAGAGTTCATCAGCAGGACAGCAAAATGTTTTGTATGCAGAATTTGAATATACAACCCGTAATACAGATGATTTCAGACTGAGCATTACAACGAATGCTATTCATCTTACAGGCTTTACAGATGAATACGGAAACTCACAGGGTCCTGAAACTCTTGGAGAAGAATATTCCCGCACTGGTATTCATTGTGACAGCGTAGCACCTAAGGTTATTAATATGGTGCCGGGGGGAACTAAAGGTAATAATGTTTATGATAATGGAAAGACAATAACACTTACCTTTGATGAACCTGTACAGCTTGGTGATGGTATGCTTTATCTTCGTCAGGTTAAAGACTGGGCAATTCCACCGGTTCTTACTGCTTCAGAGTTCACAACAATATGTAATTCGTTCACTAGTGATTATGCTGAAACAGGAATAAATATTCTTTCTGTACAGGAAAACGGAATAGATATGGAAGATTCGGCCTGGAATAATGATTCGGATGCAGGTCATCAAAATACAGGTTATCATGGAACCGGACAATATATAGGGCCATATAAAAAGTCTACACAGGGTATAGACAGCGACGGAAGTCCTGATGTTTCTCCAAAATATGTTCTTGATTTTAATATGGATATTTGGGAAACAGATACTGTACATTATTATAATAAAACCTTTGTTCCAAATAATAATAAAGGTAGTGAATCGTATACAGCTCCATCAACTAATCCAAGAACTGCAAATGATATTCGTGAGGCTTTGGAAAAAGTACACTATCATGAAAGATATATGAGTGCAGTTGCTGCAAGCATTAATGGTGCTACAGTAACATTAAATTTCCCGATGGGACTTTTGGGTGATACAGACTTACCTTATGGTAGAAAGTGGGAGCTTGTTATAGAAAAAGGTTCCTTTATGGATGATACAGGAAATAAGTTTGGTGCAGAAACAGACGGAACAATCGCCCAAAAGGATTCTGTACAGACTGCTACCGGCACATCGGGTTCTCAATCTGATTCTTTAGGAACATGGGGCAGAGGAAGAACAACTGTTCCTGCAGGTGAAAAACCTGTTGTCCTTATCAAAAAAGGAAGTAATGAATATTTCTGGTCAGATAAAGTTGCGGTACCTGTAATCAGAGTAGACAGATACAGTTATGGTTCAGGCATCTTCCAGAGTAATGCAGCAGGAACTGCTTTGACTCAAATAGGTACAACAGGTAATACAATACCAGCCTGCTATGTAAGGGTTCGTATAGATTGTGAAACAGAAGGTGCTGTCATTTATTACAAATCACAAGGGGCAACTAATACTCAAGCTGAAGATAAGACGGAACCTGATTATTTTAATGAAGGAAGAGGTACCGCAAATACATATTATACAACAACTAATATTGTCTTAAATCAAATAAATCTGAACACATCAGGTGGTACTACAGTTCAACCGGATGCCCAGACAGGTAAAACTCCACAAATAATATTTGCATTAGGAAGTGGAAATTATAAACAATCTTATAAGGGCTATGTAAAAGCAAAAGCAACCAAAACTAATCATACTGCCAATACAGAAATTGCAACTGAAGGAATATTCCAGACTGTAGTTTGTTTTATAAATCCTACTCGAAATGGTGGTCGTACTATTTCAGGACATGAAGAAGTATTTAGTATTCGTGGTACAACAAATATTGGTGGTGAACCTGTAATTTCACCATTCCCTTTGCGTGACAACCAGTTGTTAACTCCTTTTATAAGACATACATACAGGGAACGATATAATGTTGATGATAGTGATGACTTTTATTGGGTTAGTTATGAAGTTCTTGTAGATTCTTGTTTTTCAGGTCATGTTTCCTATGGCGGCGGTTCATGGATAAGTCAATGGGGAAAAATGAAGCCTGGAGAATTTACACGTTGTACCGGTATGGTAACCTGGTAAAAAATTATGGAGAAAAGAATTATGAAAATGAATAGAAAAAATAGATTTTTAATTGCACTTTTTACAATATCATCCCTTTTCTTTGCTTCCTGTGAAATTGGTCTTGGTGCAGCGGTAGACCTGGAAGCACCAAAGGTTACAATTACCTCGCATCAGGATAATGATTCTGTACCAGAGGCCTTCTCTTTAACCGGAACCTTGTACGATAACGAAGAAGTTACCTTATTCAATATTGACTTCGAAGATGCAGACCTTCACTTTCAGATTGTTCCTGGTGGAGACTGGCAGAAAAAAACTTCAAAATCTAACGGCTGGCAGACTATAACTTCTGATCAAAACAATTTCTGTGTAAAAGAAGATAAAACCTGGAAATGGTCAGTTGGTGTAAACACAGATGAAAAAGCAGCAGACAAACAGGGGCATACCTATAATCTTCTGGCAATGGCAACTGATGCAAGAAATAATATTGGCAAAGAGTCAAAGGTAGATCTTTCTCTTATAGTAGATACCTCAAGTCCTGATGTGAGCATTTATAAGCCTGAAATTTTTTCTACTTATACAGATTTAAAATCAAATGTTGATGGTGGAAAGTATCAGTTAAAGGATGGAAATGTTATTTCTTCATTGTTGAATGGTACAATTCAGCTTTTTGGACGTCAGGAGCAGGCTCTTGCATTTAAAGCTTTAAGAATTGAATTTGATAACGGTATTATAGAAGGTGCCCGCTCTACACCAAACAGTACAGTATCTGTAGATTCTATTGAAGATATCCTTAATCTTAATGATGCACAGATTCCAGATGCTTCGGCTCCTACAGTATATTTTTCAAAGACTCTTACCGGCGATGAATTGCGCGAATGGAATTTAACTGTAAAACCAGAAGAATGGGCAACAAATTCTACCGGTATAGCAAATGGACTCGATAAAGATCTTCATATCATAAGAATTATAAGCACCAGTATTAGTACTTCCAATGCATGGCAAAGAAAAGTCCTTGGTTATTTCCTTTGGTATCCTCAGGCCGATAAACCTTGGATTACAATGGCTATAGGTGACGATGAAGAACTTGATGTTGGTGCTACAGAATGTTTCCCTGGTTCAAATATTTCTGGTAACATTCAGGATGACGATGGTATAACAAGTTTTGTTTCTACAATTTATAAAAAAGATGCTGTTGAGGGATATCAGTTATATACTTATTCTGATACTACAATTTCAAATCCAAAAACACATTCTTTACCTCAGACAAGCTCAGGAGAAAAATCAAAGTATTCTGCCTGGACAATTATTGCACCAACAGAAAATGGTCAATATAAAATGGTTCTTGAAGTTACAGATTGTTATGGAACAAAAGAAACTATAACAAAGTATTTTAAGACATCTGATGTAAGTGCACCAAGAATAAACATTGATTCTCCATTAAACAATACACCAGCCGTTATGGATGCTGCAGGAAATGTATCATTTACGGGTAGTGTAACAGATGACGGTAAGATTGAAAGCTTTATAATGGTGTGGCTTAATCCTGCAAAACGAGATGACCCTAATATCAAGAAAACATATCTTAATGGATCAGATCCGGCATGGACTGTAGACTGGTCAAATGCAGATGCAAATGGTTTTGTTGAAGATTCAAATAAAAATAAATTATATAAATTCAATGTTACACAGGGGCAAAGAGAGTACACTCTTAATAAGACCTTTAATCTGTTTACCGCCTTTGGTATTGGTCAAAGCTATACTGAAAACGACGTTCAATATGAAAAATTATTAACTACTCAGGATTTTGTATTCCGTGCAAGTGATGGTCATTCAGAAACAATTAAAACAATATCACTTACCGGCGATACTTCGGCTCCTGAAATTAAATTCACCAAAATTGTAATTGAAGGAAATGAAAAGTCTCTTAGCAGTGGTTCACCTCAGGCGTTCCCATACAGTGCAAATGGTAAACAAGCCATTATTTATGGTACCTGGAGTGATAAATTTACTGAAACTATTAATAACACATCAAAATTCTTTGACGATGAGTTTATAGTTAGCTGGGGTACAGGCGAACAGAAAAAGACTGTCAAAGCCTTAAGACTTTCTAATGGAACCTGGACAGCAACAATTGATAAAGCCCCTAACGCTGGTGGAACTATTACAGCTTCTATTCGTGATTTTGGTGGTAATACAAAAACAATACAGACTGCAGCCAGAATAGAAACTTCAGACCTTGGTCTTTCAAGAATAAGCTGCCTTGAAGATGAAGGTGCATATAGTACTGGTATTCTTCATATTACAATGGAGTTTACCAAAAATACAAATATCACTCTGGCTAAAGATGCTCAGAATGAAGATAAATTACCAACCCTTACATTGAATAATGGCGGAACTGCTACCTTTGTAAAAGATTATGGAGAAGGTTATGGTTCCGGTTTCCCTGTTCATGTTTATGAATATGAAATAGCAGAAGGAGATGATATTGACGCACTCTCTGTAGATTCTATTAATCAAAATAATGCAAAATGGGAAGATTCTGCACTTGTTGCACAGGGAAACCTTGAAGATGCAGATGTAACAGATAAAGTTACAATTGAAAAATTACCTTCTAATCTCAACGATTCCTGTACAATTAAGATAGATACAGAAAAACCAACCATAAGCAGTATTACAACACTGTCTTCTAATGGTACTGATGACTGGTATAAGGCTGGTTCTACCATTCTTTTATTAATGGAATTTTCAGAAGAAGTAAATATTAAAAACGAAAACACCATTAAAATAAACTTTAAGCATAAACGTAATGGAAATACTGTTACAACAAATTCTGCATCTAAGAGCGGTTCAAAATCAATTCTTTTTGAATACAATGTTCAAAAAGGAGATAATACAGCTTCTCTTACTTGCTCTTCTGTAGCTTCCGGTACAGGTATTGTAACTGATCTTGCAGGTAATACTTTATCAGACTGGACTATAACTGAAACAAGTCTGGGAGTACAGATTGATACAGAAAAGCCGGATGTTCCAAGTTTTGGCGACTGGAATCCTGGTGTAGTTTTTGATCAGGAAGGAACTACCTTTACTTTAACAACAGATGAAAGTGATCCAGACTTGGAATATACACTTAATAGTGGAGTAGAATGGCTTCCATATACTGGGCCAGTTAAACTTGTTAATGATGGAATCTATCATGTAAATGCAAGACAGACAGATGCTGCCGGTAATACATCGGTTTATGAAGAAGTCGCTGAAAACCACGAAGATTATGCTGCTTATCAGAGTTATATAAATAATGAAAAGACATTTACAATTGAAAAGGGCGATTTAATTACCCGTATAACAGCAGAGACTCCAAGCGGAACTTATTCTACTAATACAACTCCAAATATAATTACAGGAAGGATAGAATTCCGAAAATCTGTTACAATCGGAAAATCTGCAACAGTAACACTTAATGTTAAAAATGGATCAAATACAAGTAAAACGATACCAATAAAAGAATGTGTCGCCAGCGCTTCAGAAAATAATGTATTTACTTTTGACTATGAAATTTCATCTGGAGATTCAATTAATGCAACAGACGGTCTGCTTGATGTAACAGGTTGGGATTTAAAGAGTCCTACCTTTAAGAGACTTGATAATGAAGTAGTCCCTGTAACAATTTCTTTCCCTGCAGCCGGTACAAATAAAAGACTTAATAAGAATCGCAGTATAAAAGTTCTTACTGGTAACCCTGTAATAGCAAATGGAAAGATTACTCTTTCTGGAACCACCCTTACAATAGAATTTGACCGTGAAGTATCAAAAAACAGCGGTTCAATTACAATTACACAAGATACAACAACAGGAAATTACCATGTACCTGCTGTCCTTTCTGTGGATGAATATAATGAACTTATTACTATTAATTCTATAAAATCTACAATAGAAGGAGCTTATACTAGAGGTGTAAACGGAGCTGAAATTAATAGTGATTCAACTTTAACAAATGATACTACACCAAAATATGTATTGAATTTTGAAACAGATGATACAAATTCTGATCTTGTTTCTGCATTTACTACTAGCGCAGGAAAGCATATAGTTACTGTTTCTGTTACAGCAGATGAAGTTTCAATTTCTAATGATAAAAAGAAGTTAATTGTTAATCTTACTGGAAATTATAAACTTCCTGTAAAAGGTGCAAGTTATACTGTAAATGTACCAGAAGGAATTGTTAAGGATGAAGTACAAAATCCAAATACTTCAAAATCTGGTTCTGTAACATTATCTGGTGTAGAAGCTCCTGTTATACGAATAGACAGAGCTAAATATACAATTAATAATATAAGCAGTACAAAGACAGTTGCTCAAAATACAGCAGATGCAACAGTTGATATGACAACAGCTCAATCTGCAAGAATTCGTATAGATTGTAGAACTCCTGATGTAACATTAAAATATAGTACTAACGAAACAGTTAGTGCTGTTAAAGAAGTAAATGCCAGAAGTACTGTATTTGATACAAAAACTGCTGACCCGACTGTTGCTGCAATAAATACAAATTATACACTAAATTCAAAAATATCACTTGCTACTGATAAGGCAGTAAATACTTATAATGCTGCTTCTGGTGTAAAGGTTGCAATTGCTGCACAAGCCACCAAAAACAATGTTACATCTGATATTTCTTATGAATTTGCAACACGAACGGTTTTGAAGTTCCATATACAAAATTATTGGAATAATGGCAATGATATCAGACAATACAGGGTTTGGGTATTAGGCGGAGACAGCCCTTATGGTGGTAACACAAATGATACATTCCCTCTGTCCTGGGGCGACCCTAAGAACCCGGATCCTAATGGCTCGAGTCGTTTTATGCTGATGAATGGAAAATTCGCTAATAATACAATGCAAAGCGACTGGTATTTAGTTACCTGGGATATTACACAGCAGACTTATCATGGATTTGCTGCAGGAACAGTACCATATGATGCAATGCAGAATGGACCAACAAAATGGTATATTGGTGAAAACTGCTGGACTTCTCAAAAATCATGCTATATTTTATATCCGGGTGAAACATTATTAATGAATACTGCCAATGTAACCCCTGAATATTGGTTCCGTGAAGACAGAGAAAATCCACGTCCATAATCATCCAGCCGTGCCTTCCTCAGATCGCACGGCTTTTTTTACCCCAACTCCTTTTCCAAATCTTGCACTTGCTTAAGTGTAAGCCCTGTGCCTTGTGCAATTTGTTCTGGAGATAAGATTTTCATGCGCAGAAAGTTTTTTGCTGCTTCAAGGGCCATTTGTTGAGTTCCTTGTTTTATGCCCTCTGCACGACCTTCAGCAGATGTAACTTATCCTACAACAGGTTTTGCTACATATAGTACAGAGCAAACTTTGGGAGCTGCTATTGCTGATTATGATGGAGCAACCGGTCTTAAGATTGCTATAGTGGCAAGGGCAGCAAAAGGCGGAACTACTGTAACAACATATGAATATGCCGCAAGAACGGTTTTGAAGTTCAATCTGGATACTGGTAATAATGAATATGATACGGGAGGAGGATATGCAGCAGTAACTACTTCTGAAGGTGCCCAACATTTGTATAATCTTCCTGTCTGGGTACAGGGTGGTGACGCTCCTGCCGGAGGAAATGTAATTGCAGGTTTCCCTATTTCCTGGGATGACTGCAGTACCTACAAGCTTATGAAGTGTAATGGCACAGATTATAGCTCCGACGGAACCTGGCAGAATGAACATACTTACTGGTACTGGGTAACCTGGGATTTGAGTTCTGTATGCTACACAGGTTTTGCAGTTGGAGATGTTCCGGCCGATGCTTCTACAGCAAACGGAAAAAAAGGTCCTAAGAACTGGTGGGTAGGTGAATGTTCCTGGGCTGCAATTAAGCAGAATACAGCTTTATATCCTGGAGAAACCCTGGAATTATCTCTGGATGGTGTAAGTAATACGGATGATAACAATAATACAAGAGGTACTTATCTCTTCCGTACTAAAAACAGAGGACATAGAGATTAATCAGATAATCAGGTTTTAAACAGGAAGAGCACATCCCTCGGATGTGCTCTTCTTTTATTCATTTAACTATTCTTTACACTTTTGAACCGCTATGTTTCTTAAGTTCAAGGATCTTGTCTACTGAAAGGTTTGTGATTTCGGAAATATCGTTAACCGGGTATTCTTTTTTTAGCATATTGAGGGCAGTTTCAATGGCCTTTTGCTG
>JAEEGL014767448.1_pt1 | contig 12558 bp, 5 predicted proteins | sample 9134231 | NCBI WGS metagenome assembly JAEEGL01 (sample SAMN16246548, study PRJNA631951) | gut metagenome | biome: gut microbiome; feature: rumen; material: fiber-attached | host: Bos | place: Iran: Karaj | collected 2018-10
CACGGTGACGCCGAAGATGTCGGCGAGAACCGGCAGCACGCTGATGTCGGGGGCGCTCTCGTCGCGCTCCCAGTGGCTCACGGTCTTGTCGGAAACGCCCACGCGCTCCGCGAGCTCCTTTTGTGTCATGCCCTTTGCCTTGCGCAAAACGGCAAGAAACGAACCGAGTGTTTTTTGTTCCATGACAGATTCCTCCCTTGATTTCTGTCTTTATTCTATCATGGCGAGAGTGAGAATGGAAGGAAGAAGACGGGAAATGAGTCTCAGAAGGTGAGAATGAAAGGGGTTGAGGGACTGAGGGATTGAGGGATTGAGGGACTGAGTGATCTGACAGTTTAAAATTCCCTTAACCCCTTAGCCCCTTAATCCCTCTTCTCTCTCGCTCCCCATTCAGATCTCGATCTCCAGCTCCACCGGACAGTGGTCCGACCCAAAGATTTCCGTGTGAATCTTTGCTTCTTTGATCTGCGGGGCAATGCGGTTCGAGACCACAAAATAGTCGATGCGCCAGCCCACGTTCTTGTCGCGCGCGTGGAAGCGGTAGCTCCACCAGGAATAAGCGTCGGTCGTGTCGGGATAAAGATAGCGGAACGAATCGGTGAAGCCGGCCTGCAGCAGCTCGGTGAACTTGCCGCGCTCCTCATCGGAAAAGCCGGGGTTGCCGCGGTTGGTTTTCGGGTTCTTGAGGTCGATCTCCTCATGCGCCACGTTGAGGTCGCCGCAGAAGATGACGGGCTTCGTCTTGTCCAGCGAGCAGAGATAAGCACGGAAATCATCCTCCCATTCCATCCGGTAGGGGAGGCGCCGCAGGCCGTCCTGCGCGTTGGGCGTGTAGCAGGTGAGAAAATAGAACGTCGGGAATTCCAGCGTGATCAGGCGGCCTTCGGTATCATGCTTTTGAATATCCATGCCGTTGAACACGGCGATCGGTTCTTCCCTGGTGAAGATCGCCGTGCCGGAATAACCTTTTTTTTCGGCGTAGTTCCAATAACAGTGGTAGCCTTCGGGACAAAGGTCGATCTGTCCTTGCTGCAGCTTGGTTTCCTGCAGACAGAAAATGTCGGCGTCCAGCGCCCGGAAGCTTTCCGAAAAGCCCTTCTGCACACAGGCGCGGATGCCGTTGACGTTCCAGCTGATCATTCGTTTCATTTTTAAAATCCCCTCATCATTTCTACAAACTTTGTTGATATTTGTATGGTATCATATTTTAAAATACAATGCAAGCGGCGCGGCGCAATTCCGCGATTTCTCCTTTTTGGTTGACAGAACGGCTGTTTTTCGCTATAATAAGCTATTATAATGGATTTTTGTGCCTTAAAGTCTGTTTAAACCAACGCTGATACACTATCATTAGTGTATTGTCCGCAAAATTGACGCAATATCCACCTTGCACACTTTTCGCAGAAAGAGGTTTTTGTGTATGAAGAAAAGAATTTTGACGCTCGCCCTGTGCGCGCTGATGCTGCTTTCCTCGGTGCCCGTGCTGCCGGTTTCGTTCGGCACGGCCATCACGGCGTCGGCTGCCGATACGGATGTCACTGCGCTTCGGGCCGTTTACAACGAGATTCCGAAGAAGGAGCAGTGGAATCAGTTTATCGATACAACGCAGCTTGCGAAGTTCTATGACGACGCGACGGCAATTCTTGCCGCGCCGAACACCTATTCCCAAAACAACATCGATATGACGGCGACGAATCTGAAAAACGCCTGGGAAGCGGTGCGCTATCATACCACGGAAATCCGGCTCGACAAGACGAGCATTTCCGGCGCCGTGGGTGAAACGGTCACGCTGAACGCCATTTTGCTGCCGACCAAGGCGGGCGATCCGGTGGAATGGATCACCAACGCGCCCGACGTCGCCTCGGTGACCGGCTCCGGCGAGAACAAAGCGACCGGTTCCGTCAAGATTCTCAAATACAGCGCACAGGCCGTAACAATTACCGCGGTTTCCAATAACCATAACGTTTCCTGCACCCTGCGGGTCAACAACCCGATGGGGGGCATCAGACTGTCCAGCACGACGCTCAACGTGTTCAAGGGGCAGAACGTCACGCTGAAGGCTGAGCCTTACGGCGCCGACCAGAACGCGGCGATGTCCGACGCCGTGACCAGCACGCTTTGGACATCGAGCAACGCGAGCGTTGCCACCGTGTCGCAGGAAGGCGTGGTTCACGCCGTCAGCCAGGGCTATGCCACGATCACCGTGACCATGATTGCGGGCGGTAAAACGCTGGACGCGTCCTGCTCCGTCACCGTCAACAAGCCGACGGAAGTGACCAAGCTGAAGCCCCTCACGATTACGGAGGGTGGCGACCTGCGTCTGTCGGTCGGTGCATCCGAAACGGTGCGCGTCGGCGTGGAACCGGCGAACGCGAGCATCAAGGAGCTGCAGTGGACTTCCTCCGATCCGGAGGTCGCGTCCATCTCCGGCGTCACCCTTTCCGGCAGCGAATCGAGCGCGAAGGTCAAGGCCGTCAAGGAAGGCACGGCTGTTGTGACCTACAGCGCCACCGACGGCAGCGGCATCTTCGGCTCGTTCAATGTCGTCGTGACCCCAATGGTCAAATCGGTGACCGTTTCCCCGGCGAAGCTTGTTGTGACCGTCGGCGACACGTCGGCCAAGCTGACCGCGGCTGTGACGCCCGCCGACGCCGGCAATCAGGTGCTGCGCTGGGAATCCGATAACCCCAACATCTGCGAAGTGGACTATTCCGGCAAGCTGAATCCGAAGATCATCGGCACCTGCCATATCATCGCCACCACCACCGACGGCAGCGCGCTGTCCGGTTCGTGCTTCGTGCGCGTGGCCGACCCCGCCACCTCGGTTTCCATCGATAAAACAAGTCTTTCGCTCAAGGTGGGCGAAGCGCCGATCGCGCTGAAGGCAACCGTGCGCACCTCGGGCAGCATGACCTATAACGAAGTGGACTGGTCCAGCGCCAACACCGCCGTTGCAACGGTGGACGCCGAAGGTCTGGTCACTGCGGTTCGGCCGGGCACCACCACGATCAAGGCCACCGCGCTCGACGGTACCGACAAGGCCGCGGTCTGCACCGTGACCGTCACTGCCGAGCTGCAGGAGATCAGCCTGCCCGCCAAGGAGGAAGTCACCGTGGGCGGCAACCTGACCCTGACGCCGACGCTGACGCCCGCGTTCGCCTCCGACAAGAGCGTGACCTGGACATCGCTGGACAACACCGTCGCTTCGGTGAACGCCAGCGGCGTTGTCACCGGCAAAAAAGAGGGCAACACCGTAATCACCTGCTCCAGCAAGGCGAATCCCGCCGTTAAGGCCGACTGTGTGATCTCGGTCATCATCCCGGTCAAATCCGTCACTCTTTCCAAATATAATCTTTCGCTGGAAGCCGGCCAGACCGACCGGCTGACCGCCGAAATCAACCCGAAGGACGCAACCGACCAGACGGTCACCTGGGCGTCCTCCAATGAAAACGTGGCCGTTGTGTCCGACAACGGCGAGGTGCGTGCCGTACACGGCGGCACCTGCACGATCACCTGCACCTCCAACAGCGGCAGCAAGACCGCTTCCTGTGCCGTCACCGTGATTGAGCATGTCACGGGCGTCTCATTCCAGCAGGCGCAGGAGACGCTGTATGTGACCGAAACGCGCACCCTCAAGCCGCTGGTCCGGCCCGAGACCGCAACCGATCACAGCATGGACTGGCAGTCGAGCAACAGCAACGTTGCCACGGTCAACGCCGTGGGTACCGTGACGGCGGTTGCGCCGGGTTCCGCGATTGTTTCCATCGTGACGAAGGACGGCGGCTTTACCGACCGCTGCACCATCAACGTGGTGCCGAAGGTGAACGTGACCGGCATCGACATTGAAAACAAGGCGATTACGCTTGCGCAGGGCATGACCTACGGCATCAACGCGGAGGTTTTCCCGCACAACGCGAGCAACAAGCAGATCAAATGGACGTCCAACGCGCCGTCTGTGGCCACCGTCAACGCTGACGGCGTTGTCACGGCCGTGAAGGCCGGCACGGCGATTATCACCGCCGCTACGGTAGACGGCAACTATTCCATGCGCTGCACCGTGACGGTCACGCAGACCGTCTCCGGCGTGACGGTGACCCCGACGGCCGCGCAGATCGCCGTCGGTTCCTCCAAAACGCTGACCGCCTCCATCCAGCCCTCCAACGCCACCAGCAAGGGCGTGACCTGGTACACCTCCAACGAGGCGGTGGCCACGGTCAACGGCCGCGGCATCGTGGTCGGCGTGGCGCCGGGCACCGCGACGATTACGGCACTGACCGACGAGGGCGGGTTCAGCGACGCCTGCACCGTCACCGTCTATGTGGCGCAGAACGGCATCAAGATCAACTCCGAAAAAGTCACCGTGGCCAAGGGCAGCAAAACCGTGCTGACCGCCACGATCACCCCCGCCAACGCCAGCGATCAGAAGATTGTCTGGTCCTCGGACAACACCAGCATCTGCACGGTCAACCAGGCCGGACAGGTCAACGGCATCAAGAAGGGCTCCGCCGTCATCACCGTCAAAACGGCGGACGGCAAGCTGCAGGACACCTGCCTGGTGGAAGTGGTGCAGCTGGCCACGTCGCTGAAGCTTGATTACAACACGCTGCAGCTTGACGTGGGCAAGACCAAGACACTGACCGCAACGATGAAGCCCGCCAGCGCGTCGAACAAAAAGGTTCGCTGGATCTCCTCCGACAAAACGGTCGCCACCGTGGACGGCAAGGGCAAGGTCACCGGCGTGAAGGCCGGCACCGCCATCATCAAGGTGGTTTCGGGCGACAAGGCCGTTTCGACCACCTGCAAGGTGACGGTCATCCAGCGTGTGACCAGCATCACGTTCAAGGAGGCGTCGCCCACGGTGAAGGTGGGCAAGAAGAAGACGCTCGCCGTCAAAACACTGCCCGAAAGCGCCAGCGAAACGGCGTTCACCTGGACGTCCTCCAACAAGAAGATTGCCAAGGTCAGCAAGACCGGCAAGGTCAAGGGTCTTGCGCCGGGCACGGTGACGATCACCGTTTCCAACGCGGACGGCTCCGCCAAGGCTAAATGCCGTCTGAGCGTGCTGCAGGGTGTGACCGGCATGAAGTTCGACAAGGCTTCCATGACGGTTTCCCGCGGGAAGAAAGCCGCCGTGAAGGCGAACATCGAGCCCGCGAACGCCGCCGACAAGACGTTGACCTGGACCTCCTCCAATAACGACGTTGCCACCGTGGACAGCAAGGGCGTTGTGACCGCAAAGGCGGTCGGCTATGCCGTAATCACCGGCAAAACCAACGACGGCGGCTTTGTCGATACCTGCCGCGTCAATGTGGTCTACGGCGTCAAGCGTGTCAAGCTGAACAAGACAAGCGCCACGCTGGAGGTAGATGAAAAGCTGACCCTGACGCCGACCATCTCACCCAAGAACGCGACGAACAAGGACGTGAAATGGACGTCCTCCGACAAGAATGTTGCCAAGGTGACGAGCAAGGGCGTCGTCAAGGCGCTGGCCAAGGGCACGGTTGTCATCACGGTTTCCACCGTGGACGGCGGCTACACCGCGACCTGCACCGTCAGCGTGATCAAGAAGGCCACCGGCGTAAAGATCAGCCGCAGCAAGGCGACTGTGGAAAAGGGCGACACCTATCAGCTCTCCGCTTCGGTGCAGCCCACCGACGCCACAATCCGTACGGTGAAATGGTCCAGCAGCAACAAGAAGATTGCCACTGTCAACGACAAGGGCCTTGTGACCGCGCTTGCGGCCGGCAAGGTGAAGATCACCGCTAAGACGACCGACGGCGGCTTTAAGAAGAGCTGTGTCGTCACCGTGCGTGTGAGCCCGAAGTCGATTGCACTGAACCATAACGGGTATGAACTGAGCACCGGCAAAACGCTGAAGCTCAAGGCCGCGCTTTCTCCGGCGGACGCCACGGGCGGTGTGATCTGGACGAGCAGCAACAACCGCGTTGCCGTTGTCAGCAGCAAGGGCGTTGTTTCCGCGCTGAAGGGCGGCACGGCCACCATCACTGCAAAAACCGAAAACGGTCTGACCGCTTCCTGCCGCATCACGGTACGCCAGTTGGCGGAAAAAATCAAGCTCAGCAAGACGGCGCTGACGCTTTCGCCCAACGAACGCGCCACATTGACCGCCACGGTGACCCCGGCCTCCGCCGTCTATGCAACCGTGGAATGGACCAGCGACAACACCAAGGTGGCTCAGGTCACCCAGAAGGGCGTTGTGACCGGTTTGCTGCCGGGCGCCGCAACCATCACCGCCAAGAACCTTGCCGGCGATGTGAGCGCCGTTTGCAAGGTCACGGTGCGCAAAGCCGTGACAAGCGTTTCGCTCAGCGACAAGGAGCTGACGCTGACGGCGCCGGATACCGCGCAGCTGACGGCCATCATCGCGCCGGCGGACGCTTCGATCCAGACCGTGAAGTGGTATTCCTCCGATCCTGAGGTCGCCACAGTCAGCGACAAGGGCCTTGTGACCCCGACCGGCTCCGGCGAAACGGTCATCACCGTCAAAACGACCGACGGCGGCCTGAAAGCGACCTGTACGGTTTCGGTCACGGTTCCCGTCACGGGCATCAACGTTCCGGCAGAAAAGACCTTCTATGTCGGCCAAAAGGCCTCGCTCGGCATCACGACCGTGCCCGCCAGGGCGACCAACCGCGCCATCACCTATACCATTGCGGATCCGTCGATCGCCTCAATCAATTCCAGCGGCGAGATCGAACCGTATAAGAACGGTATGACCTCAGTCACGGCGAAGACGGTGGAAGGCGGCTTCTCCAAGACGATGCGCATTCAGGTGGAAACAAAGGTGACCGGGATCACGCTGGACAAGAACGAGCTCAAGCTCGGCGTCGGCGACACAAAGCGTCTGATCGCTTCCGTTGCGCCCGCCGCGGCGACCAACAAGAAGGTGCTCTGGACCTCCGGCAACGAAGCGGTTGCCACGGTTTCCGAGACCGGTGAGATCACAGCAAAGGCACTCGGCGTTGCCGTGATTACCGCCAAGACCGCGGACGGCGGCAAGGTCGCAACCTGCGCCGTGACCGTTCTGGTACCGGTGAAATCCATCACCCTGAGCGACAGCCAGCTCCGGCTGACCAAGGGGCAGACCGCCACACTGACTGCCACGCTCGACCCGGAAAACGCAACCTATAAAACCGTTGTCTGGACCAGCGACAATTCCGTGATCGCTTCGGTCAGTTCCAACGGCGTCGTGACCGCCAACGACCGCGGCAACGCCGTGATTACGGCCTCCAGCGAGGACGGCACGGTGCAGGCGACCTGTGTGGTCTCTGTCAGCGAACTGATCTGATCCGGCTTTCGCAAAGCAAAAGAACCGACGATTCTCAAAACCCGGAGCGCAGGATGCAGCCTGCGCTCTGTTCTTTTTCTCTGCCTTTTCCTGCCAGCGTCTTGCAAAGATCGGAAAAACATGGTATCATATCTATAACTGTATATCAACATGCGCACAAGGGGAGTGTTTATCATAAAGAAGGAAGATTTTCGCTTTTCGGTCGTTGTGCCGATCTATAACGTGGAGGACTATCTTGAGGAAACGGTCGATTCCGTCATCGCCCAGACGATCGGCTTTGAAAAGCATATTCAGTTGATTCTTGTCAACGACGGCTCGCCCGACAACAGCGAGGCGATCTGTCTGCGCTATCAGGCGCAGTATCCGGACAATGTGCTTTATGTCAAGCAGGAGAACGCCGGCGTTTCCGCCGCGCGCAACAACGGTCTTTCCCGCGCGGCGGGCAAATATGTCACGTTCCTCGATTCCGACGACAAATGGGAGACCGACGCGTTTGCGCGGATCTGGCGCTTTTTTGAAAAGCACCAGCAGGAGATCGATGTGCTTTCGGCGCGGATGATCCATTTTGAAGCGAGCGAACGCGGCCATATCCTGAACAAAAAGTATAAGCAGGGCGACCGGGTGATCAATATTTTTGACGAAGAGGATTTCAGCAGCATCCAGATGCATGTGACCAGCGCGTTTTTCAAAAACGAGACGCTGCAGCAAAGCGACATCCGTTTTGATTCCCGCGTGAAGTACGGCGAGGATTCTCTCTTTATCAATTCCTACATCCTGCAAAAGGGCACCTATGGCGTCATGGAGTCCGCGATCCACTATTACCGCAAGCGTCTGAGCCAAAACTCGGCCGTGCAGACCCAGAGCACCAACGAGCAGTATTACACCACCTCGCCGCGGCTGCATTACTACGGTCTGATCGAGCGCAGCAAGGCGCGCTACGGCCGCGTGATCGAATATATCCAGAACGTGCTGGCCTATGATGTCGGCTGGCGCTTCTATGCGCCGGTGCCGGACGAGATGCGGCAAAAAGAGCCGCTGTTCTCCGAATATGAAGCCATGCTCAAGGACGTACTGGGTTACATCGACGACCGCTTTATCGTGGTCAACGAGATCCACGCCCATTTTGAACGCAAGACCGCCATGTTCCGGATGAAGCACGGCAAGGCCCTCACCGAGGTGATCTATTACGATCCCGAGGAGAAAACGATCAAGTATCAGGACTGGGTATTTTTGAATTTCGAGCAAAACCCCCACGCGTTCCGGATTATGGCGCTGGAGTTGGAACACGGCCGGCTCACGGTGGAAGGCCTTGTGTTCCGCTGGATCTTTGATTGCTGTCCGGAACGGAAAAAGAAGCTGTTTTTGCGGGTCGGCAAGCAGAAATATCCCCTGAAGCTGACCGAATATCCCCATGAGATTTCTAAAAACTACTATGCCCTGTCGCCGAAATGCTTCCGCTTCAAAAAGACGGTGGAGCTGACGGACGACCTGTTCGGCGAAAACGGAAAGCTGCGCATCTCGCTGCTGCTGCGGTTCGGCAAGGACAAGATCGTGCCCGCCCTCGGCTACGGCCGGATGGTGGCGAACAAGCGCGCGTTCAAAAAGGCCTATCAGATTGTGGACGACCGCTACTGTCTGGTCTGCGCCAAACGGCGCATCGTGCTGGAAAAGCCGAAGCATTTGAAGCTGACCCATCTCTCGCGGGAAGCCAAGGCGCTGTGGTATCTTTTGCGCAAGGGGCAATACGCCTGGTTTTTGCTGCGGCTGCGGCTGCTGTTCCTGCGTCGAAAATGGGCAAAGAACGGAAAAATCTGGCTGGTGTCCGACCGGGCGGAAAACGCCGGCGACAACGGCGAGGTGTTCTTCAAATATCTCACGACCCATACGCCGAAGGGCGTGCGGTCGGTGTTTGCCATCAGTGAGAAGGCGCAGTGCGCGCTGCGGCTGCAAAGCGAAGGGGAGACGGTTTTCTTTGAAGACAAGCGCTATCCCTATTTCTTCCTGCTGGCCGACAAGATCATCTCTTCCTCCGCCAACGAATTCACGCTCAATCCCTTCGGGACGGACGTGCGCTTCGTGCAGGATCTGTTCCGGTTCAAATTCTGCTATCTCCAGCACGGCGTGGCCTGCGCCGATCTTTCCGTGTGGCTGAACAAATACAACAAGAACATCAGCCTGATTACCGCGGCCGGCCAACGGGAGCGGCAGTCGTTTTTGAAGGGCGCGTACTACTATGACAAAACCCAGGTCGCCCTGACCGGCCAGGCGCGGTTCGACGAGCTGACCGACCACAAGCAAAAGCTGATTCTGATTCTCCCGACGTGGAGAAAGGCGATCAAGCAAAGCTACGACAAGAACACGACGAGCGTCTATTTCGCCGGGTTCAGGGAGACGGAATATTTCAAGTATTACAACGGCCTGATCAATGACGAGCGGCTTCTTGCCGCCATGCGCGAAAAGGGCTACAAGGGCCTGTTCTGCATCCATCCGATTCATATGAAGCAGGCGGTCGATTTTGAGGCGAACGACGTGTTTTCGGTCAACGAGGGCTATGTCAATTACAACGACGTGTTTGACCGCGCCGCCATGATGATTACGGACTATTCTTCGGTGCTGTTTGACTTCGCTTATCTGCGCAAACGCATCCTTTATACGCAGTTTGACAAAGAGGCGTTTTTCGAGGCGCAGACCTATGACGAGGGCTATTTCGACTATGACCGCGACGGCTTCGGCCCCGTGTGCCGCACCTATGACGAAACGGTGCAGGCCATCATCGACGCCGTGAACGAGGACTGCGCCGTGCAGCCGGATTACAAGGCGCGTATGGATGACTTCTTTGCGTTCAGCGACCGGGAGAACAGCGCGCGCATTTTGAAGGCGATTCAAAAACAAGACAAACAAAGGCGGTGAGCCCATGCTGGTCTATCTTCTCGTCCTCCTGGCCGTTTGCTGCATCGGGTTGCAGACGGCGAAGAAAGACGCGTTTTTTGAGGGCTATCTTTCCAAGCAGCAGACGACGGCCATCAACGGCATCTTTGTGCTGATCGTGTTTCTTTCCCATGCCAGCACCTATATTGAAACGAGCGGCCCGCTGGACGCCGCCTATCTGACCTTCAAAGGCTATCTGCGCCAGATGATTGTGGCGTCGTTCCTGTTTTACTCCGGCTACGGCATGCTGGAATCGATCAAGAAAAAGGGCATGGCCTATGTAAAGTCCATCCCCGGCAAGCGGTTTTCCAAGGTGCTGCTGCATATGGAGATCGCGGTGGGGCTGTTTTTGCTGACCGATCTTGCCATCGGCAAGCACTTCGATTGGAAAACAACGCTGCTGTCGTTCACGTTCTGGACGTCGATCGGCAACAGCAACTGGTATATCTTTGCCATTCTCTGGCTCTACCTGATCGTCTTTGTCAGCTTTCTGGTCTCGCGGGCAAACCTTTGGGCCGGCACGGCGTTGACCACGCTGCTTTCGCTCGGCTATGTGTTCGTAATGATCCGCGCCGGCAAGGATACCTGGTGGTACAACACGGCGATTCTCTATGCGCTCGGCATGTGGTATTCGCTGCTGAAGCCGCAGATTGAAAAGCTGGTGATGAAAAACGACGTGACCTGGTTTGCGGCCGTCGGCGTGCTGCTGGTGCCCTATGTGATCTCCTATGTGCGGCGGGACACCCATCTGATCTGGTATGATCTGTGGGGCGCGCTGTTCCTGCTCCTGCTGGTGCTGCTGACCATGAAGGTGCAGATCAATAACGGCATTCTGACCTGGTTCGGCTCGCATGTGTTCAGCGTCTATATTCTGCAGCGCATTCCGATGATGGTGTTCACAAAGCTCGGTCTTGCGGATCACCGCTACAGCTTTATCACGCTGTCGTTCTGCGCCACGCTGGTGCTGGCCGTCCTGTTTGACGCCGCGCTGGAAAAACTTGACAAGGCGATCTGGGGACGGCAAAAGCAGCCGCTGCCCGCGCTCGAAGGAAAGGCGGAATCATCATGAAAATCTCCGGCATCCAAAAACTGACGCTGCTCGATTTTCCGGGCAAGGTCGCCTGCACGATCTTCACCCCCGGCTGCAATCTGCGCTGTCCGTTTTGCCATAACGCTTCGTTGGTATTCTCCTGCGTCGACGAGATCGGCGAAGAAAGCGTGCTTTCCTTTTTGAAAAAGCGTGTCGGCGTGCTCGACGGAATCTGCGTCACCGGCGGCGAACCGCTGCTGCAAAAGGACATTGCCGCCTTTTTGCGCAAGGTCAAGGCGCTCGGCTATCTGGTCAAGCTCGACACGAACGGCACCTTCCCCGACCGGCTGCAGCCGCTTCTGGAGGAAAAGCTTGTCGATTACGTCGCCATGGACATCAAGGCGTCGCCCGACAACTATGACAACGCCACGGGCGTTGTGACCGATTTGGAAAAGGTCTGTCGCTCGGTAGAACTGCTGCGGGAAAGCGGGGTGGAGCACGAGTTCCGCACCACGACCGTCAAGGGCATCCATACCGCGGCCGATTTTGAGGCGATTGCGCAATGGCTCAAGGGGGAGAAGCGCTTCTTTCTTCAGCAATACAAGGTGGCGGACGACATGATCGGCGCGCCGCTTGAATCGTTTACAAAAGAAGAATTAGACGCTTTTGCGGCAATCGTCGCCAAAACGGTCGCTGCCGTCGCCGTGCGCGGAGAGTAAGGCTTTGCGAACCCGGATGTGAAACACCGCTTTTTGTGTTTCACAACGAAATATGGAAATTTGTCAAGAAAAAAACGCAATATCTTGTGTTTTTCTCTTGACTTTTTCTTTTTTGTGTGCTATGCTTTTCAAGCACGATTCAAAGATCAAATTTGACATAAATGTGAAGGAGAGGTAAACACCATGTTTGACGTTCGCAAAAGAGACGGCAAAATCGTGCCGTTCAACATCAGCAAGATTTCCGAAGCGATCAAGTCCGCGTTCGACGCGCAGGAAGTCAACTATAACGACGATCTGATCGATTTCATCGCGCTCAAGGTCGCGGCCGATTTCGACAGCAAGATCAAGGACGGCCATGTTGCCGTGGAAGATATTCAGGACTCCGTGGAGACCGTGCTGGTCAAGGCCGGCTATTCCCAGGTCGCCAAGGCCTACCTCCTTTATCGTAAGCAGCGCGAAAACCTGCGCGACATCAAGTCCACCATCCTGGACTACAAGGCAGTGGTTGATTCCTATGTCAAGGTCACCGACTGGCGCGTGAAGGAGAACTCCACCGTCACCTATTCCGTCGG
>JAEEGL014901573.1_pt1 | contig 12558 bp, 13 predicted proteins | sample 9134231 | NCBI WGS metagenome assembly JAEEGL01 (sample SAMN16246548, study PRJNA631951) | gut metagenome | biome: gut microbiome; feature: rumen; material: fiber-attached | host: Bos | place: Iran: Karaj | collected 2018-10
GGAAAAGCAAAGGTGAGCATCTTCCTCAGCGTAAGTCGTCAGATGCTCTTCCTCGTACCATTCCTACTTATCTTCCCGGAGATATGGGGCACAAACGGAGTATGGGCAAGCATAGCAGTATCTGACGGTATAAGCGTCATCGTTGCTGCCATCATGCTTTGGCATCATTACAGAGGCAACCGCAAAGCACCAACCATCCGTATGCGAAGTACGCTTCACAGAGTATTCTTCCATAACAGAGTGACACCGTGATTTTTTAATTAGGAATTAGGAATGGATAGTCCATCGCTAATTTACTCGCTAAGCAAACCAGCATGTTAATTGTTAATTATTAATTGCTAACATGCTAATTATGAATTATGAATTGATAGCCCATCGCTAATTTCCTTATTCAGCAAACTTGAGCGAACTTGCATGTTAATTATTAATTGTTAATTGCTAACATGCTAATTATGAATTTTGAATTATGAATTATGAATTGAATAATGCGTTACTTCATAACATTATCATACGACGGAGCACGTTATCACGGATGGCAGATACAGCCAAACGGAATAAGTGTGCAGGAAGTGCTCAACAAGGCACTCACTACCCTTCTGCGTGAACCAATAGAGGTCACGGGAGCAGGACGAACAGATGCAGGAGTCAATGCCTCAATGATGGTGGCACACTTCGACACCAGCAAAGATATGGCTGACGAAGAAGAAAGACGACAGCTGTGCTACAGACTCAACAAACTCGTTCCGTCCGATGTTGCCATACAGAAGATACAACAGGTGAGCGATGACATGCACGCACGTTTCTCAGCAACGTCACGTACATATCACTATTATGTGATAACGGAGAAGTCACCATTCGAGCCATACGCCTACCGTTTCCCACAGCCGCTCGACTTCGACAAGATGAATGAAGCTGCCAAGATTCTCTTTGAATACACAGACTTCACATCATTCTCCAAGCTCCACACAGACGTCAAGACCAACAACTGTAAGATAATGGAGGCACACTGGGACAAGGTAAGTCCAATAAAGTGGTGCTTCACCATCAAGGCAGACAGATTCCTCCGCAACATGGTACGTGCCATCGTAGGCACACTCATCGACGTAGGACGTGGCACACTCACACTCGATGACTTCCGCAAGGTCATCGAGAACAAAGACCGCTGCTCCGCAGGCACAAGTGTACCAGGCAACGCCCTATTCCTTTGCAACGTTGAATACGACTTTGCGGAGTTAAAAGTTAAAAATTAAAAGTTAAAAGTTGGGTTCTTAAGTTTTAAGTTTTTGAGTTTGTAAGTTCTTGTGGCTTTAAGTTAGTAGGTATTAGCTCGTCAGTTATTATGCATAACTCATAAACTCAGAACTTCTCTTCCCCACTCACGAACTTAAAAACTCAACAACTCCCAACTCAACTTTTAACTGTTAACTCATAACTTTTAACTTAAAATTTTGGATAAAAAATTTTCAATTATCAATTATAAAAACTCCCCGTTCCGGAAGGATGCCCCCTTCGGGGGTTAGGGGGCCTTACTTATGTGGTTAATTTTAGCATTCACATCAGCATGCCTGCTTGGCTTCTATGATGTATTTAAAAAGAAAAGTTTGAAGGATAATGCAGTAATACCAGTATTGCTGCTCAACACATTGTTTTCGAGTCTCATCTTCCTTCCATTCATCATACTCTCAGCGAATGGAACAATAAGTGAGGATTCCCTGTTCTATACCCACTCATACGGATGGGAAGAACACAGGTACATACTTCTCAAGTCATGTATCGTACTCAGTTCATGGCTCTTCGCCTACTTCGGACTCAAGCACCTCCCTATCACCATCGTAGGACCTATCAATGCCACACGACCTGTCATGGTACTCATAGGTGCTCTCACCTTCTTCTCCGAACGCCTCAACCTGTGGCAGTGGTGTGGTGTCATCATAGCAATGGTAGGACTCTATATGCTCTCACGCTCAAGCAAGAAGGAGGGCATCAACTTCAAGCATAACAAATGGATTGTGTTCGTTGCACTCGCCAACATACTCGGAGCAATGAGTGGACTGTACGACAAGTTCCTCATGGCATCACCTGCCAACCATGGCGTAGGACTTGACAAGATGGCTGTACAGTCATGGTACAACATATATCAGTTCTTTATGATGCTTGCCATGCTCATACTCCTATGGTGGCCAACACGCAAGAAGACCACCCCATTCCATTGGGACTGGTGCATCATCCTCATCAGCGTGTTCCTCTCCATAGCCGACTTCGCATACTTCTATGCCCTCGGACTTGACGGAGCAATGATTAGCATCGTCAGCATGGTACGCCGTGGTTCAGTAATTGTCAGCTTCCTCTTCGGAGCAATGGTTTTCAAGGAGAAGAACCTCAAGTCCAAGGTCGTTGACCTTGCCCTCGTCCTCCTCTCCATGCTCTTCCTTTTCATGGGAAGCAGATAACATTACTTCCTCTCAAGATATAGAACAAAAAAACTGCCACTTTACACCTCGTAAACATGATAGTTACGAAGCGTAAAGTGGCAGTTTACATAACACAAGTATCAAACTTATAACACAAAGCCGTGTGTCAAACTATTATAACGTTTGATACACGGCTAAAAACTAACAACTGAACATGTTAGATACGAATAACCTTACCATCATTTATCCACTTAGTAAGATTTGCTTGAAATGGACGAAAATAGTTCAGTTCATCAATTGCCATAGAACCAGGATGAGAAGCCTGCCATTCAAGATGTTCTCTATTCTTCTGTAATTGCTGAAGACATCTGTCATTCTGTCCTGCTAGGAAATAAGCAAGAGGGTAAGTATAAAAATCCATATAGCTTGCACCCGTACAATGTTTTACATCCTCATTATCCCACTTTTCATGAAGAAAATAATTCACGACAGACCGTGTGTCCTTGAATTGTTCAAAAATAGGAAACACATACTTATCCATGTGTCTGCTAAGTTCTGCAACATTTTCCTCCATAGGACGTTCACCAATAAACTCCACATGAGGATCATCCCTTCTAGGAACTGTTTCAAAAGAAAGAATACCACAATAAGGGCACTTTCTTCCTGTCAATTCACTAATCAAAGATGCCATACATTCAGACTGAACATAAACATCAACAATAAGCCAAAAATAATGTGGTCTAAAACGAGTTTCATCACACAAACCAACACGATAAGCAATATCCTCATTATGTTTTTTAGAGAACAAGCTTTCATTTACAGCCTTAAATCCTAATGACTTAAAATAAGCCTTTGTTGCTTTTTCTTTTTCTCGTCTATAATTCATGTTTTTTTTTTGCAAAGATATTATTTAATTTCGATAAAGTCAAACGAATACCCTTTAATCCCTTGTGGAAGTTCAAAATTCGTTTCAACTTTCCAAAAACCTCTCGCTTTTCCTCCAAAAGGTGTAATTGGAGTTCCCTTTCTCATTTCTGGAATAGTAAACTTCTGATTGGGAGTGAATCCTGCATTGGGTCCTGTTTTAACTTCCACAACATGCAAAGTTCCTTGTTTGTCCATGTAAAACTACGTCAGCACGATAAGTTGTACCTTCGACCTTAAAAGATACCTCAGTAGTAACTGGTATGTTTCAGCCTTTGGCTGATATAAAGACAATAATTACCAATAATTGTTCCAATAAAAAACGTTCAGGTTCGTTTGTCCCATTTGTACAATAGAAACTTACACTCAGACGAGGGACTTATCGTAAAATATCAGTCATAAAAAAACGCAAACATGGCAATAAAGACAATATTTGTACGCGAAGAAAAATTATCTGCATCACGATGGAGATTTATTTTGTACGCGTACAAAAATTTTTTTCTACGCGTACAAAAAATACAGCCATTTTCTTACGATTTTAAAGGACAAATGAATGTGTATTCACATACTTACGTCTTATCGTATTTATGCACATGAGATAAGAGGTAATTTACAGACCCAGTATAATCAAAATAGGAGGAATAATTGATATTGAGCAATGCGAAATATGCCACCACACATAGCGGAACTGTCTCACTGGCAAACGGGAAGCAAACAGGTCAAACAAGAATCCAGATGAATCATTTTGTCTCTTGCTGAGTATTCAACAATTCCTGTACTTCGTTATAAGTAGGACGCATAGTCATGTCCTTCATTACTTCAGTTGGTGGGAAAGTCAGAGTCCATCCCAAAGCGTTCAGTTCAGGAAGTGAAACACGATAACTCTGAAGTATGACATTTGGATTTGCCATTCCATGCCTATCATACAAGAATGCGTCGAGTACATATACCCATACAGAATCATTCTTTTTCAGATAGTCCTCCCAGGTATCATAGGTATATTCAGAACCTACTGACCAAGGTACTATTCCGTTATGAATATGATGAAACGTCTCATATTGCATAACAGAATCAGGAGAATAATGGCTATGTTCTGCATATACCAACTTCTCTGTTTGATTATTAATTTTAATATTATAATGATGTGACTTATCATCTTCAATTGAATAATAATCTTCGCAAGTAAGCATCGAAAACAGTAGAAAAGTAAATGATGCAAATAAGTAAATCTTTAATCGGTTCATAGTCTTAATTAATTTTTGTACAAAAGTAATAAATACATTTCTCTTTTTCGCATCTTTTCATATATATATTCAGTTTTCTCGTGTTTTTAAACTTCTATAACATTTCTAAAACACTATGCAGATGATGCTTCTTCAGAACACGTTACAAATGGCACGGGTGCTAAACAAAGTAAAATCCTCAGCAATCAAATAGCAAATCGGGAATATCCTACAAAAGATATGATTTTCCCTTTTGCGTTTTCAGTTGATTATTTATATCTTTGTACCGTGATAATAAAACAAGACACAAGAACTGACAATAACATAAACAACTATTTTATGAAAGCATTAAGATATATAGCAGTCACATTGACAGCATTGACAGCACAAACATCCATGGCACAAGGATGGCAGATAGAAGGTGGCTTGGGGAACAGAGAGAACAAGCAGGAGACCTATTCTGACTATTACGAGCCAGAAACACAGGAGTATGGCGACGAGGATAACTTCGAATCACCAATAAGTATTGTCTTCGGTTATGTAAACAAGACATGGAACACAGATATGGATGGTACAATAGTAAAGGAGAACTTTTGGGGCGACCGCAACAAGCGCCTCCATGGTTTCCAAATCGGCTTCCTTTATCAGCCTGCTGTTGACCTTGGTGGCTTTAAGTTTGGATTAAGTACTGGTCTCAGCTTAGAATGTTACATATCTACATGCCAAAGGGTAAGGGATACTGGATATGACCGTTTCTCTGAATTCGGCACATACATTCCATTACACGGTCAGTTTACTATACCTTTGACCCCAAAGGCTTCAATCTCTTTTTACGGAGGACTCGGAATGAACCTTGCAATTGTAGGTACTTTTGAGGAAGACGAAACATATTATGATCATTATTACCACGAGAGATATACTGAGACATACTATGATTATGAAAATTATGGCAATGGACAAAATCCTCGTCATCTTAATTTCCAGACAGAGTATGGTGCAAGCCTCAAGATTCATAACTGGGGCATCAACTTCACTTATTCACAAGGATTGACAGACCATAAGCTTTATCAAGAACAAGGATACAAGACCTATCAAAATAAGATAAACATCGGATTGAGCTATACGTTCTAAGTCTCTATAAAGGCTGTCCATAGAACAGAGACATTCAATATAAAACATAAATGCCATTCGGTAACGCAATGTACCGAATGGCATTTGTTTATGTGTACAAATATAGTTTTGAGGAACTCAAATATATTACTAATTACTCATTACTAATTACTCATTCCTAATTAGAATCTGAAGTATGTCTCTGCCCAAACCTCATTGTAATGTCTGTCTGCTGAACCACGGAAGTTGTTGTAGTTGTACTGAATCTGGAACTTAAGATTCTTGTGCAACTGGAACTCAGGTATGAGTGAGTATGTACACTGGGCATTGCTCCATGACTTGCCACTACGGTATGTCTGATACTGAGCAGAAACCTTGAACCAGCTGTTGATTGGCTGTCCGACAACGAGATACCATGCATCATCATTACGGCTTGTATAATGGCTGTGTCCATATTCACCACGTACAGTCAAACCTGCCTTGCTGTCATATTTAACACCGAAAGCATAACGGTCACGCTGTTCACCAGCACACTCGCCTGTCCATCCGAATGCACCGATGACAAGTCCCTTGACTGGCTGGAACTGGATAGTACCTATAAAGTCTTTCTTTCCGTCTTCATCCTTCTTGTTGATACCTTCACCGTTCCACATCCCTACCTGATAGTGGATGAGGTTGTGAGCATCTTCTCCTATCTTGAGGAAGTCACCCTGTACCTGAATACCCTGGTCGCGACCGCCGCCACCCCAAGTATCATCCTTGTAGTCGCCAGTCATCTTCTTTGTGAAGTAAGAATAGTCGCCAGTAGAGATGTCCCAAGGATTCATAGGATTCTCGAAACCGAAAGCACGCTTGAACTGACCAACCTTAATCTTAGCAAACTCAAACTTCTGCCACTCAATGAAGAAGTCCTTCATGTGGAACTTATCGTTGTTTGTCTGTACCTGAATGCGATACTTGAAGTCGTTCAAGATTGTTCCGTCAACATAGAAACGGATAAGACGCTGGTTGAATCCGTCACCACCAAGTGCACCATCCATGTCAGAGTAAGAATACTTGCCGATAACATATCCACCAAACTTAGGTGCACTTGCGTAGGCTGTCACCTTGCGACCATACTCAACATCATCATTCATAGCAGTCTCTACGCTACTGTTAAGCGCAGAAGTGAGGAAGCCAGATGGCTCTGCTGCATCTATGTCTATTACGTTTTCTGTCTCTGATTCTGTAAGTTCGTTGTTGACTTCATTCTCAGCATGAGCAGAGAATGATACGAGAGATGCCACGAGGACAAACGATAAATACTTTCTCATAGTTTTTAATCTAAATCAATAAAATTGTTATATATTATATCTTCTTTTCTCAAAATTTACGGCAAATATCGGAAGTTTTTCTTGAAAACAGCGCAAATAACAGGTCAAATCATTATTTTTTGATTCAGATTTTATATATTTGCATCCAAATTCACATGACAAAGTTTCATGTAAAGAAAAACCAATTTTAGTTAAACCACGTAAATATATAAAGAACGTATGATAATAAATGGCTGGTTCGAGTGTAAGGTAAAACTCGAGAAGCAGGTGGAGGGAAAAGACCTACCACAGAAGGTTACACAGACATACCTTATCGATGCTCTCAACTTTACAGAAGCTGAGTCACGCATTATAGAGGAGGTGACTCCTTATTGTGCCAATGGCCCGCTTGAAGTGGACAACATCAAGCGTGCACGCTACTCTGAGTTGTTTCCAAGCGAGATGGACAGCGCAGACAAGTGGTACAAGGTAAAGTGCGTGTTTGTCACATTCGACGACAAAACACAGACAGAGAAGAGAACTTCAACTAATATCCTCGTTCAGGCAGGTAACGTCGCAGACGCACTCCAGAATTTTGAGGAAGGAATGAAGGGTACTATGGGTGACTACGAGGTGGCAGCCATTACCGAGACTGCAATCCTTGATGTGTTCCCATATTCACAGAAGGAGGACAAGCAGAATGATAAGCCAGAATTTGAACAAGGTTAAAGCCTCTCTTCACGAGGGTGTTTGCCTTGTTGCAGTATCAAAGTTCCATCCTGTGGAGAGCCTGCAAGAGGCATACGATGCAGGTCAGCGTGTCTTCGGAGAGAGTCACGTGCAGGAACTGATGGTCAAGTATGAAGCATTGCCAAAGGACATAGAGTGGCACTTCATCGGACACCTACAAACCAACAAGGTGAAGTACATAGCACCTTTCATCAGCCTCATTCATGCAGTAGATACCGTAAAACTCCTGAACGAGATTAATCGTCAGGCACAGAAGGTAGGACGTGTAATCGACTGCCTCCTCCAAATGCACATAGCACAAGAAGAGACAAAGTATGGATTCACTCCTGACGAACTTACGGAAATGCTTGAGGCAGGCGAATGGAAGTCGCTCACAAACATACGCATAACAGGACTTATGTGTATGGCTACAAACACAGATGACGAAACGCAGATACACAAGGAATTCAGATACGCCCACGAAACATTCGAGGCAGTCAAACAACGTTTCTTTGCCGACGCACCACATTTTAAGGAACTATCAATGGGAATGAGTGGAGACTACATGATTGCTCAGGAAGAACACAGCACCATGGTACGCGTGGGCAGCATGATATTCGGAGCAAGAAACTACTCAATGAATTCAGAATTAAGAGTTAAGATTTAAAAAATAAGATTTACAGAGACACAAACAAAAACTGTCATTATATACGAAACGGATAATATCCAGACAAATTTTATTTTTTAATCTTAACTCTTAATCCTAAAATTACATAGCACAAAATACTAATAACCAAATATCTTAATTAAATCTTTATGTTGGAAAAGAAAAGAGATGTAGCAAGAGAAATATGTCGTAGCTACAACATAACTTTAAGCCCAGAGGCAATGGAACGGTTTGCCAATATGCTCGTTCCACGAAAGCTTCTACGAGGTGCCTTGGTACTGTCCGAGGGCGAGGTTTGCGACTATATGTATTATGTAGAGCGCGGTCTCGTACTTCAGTCTTACCATAAGCAGAAACTCACGGTGGCGGAACACATCGCCCACGAGGGTGATATGGTAATCTGTATCGAAAGTTTCTTCCAGCGCGAGCCTTCACGCATCCAGATTTCCATGCTTGAGCCAGGCATTCTCTATGGTATTCCTCATGATGAACTATTCGAGTGGGCAAGTTCTTCCTTTGAGGTATGCCAGCTCATCTTTGCCATAGAGCAACGTTCACTTATCATCTCACAACAGAAAGCAGACGTAATCCGATTTGAGAGTGCCAAGGAGCGTTATCTGCGAACTCTAAGGGAGAATCCCGACATCGTGCGTCGTGCCCCACTTCACTACGTTGCTTCGTATCTACAGATGACACCAGAGACACTTTCCCGAGTAAGGGCAAGTACTTCTGAAGACGATATCTAACAATAACAGCCATTAGGTAAAAAACCTAATGGCTGTTATTGTTAGAAATAAGAATGTATCAAACTTCCTTATTCACCTGATTTATTGCTTCTCCATCAATAAATGCCTTGACATTATCCACACATATATTGATAAGGCGCTGGCGTGCCTCATGTGTAGCCCATGCAATATGAGGAGTGAGGAAACAATTCTTAGCTGTAAGGAGAGGATTGTCTGCAGAAACAGGTTCTGTGGTAACTACGTCTGCTCCGTATGCTGCAATAACATCATTATTGAGGGCTTCTGCCACATCATTATCGTTGACAAGCGGACCTCTACCTGTATTGATGACGATTGCAGAATGTTTCATCTTACTGAGGTTCTCTGCATTTATGATATGCCGTGTGTCATCATTAAGAGGACAATGAAGCGAGATGATGTCACTCATCTCCATCAGTTCATCCATAGTGACCTTCCTTATTCCCTCAGGAAGGTCTTCTGCGTCCTTAGAAGTATATGCAAGCACATTCATGCCAAAGCCGAGAGCAATCTGTGCTGTTGCCTTACCCGTATTGCCAAGTCCGATGATACCTATCTTCTTGCCCGCAAGTTCAAAGAGGTTATGGTCGAGGTAACAGAAGTCAGCAGAGTTGCTCCACTTACCCTTACGATTCTCCTCTGCATAATGACCTACACGACTCACAATATTAAGTATGTGACTGAACACCATCTGCGCAACACTATTGGTGCTATACGCAGGAATGTTAGTGACAACAATACTCTGTCGTGTGGCAGCCTCAAGGTCAACCACATTATATCCTGTTGCCAACACACCTATATACATAAGTCGTGGCAACATATTGAGTGTTGCGGCATCCAGTACCACCTTATTAGTAAGAACCATCTCTGCTCCCTTGCATCGAGTCACTACCTCCTCTGGCGAAGTACGTTCATATACTTCTACCTCGGCAATGTCCTCAAGGGCATTCCAGTTCAAATCATTCTGTGTTACTGTATATCCGTCAAGTATTACTATCTTCATGTTTATCTTCTTTCGTTACTTTCTGTTGCAAAGTTATATAAAAAACTTGATTAACAAAACATAAAGACATAAAAAAGGACGCCTTCCAATGAGGAAAGCGTCCGAAGAGTTATTTAGTTGTACTAAATTACTTGTTAGCGCAAGCGAGCTTGCCATCAGAACCAAGAACGTTAACGATCTTGTGGATGTACATCTTCTTCATGTTCTCACGTGCAGGCTTAAGGTACTGACGTGGGTCGAAGTGTGATGGGTTCTCAGCGAGATACTTACGGATAGCAGCAGTCATAGCGAGACGTGAGTCAGAGTCGATATTGATCTTACATACAGCTGACTTAGAAGCCTTGCGGAGCTGCTCCTCTGGAATACCGATAGCAGCCTCGAGCTTACCACCGTACTTGTTGATTGTAGCAACCTCTTCCTGTGGAACTGAAGAAGAACCGTGGAGTACGATTGGGAATCCTGGGAGCTTCTTCTCGATCTCAGCGAGTACGTCGAATGCCAATGGTGGTGGAACGAGTACGCCATTTACGAGTGTACACTGCTCTGGAGTGAACTTGTGAGCACCGTGAGAAGTACCGATTGAGATAGCGAGAGAGTCACAACCTGTGCGAGTAGCGAAGTCGATAACTTCCTCTGGCTTAGTGTAGTGAGACTCAGCTGCAACAACCTCGTCCTCAACACCAGCAAGAACACCAAGCTCAGCCTCAACTGTTACGTCGAACTGGTGAGCGTAGTCAACAACCTTCTTTGCGAGTGCAACGTTCTCCTCGTATGGAAGTGAAGAACCATCGATCATTACAGAAGAGAAACCGTTGTCGATACAATCCTTACAGAGCTCGAAAGTATCTCCGTGGTCGAGGTGGAGAACGATTTCAGGAGCCTCACAACCGAGTTCCTTAGCGTACTCAACAGCACCCTTAGCAAGGTTACGGAGGATTGTGCCGTTAGCGTAGTTACGAGCACCCTTTGAAACCTGCATGATAACTGGAGACTTTGTCTCAACTGCAGCCATAACGATAGCCTGCATCTGCTCCATTGTGTTGAAGTTGAAAGCTGGGATAGCGTAGCCACCTGCAACAGCTCTCTTGAACATCTCGCGTGTATTTACGAGACCAAGTTCTTTGTAATTTACCATAATGTTAATATTTAGAAAATAAGTATATAAACTTTTTACCCTATTTAAGGCTTTACGCTTCATTTCACGAAAAGCATTGCAAAGGTAGCGCATTTTTTCCGTTCTCCCACGTCTTTTGCCATTATTTTTTTGCTCATTTATTACTATTTATGTTTTTTTACACATACTTATGCCTCAAATTCTTTCTTAATGGTATCTGTACCTTACATTTCGTATCTTGTTTTTGCATATCTGACGTAAAATAATGAGTCAAAAATATAGAAAGTTCACAAACTTTTAATATTCCTTTAATATTCTCTTTATATTTGCAATCGAGATATACAATCGCACACCTTGTGCTGAAAAACATAATATCACAGAGAGACAAATCCAATGGACAAAATGTCGCCATATATCCTAATCACGCTTGTGATGTTCTCCATCTTTTCGTGCGAAAAGGTGGAGATACCGAACATTCCTTCAGAGGATGCACCAACCACAAAGAAGGAAAAGACTACGGATATTGAAGACGAGGACTCGATCTTGCATCCGTTCAAAACTGGATGGATATACAATTGTACTCTTGACCTTGAAAATGGCGAGATTAAAGATTCAACAAACATCAAAGATTCTTTCTATACCTCTGGAGCAGGAACAGAAGACAACCCATATACCATATACGACTTTCTGCTTGGCGATGTGGCATCAAGAATTGTTGCTGGTGAGAAGAACATACAAAATATATGGATAACAGGATTCATCGTAGGCTACATACAAGGCAAAAGCATCAATTATGCCGAATTCGGCACTGGCAACGTGGTGACAAACATTATAATAGGATGTGCACCCGACGAAGTCTCTGCCGAGTTGTGCGTACCAATACAACTCCCTAAAGGCACGCATATCGACATACGTAATTCGCTCAATCTTGTTGACAATCCTTTCATGCTCGGTCACAAGGTGACTATCCTCGGAGACGCCTCAGTATATATGGGAACTATAGGACTCAAGAATCCGAAGAAAGCGAAAGTTGATTAGCATTATCTATCAACAATTAACACACATTTGACAATCAACACACATATATTGCTGATGTTTTAAAAGAAAATCACAAAAATGTTTTGTCAGTTCATCGGAAATTGCTAATTTTGCACGCTGAATTCGGAGAAATCCGTCTTCACATAGAGATTATTAAAATTATTTATTGTTACCAGCAATAATATTGAACTGTATAAAAACAATAAAATTATGAAGCAAGGTATTCACCCAGAGAACTATCGCACAGTTATCTTCAAGGATATGTCAAATGGCGATATGTTCC
>JAEEGL015295827.1_pt1 | contig 12558 bp, 7 predicted proteins | sample 9134231 | NCBI WGS metagenome assembly JAEEGL01 (sample SAMN16246548, study PRJNA631951) | gut metagenome | biome: gut microbiome; feature: rumen; material: fiber-attached | host: Bos | place: Iran: Karaj | collected 2018-10
CGAAGCCAGCTGGAAGATCGTGTCCTCCGTGATCGGCAGCGTGTCTTCGGGATCCCGGAAGCCGAGAACGCCCTTGGACACGATCTCACCATTTTCGGCGTAGAGCCAGGCCCCGTTGAAGCTGTCCTTTTCGTTCAGCTCACGGGCCAATTCGTGCATCATGGTATTCTTATCCATTAGAATAATGCTCCTTACAGTTTTTTACAGGTGATACCGTTGACCGTCAGGCAGTTTTCGCCGAAGACGATCTTGGCAAAGCCGCCCTTGCGGCCGAAGGTCTTCTTCCCGATGGGGTAGAGTTCAAAGATCTTTTCCTCCCCTTCATCCACGACTCTCGCGCGGAGCGTCCCGTCATCCAGGAAAACTTCGTCGATGCAGAAATCGGCGTTTTCGGGATGTTCATACCGGCCGCAATAAGACTTCAGGGTCCGCTTTGACGGCTCATCGGCCAGGCCTTCTTCCGCATTCTGGAACAGCGCGAGGGCGGTATAAGTGTGCTTCCAGTCGATCTCGTCGCCGGAGCGGTTGAGCATGCTGGCGACGCACAGATCTTCGCGCAGCGAGAACCACCACTCCGTCAGAAATCCCTCGTTGCAGCCGCCGTGGTAGCCGATGTCACCGCGGAATTGTTCCACGCAGAGGCCGTAGGTCTCGTCCTCCATCACGGGCGTCAGCATGCGCCGGGCGGTTTTCTTCTTCAGGAAACCGCCTTTCCGCCAGCTCTTCGAAACCGCAAGACCGATCGTGACAAGTTCCGCCGGTGTCGTCCAGAAGCCGGCTGCCGCGTGTTCGGGATAGTAGTGATAGCCGTGGGCAGGATCTTCCGTCAGCCCGAGTTTACCGCCGAACGCGGCATTTCCGACCAGGTCCTCATCCAGCGGCTGGAAGAAGCCGCTCCGCGTCAGTTTCAACGGCTCAGCAACTTCTTTTTGGAAGGCGTCCCTCAGCGTCGTACCGGTGAGGCGGGTAAAGGCCAGCTCGGCCAGGGTGGTGCCGCCGCCGGAATACATGTATTGTTTGCCGTAGGGGCGGATCCGGCGGAGCTTCGGGGTATTGCCTTTGCCGCTTAAGACGTCTTCCAGCGAAAGCGGTTCATGGTTCGCGGGATAGCCGGGGAAGCCGTGTACATTGTAGCCGGCCGTGTGGGAGAGAAGAGCGGCGAAGGTCACCGGCCCTTTTTTGACGAATTCCGGAACGATGCCGGAGATGTCCGCATCGAGATCGATGAGTCCTTTGTCCACATAGCGCAGCAGCGTCAGGGCGAACATGGGCTTCGAAACGGACCCTGCCTGGAACAGCATGTCCGGGTTCACCGGGAAATCCTGCCCGCAGCGGCCGCTGCCGGCGCAGTAGGTGCAGAGATCATCGCCGTCATAGATCGCCATGCTCACGCCGTAGCCGTCTTTCTTCCGGATCCGCAGGCGTTCCTTCACGTTGACGCCGTACCACAGGAAGGTCTCCCGTTCTTTCTTCGTCGTTTTCTTCAGCCACAGGCGCAGCACGGCTTCGCCGTCGTCGATGCACCCCGTCTCCCGAAAGCCGGCCTTGTGATAGATATGGAGCCCCCGCTCGTTCTCCGGTTCGGTGGAGAGCAGCAGCCGGTCCGCGCCGAGCTCCTTAAAATAACGGATGATCTCCGCCAGCGCCGCCTGGCCGTAGCCCTTGCCCTGTTCGTTCTTGTCGATCATGAAGCGCCAGAGGTAGTAGCGGTCGTCTTCGTCGTCACCCTCCGGATCCACGGCAAACATGCAGAAGCCGACCAGCCGGTCGTCGGCATAGATGCCAAACGGACGCGCCACGCCCGGGGCTTCTTTCTCGGTCTCCTCGGCCTGCCGCAGAGAGGTTTTATTGCTGGCAACAAAAGGCTGATCCTCCCGTACGGAAAGGGCTAAAACCGCCTCTCTGTTATCATCATTTACAGGTTCCAGCTTAATGATCATTTTTCGTTTTCTCCTTAATCGATACCATAGCTGGGACTGAGTCCTTCAGCCTCCGGCTACGGATAGGTCAGTATTTACTATGTGGAAGCGAGCTTCTGCTTTCTCAGGATCCTTTGAATGCTCTTTCCGGATAAAGAAAAACGGCGGGACAGTTCTTCTTCGCTTATACCTTCCTGAAAAGTCCGGTAAATCTTTTCATTGCGTTCACGAAAGAATTCCCTGGCGGAAGTTCCGCTTCCCCATTCCTGTTTTTCTTTCTTTGGGATATAGATTATCTGTCCGTCTACATACTGCTGAATCGCTTCCAATAATTCTTTTGGCAGAATTTCGTCTGCACGAATATAGCTCATACGCTCCTCCTAACGGTCTTTAGGATTCGTCTGAGCTTACGATTTCATTTTAAGATTTAAGCTCAGACTACTGAGCGATTACATACCTTCTGGTCATAAAGAATATGCTCCTTTCTTCAGATTAGGGCACAAAACCGAAGTATATTATACGGTACGGACCCGTCTGTTTCAACCTCAAGCATTTTTATAATGAATCTTGCGCCTGAACCGGTTCGGTTTCCGCACCGTAATCCCTTTCCATTCTGCGCAGCGTTTTCTCGCCGGCTATGAAGGACATGGCCGCTGTCAGGAGCCAGGAGATCGGGTAGGAGAGATAGATCATTTCCAGACTCGGGAAGGCATTAAACACAAAGCTGATCCAGAGAATGCGGAACAGGCAGGCGCCGATAAGCGAGTTGATAGTCGAAAGCAGCGAGCGGCCGAGGCCTCTTAAGAAACCGGACACGGTCTCCATGGCCGCCAGGAGAAAATACGTGCTGAACATGATGCTCATGCGCACAAAGGCGGCTTCCATGGCATGCGGCTCCGACACATAGATCGCCACGACCTGCCGCTTAAACAGCAGCATGATCAGCGCCAGCAGCATGCACAGAGACGAGCCGATGATAAGACAGTTCCGTCTTACGCGGCGCATCCGCGAATATTTGCGGGCGCCCACGTGCTGGCTGGTGAAGGTGACGGCCGCCTGATTGCAGGAGAACGAACAGGTGTAGAGGAACGATTCCAGACTGGATCCGGCCGCGTTGCCGTCTATGATCGCCGATCCGCCCGGATAGTACTGATTGTTCAGGCTGACGATAGAGGACTGGATCAGAATGTTGGAGAGATTGAAGAGGCAGCCCTGGATCGCCGAGGGAACGCCCATGGAAAGCTGATTGTGCAGGGAGCCCTTCGTGATCTTTAAGGCCTTGAAATCCAGATGCGTCCAGCCGTCGTCCTTATGCAGCAGCCAGATCATGACGGCTGCGGAAAAGAACTGGGAGATCACGGTCGCCAGCGCGACGCCCTCGACGGACATGCCGCAGACCAGGACGAAGAAGAAGTTCAGGCCCACGTTGAGAAGGCCGGAGGCGGTCATGACGAACATGGGCGTTTTGCTGTCTCCTTTGCCGCGGAAAATGTTGATGCAGCAGTTCCCGAGGCTGGAGAAGAGCGAACCGCAGAAAAAGATGCGGGAATAGGTGGTGGCTAAGCGCAGAACCTCCCCCTCGTCGCCGATAAGGCGCAGGATCGAAGGGGCCAGAAGAAAGGCGATAATACCGACCAGCGTGCCGACGATCGCATTGACGCAGATCGCGGTATGCACCGCCTCACGGGTGGCACGCTCATTGCCGGCGCCGACGTGGCGCGACACCATGATATTGGCGCCGACCGAAAAGCCGATGAAGGCGGTCAGGAAGAAGCTGTTCATGGCCGAAGTGGTGCCGATGGCACCCAGCGCGCCGGGCACATTGGAATAGCCGACCACGACCATATCCGCCGCATTGTACAGGTTCTGCAGCAGATTCATGGCCATGATAGGAAAAATAAACTGAAGGATCTGCTTTGTTAACGGTCCTTCCGTTAAGGTTTTCATCTTGCTGCTTTGTACAGACATGTCGCCGTCCTTTCGTTTTAACGCGGTGCCGTCTTTTGGGGACCCTGCCGTAAAACGGCAGGACATCATTATAGTGAATCCCGTCCGAAAGCACAAGCCGCCCGGAGAATATCAAAGAAAAATGAAGCGGCCGCAAGGCCGCTTCACCGCATTACTCGGGACGTCTTCCCCCGCAGAAATAGAAGACGGTCAGAAGACCGGGACCGCAGTGCGCGCCGATAACGACGCCGAGCTGCGAGATCGTGACTTTAGGCACCGCCGGATAGGCCGCCAGGATCTCATCGCGCAGCCAGGCCGCGTCCTCTTCGCAGTCCGCGTGCAGGATGTGCACCGGCGTTTTGGACGGATCGGCCTCGGACAGATCGTGCAGCACGCCGTCACGGATCGATTTTAAAGCCGCCTTGCGGCCTCTGGCCTTTTTGACGACATCCAGCGTTCCGCGGTCCGGCACGTAGAGCACGGGCTTGATATTGAGGAGCGAGCCGACCAGCGCGGAGGCGTTGGAAACGCGGCCGCCCATCTTGAGGTATTTCAGATTATCCACCGTGAAGCGGTGGGCGATCTTCAGTTTATTCTCCTCGCCCCAGGCCAGGACCTCGTCAAAGCCCATGCCGGCTTTGCGGCGAAGGACCATGGCCTCGACAAGCGTGCCGAGACCGCCGGATATGCAGCGGGTATCCATGACGATAAGCTTCCTTTTGGGATATTCCGCCCGTACCGTTTCGGCGGCTTCGAGGGAGTTCTGATAGGAGGCGGACATCTCCCGGGACATATCGAGAAAGATCACATCGGTCCCTTCTTTGAGAAGTCCCCGGAAGAATTCCTCGTAGACGAAGCGGTTGATCATGGACGTCTTTAAGAGATCGCCCCGGCGCATGCCGGTATAAACGGCGGTGCGGCTTTCTTCGCGGCAGTCATCTTCCTGCGGATTGTCATTGACCGTATAGGAATAGGCGATGAAAGGCACATGGTGTTCATCCAGCCAGGTGCGGGGAAGATCCGAAGTGGAAGAAGTCGCAATAATATAATCGCTCATAATAAAAGCTCCTGTTCTGCCGGCATTTCGGACAGAAAAAAACTGCCCGGCCGGCATTTATCATGACACAGACAACTTTGAAAAGCAAGATTGTTTTCCCAAAAATCAACAGTTATAAGAGAATCCGATATTTTCGGCACCAGTATAAACCGCTCCGGCGCAGACCGGGATAAAGGGTTTTTGGCAATAAAAAATGCTCAGAGCCGGAATCGAACCAGCGACACGAGGATTTTCAGTCCTCTGCTCTACCAGCTGAGCTATCTGAGCATAAGTATGGAAGCACAGGCAGAAGCAAAACACCGAGGTGCGGCGGCGGAAAGCTTGCTTTCCTGCCGCGGGACCGAGGCGTTCTGCGCTTGGCCTGTATTTACAGGCCAAGACATTTGAAAAATGCGAAGCATTTTTCAAATGAGCCTGCCACGGCAGATGCTTTATCTGCAGACTTCTTCCATATCGTAGCGGGAGCAGGATTTGAACCTGCGACCTCCGGGTTATGAGCCCGACGAGCTTCCGGACTGCTCTATCCCGCGTTATATAAGGTGCTGCGCCCTGAAGCGCTCTGCTATATTAGCATGCTCATCCGAGCTTGTCAAGTTTTTTTGCGCCTTGAAAACGCACTTTTTTTGTGCTACCCTAATGCTGTATGCCGCTTAAGCGGCACGAACGGAGAACGGAATATGAAATACTATCGCATCAACGGAAAGAAGAGAAAAGAATGTCTTGCCCGGGGCCGGGGCGGCATGGTGATCTCCGCCAGCCCTTTCGCAAGCGAAGCAGGGATCGCCGTCATGAAAAAAGGCGGCAACGCATTCGACGCCGCGGTGGCGGTCAGTCTGGTCCTGGCGGTGGTGGAGCCCGCCTGTTCGGGCCTTGGCGGCAACGGCTTCATGACGGCATACCTGGCCGGGGAGAAGAAGACGGTCTTTCTGGATTTCTGGACTGAGGCACCGGGCTTTGCGACGCCTGAAAACTGGGCGAAGAAAGATCCTGAACGCCCCGGGGCCTGGACAGTGGGCATACCCGGCGAGCCGGCGGGACTCGATCATATCGCAAAGAAATACGGAAAGCTTCCGCTTTCGGAACTGGCAAAGCCGGCAATAAAGCTCGCGCGGGACGGCTTTCCCGTGAGCAGGCTGCTCGCGGGCGATATCAGCTTCTTCCGTGACAATATGCTTCGGTATGCCGAACCGGACAATGTGTACCTTTCCCGCAGCTGGCAGGAGGGGGATATCCTGAAGAATCCGCCGCTTGCCTGGTCTCTTGAGGAATTTGCCCGGGCCGGAGCCGACGCTTTCTACAGGGGAGAACTGACGGACCGCCTGATCGCCGGCATAAACCGCTTCGGCGGACAGTTTACCCGTGACGATTTTAACCGCTACCGGGTGAGGACCGGGGAACCCGTCCGCGGAACCTACCGCGGATATGAGATCTTTTCGTCGAACCTCCCTTCCTCCGGCGGGACGCATGTGGTGGAAAATCTGAATATGCTGGAGAACTTCCCCCTGTCTTCCTGGGGCTTCGATTCGCCCGAAAGACTGTTTACCTTAACGGAGATCTTCAAAAAGAGCTTTTCGGACCGGGCGGCTTATATGGGCGATCCGGCCTACGTGACGGTGCCCCGGAAAGGGCTTCTCAGCAAGGATTACGCGAAAAAGCTGGCGGAGAGTATCACTTACGGCTCGCCGCAGACGCCGGCGCCGGGCGATCCGTTTTCCTTCGAGTCGGCTGACACCACGCATTTTTCGATCGTGGACGCGGAGGGGAATATGGTTGCCCAGACCCAGACCATAAGCGCTTTCTTCGGATCCTGCATCGTTCCGAAGGGGACCGGCATCTTCATGAACTGCCAGCTGAACGGCATGAAGGAGGACGCGATAAAACCTTACAAACGGCCCATCAGCTCTACCAGCCCCACGCTGGTCTTTAAGGACGGAAAACCCTTTGCCGTTGTGGGCACGCCCGGCGCGAACCGCATTATCACGACGGTGACGCAGCTCATAAGCAATCTGGCGGATTACGGCATGTCCATGGAGAAAGCGCTTTTTGCACCCCGCATCTTCTGCGATCGCGACGGAAAACTCCTTTACGAGGCGGATTTCGATCCGGAAACCATCCGGACCATAAAAGAAATGGGCCAGCCCGTAAAGGGACTGGCCCCGCTTACCCGCTATATGGGCGGCGCCGGGGGGATCCTGTTTGAAAAGGACGGCAGCTTAAGCGGCGCGGCGGATCCCCGCCGTGACGGATCGGCGCTTGCGGCCGATCCCCTGCCCGGGCCCGTCTTCCGGAATCAGAAAGTTTCCTACCGCAGGAAGAGAGGCTTCGTCCGCCGGGGCGGTTATCACCGCGGCTGCCCGTATCAGCGCCGGAAGGAATGGGAGGAAGTGGAGACCATCTACTGAAAACGGCCCGAGAGCCTTATTTGCCAAGCGCGGTCTTCTGGGGAATGCGGGTCTCTATCTCATAGCAGGCAAAAGCCTCGTCCAGGAACTTTCTGTCGGGCTTCGGCGTAACGAGGCTCACGACAGGGACGATGACAAGGCCGGCCAGCATCGCGACGGCGCCGCAGTTGATCGGCGACTGCAGAATGGCCGGGAAGGAAGAACGGAAGAAAATATTGGCGATCATAAGCAGGCTGCTGAAGGCGAAACAGACCCAGCAGGCTGCTTTTGATATCTTCTTGCTGTAAAGCGAGTACATGAAGGGCGCAAGGAAGGCGCCGGCCAGCGCGCCCCAGGAGATGCCCATGAGCTGCGCGATAAAGGTGACCGAGCTGCGGTACTGGATCAGGGCCAGGACGGCGGAGACGGCGATGAACATCACGATCATGATGCGCATGAGAAGCACCTGCTTCTTCTCGCTCATATTTTTAATAAAATGCCCTTTGAGAAAATCGATGGTCAGCGTCGAGCTCGAGGCGATGACCAGCGAGGACAGGGTGGACATGGACGCGGAAAGCACCAGGATCACAACGAGCGCGATCATGAAAGGGGAAAGGTCGGCGATCATGGCCGGGATCACCGAGTCGTAGCCGTTGGCGGCGATATCGATGCGGTCGGAGAAAAGCCGGCCGAAGCCGCCGAGGAAATAGCAGCCGCCCGCGATCACGAAGGCAAACAGCGTAGAGATGATGGTGCCCTTGCGGATCGCCTTCTCGTTCTTGATCGCGTAGAACTTCTGAACCATCTGCGGAAGGCCCCAGGTGCCGAGGGAGGTCAGCACGATGACGAAGAAGAGGCCCAGGGGATCGGGACCGAACATGGAACCGAAAATGCCCGGGGTATCTGTCACCGCAGTGTCCGAGACTCTCGCCAGACCGTCGAGCGCGGCCATGAAGCCGCCTTTGCTGCCTAAAACGGCGGCGACAACGGCGATAATGCCGATAAGCATGATGAGCCCCTGCAGAAAGTCGTTGATCGCGGTGGCCATATAGCCCCCGGCAATAACGTATACGGCCGTCAGCACCGCCATCAGCAGGATGCAGACCGAGTAATCGATATCGAAGGCCATGCCGAACAGCCGGGAAAGGCCGTTATAAAGCGAAGCGGTGTACGGGATCAGGAAGATAAAGATGATCACGGAGGCGCCGATCTTTAAGGCCGGAGAGAGGAAGCGCTCGCCGAAGAACTGCGGCATCGTGGCGGCTTTTAAGTGCTGCGTCATTATGCGGGTACGCCGGCCGAGGACGGCCCAGGCCAAGAGCGAACCCACCAACGCGTTGCCGATGCCGATCCAGGTGGCAGCGAGACCGTATTTCCATCCGAACTGACCCGCGTATCCCACAAATACGACCGCAGAGAAATATGAGGTGCCGTAGGCGAAGGCAGTCAGCCAGGGACCGACGGCCCGGCCGCCCAGCACGAAGCTGTCAACGTCGGTCGCGTTTCTGCGGCAGTACAGACCGATGCCGATCATGACTGCGAAATACAGGATCAGGATAATGATTTTCATGAGTGGAGCTCCTTTCCCCCGCTGTGCCGCAAAGCCGGCAAAACGGGTACGAAAGGGATTTTAACACACTACAGCGTAAAAGTAAATGAATAATACGCTTAATTTTATTAAATTTTTCCGGTCTGCCGGGGGCAAAGGTGCACAGCAAAGGGCCTCCCCCCTGAGCGCCGGCCGTTTGCGGCTTGTTTTTTTCCGTGTTTTGGCTATAATGATATTCAGGAAAGTGTTCTGCGAGAAGCGCTTCGGCGCATTATTGGAGAAGGGAAGCATGAAAAGACTCTTCGTCGTATTTTTGTCACTGATACTGATCATTATGACGGCTGCCTGCGGATCCGTTCAGGAAACGACGGCGCCGCCCGTGCCGTCTGCTTCGGAAAGCAGCGAAGCGCCGTCCGCGGAGACGCTGCCGGCGCCGGATACTTCGGCGGCACCGTCTTCTTCGGCGGATCCGACCACGCAGGAAACGACCGAGCCGCCGGTGCCGGAGGTCCGCGTTTTAAGCTATGACGAATATCTGACGGCGGTGCCGGGATCGGAAGTCGTCATCGAAGCCCGGATACGCTTTGCGGCATTCGATGAGGAGAACGGCACGGCAAGCCTGTTCCTTGCCGATGAGGACGGCGGATACTATGTATCGGACATGGCGGCGGATGCCGAACAGGCGGCGCTGCTTGCCGAAGGCACCCTGATGCGGCTGAGCGGCAGAAAAACGGAATCCTCCGGCGAGGTGCGGATCGGCGAAGTTACGGAATATGAGCTTTTTGATGACGTCAAAACGGATTTTGAGGATCCCGACGTTACGGCGCTTCTGGGAAAGGATGAGCTCGCGGTCCTCATGAACCGCAAAGTCATTTTCGGCAACATGACCGTCGTGCCGTCCGAAACCGCGGGCGGCGAAGAGGCCGCTTTCCTGTATCGGGAAAACGGGACCGGCAAGGAGGGCGACGATCTGTATTTTAAGGCTGCTGCCGCCGGAAAGGTCTATCTGTTTACGGTAAAAAGCAGCGAATGCGGTCCCGAAACGGAGGTTTATCAGCGCGTTCAGGCCTTGGCGGCCGGCGATACGGTGGATCTTACGGGCTTTCTTTTCTGGTCGGACGGCCCGCTCCCGCATATCCACGCTGTCCGGAAGGCCGGAGAAAAGAGCGAAGGCGTCATGACGCATGCGGAATACGCGGAAGCGCCCGTCGGCAGTGCTGTCGACGTGGAAGCGTTTGTGCAGAATGCCGCCTACAATGCCGAAAGCGGCAATATTACCCTCTTCCTGCAGGATCTGGACGGCGGCTACTATGTGGACCGCATGGCTGTCACGGCCGAAGAAGCGGCGCGGTTTACTCCCGGCGCCGCGGTAAGGGTGCGCGGCCTCAAGAGTGAATGGGCCGGCCGGGCCGAGATCGTGGACGCCTCTTTTGAGCCGGGAACCGGTTTTTATCTTCCCCCGGCCGAGGATATCTCGGGACTGCTGGATTCGGAGGAGGAGATGGCAAGGCGCATGAATACCCGCGTCAGCGTCAGCGGCGTGACTCTTGTGCCGACGCGGGACGCGGACGGGGAGGCGCTGCCGTTCCTCTACCGCTATAACGGTTCCGGCGCCGCCGGGGAGAATGCCGATCTGTATTTTACGGTTTCCTACCGGGGCCGCGAATATATCATGACCGTGGAATCCGACGAATGGCCCGAGGGCAGCGGAGTATATACCGCCGTCACGGAGCTTAAGATCGGCGATGTTCTGGATCTGGAAGGCTTTTTAAGCTGGAATGCCGCGCTGCGGCCGCATATCTGCGCCGTGAAGGCATCGGACAAGCCCAGCGACGTGGCGTTGAGCTATGAAGACTATATAAATACGCAGATCGGAAGCATCGTCACGGTCGACGCGTATATCCAGCTGGCGATGTATGACGAAGAAAACGGGCGGATCAGCCTGTTCCTGGCATCGCCCTCCGAAGAGGGAACGGACGGAAGATATTCTGTCACCGGCATAAAGGCGGCGCCGGAGGAGGCGGAAAGCTTTAAAGCCGGCGCGCACATCCGGGTCAGCGGTGTCAAAGAGGAAGAAAACCAAAGTCCCCGGATCGCGGATGCCGTTTACGAACTGATAAGCGGCAGCTATCTTGCCGAAACCGCGGATATCACGGCGGCGGATCCCGAGCCGTATCTGTACGGGAGCATCCGGATCCGCGGCCTGTATGTGCTGCCGTCTTCAGGACCGGAGGGAGAGGAAAGAGCCTTCCTTTACGGCGAAGGAGGCGATCTGTTCTTCCGGGCCGCGTACGGCGGCGGGGAGCTCCTCCTGCGGGTGGATGTGAAAGATTATCCGGAGGAGAGCGATCTTTACGCGGCGGCAGCGGCGCTCGGTATCGGTCAGGGCCTGGACGCGGAAGGCTTCCTGTACAGGGAAGAGGAATTGGTCATCCGTCTCTCATCGCTGGAAGCGGCGCCTTACGGCAAGGCGGAAGGCGTCTCGAACTGGTATGAGTATCACAGAGCCGAAGCCGGCAGCGAACTGACGGTCGAAGCCCGGGTCCTCTTCGTTCTTCCGGAGGAAGAAACGCTCAGCCTCATCCTGCATGACGGCATCGGCGCGTACCTGGTGAAAGGCCTGCCGCTGCCCGAAGAGGAAGAGCCCGCGCCGGCAGCCGGGGACGTGCTGCTCCTTAGCGGTGTCAAAGCGGAGGACGGCAGCCTGACCGGGACCGGATCTGAAGCTTCGGAAACGGATGTGCCGGCGGTCCGGGTGCTCGGCTGGAGCGATCTTGAAGGCGCCGCGGCAGAAGTGCCGGAAACCCTGATGTTCTCGCCCTTCCGCCTTTTAAAGGCAGAGGTCGCCCCTTCCCTCGATCTGGACGGGAAGGAGGTCCCGTATCTCTGCGGAGAAGACGGCCGCGGGCAGGACGGGGAAGATCTGTACTTTACGCTGCGGCAGGGCGACAGGCAGCTTACGTTTATGATCCCGTCCGAAGAGCGGGATTCCGCGGTCTATCAGACGGTGCTGACCTTCCATATCGGCGATCTCGCGGATATCGGCGGCTTCCTGATGAACGATGCCGGCCGGCCCTTCTATATCACAGAACTGGCCGCCGCCGACTGAAGCGTTGTGCATCGTCCGGGCGTCAAAGCCCTGTTTATAAGCCGTAAGTTCAGCAAGAAGGAGCAGGCAGCCGGAAGGCTGCCGAAACGGAATATGAAAAAACTGTCAGAACAGACCGTGAAGGAGATTCGGGCACTGGCGCGGGAATGCATGGAGGCGGGAAATGCCGCCGGCATGGGCATTTCCCTCGTCTTAAAAGACGGGAGCGTGCCTTACGAAGACTATTTCGGCTTCCGCGATAAGGAAAAAGAGCTGCCGGTCAACGCGGACACCATCTTCGGGATCGCTTCCATGACCAAGTCCTTCACCTGTCTGGCACTCAGGCAGCTCGAAGAAAGGGGACGGCTCAGTCCGGAGGATCCCCTTTCAAAATATATCCCCGAGTTCAGCGGAAAGAACCAGCCCGGCTTAAGGCTGAGGCACCTGATGTGTCACTCCGGCGGCTTCCTGCCGCAGGACAGGGACTGCATGATGATGGACAGGATCGCCGGCGAGATGGGCTTTACGGCCGAAAAAGACGGGGATCCGGCGTACAATGACGCGCTCGCCGGGGAAGGCGTGCGCCGCGTGGCGAAGCGCCTCGATTCCTTAACGCC
>JAEEGL016688039.1_pt1 | contig 12558 bp, 12 predicted proteins | sample 9134231 | NCBI WGS metagenome assembly JAEEGL01 (sample SAMN16246548, study PRJNA631951) | gut metagenome | biome: gut microbiome; feature: rumen; material: fiber-attached | host: Bos | place: Iran: Karaj | collected 2018-10
AAAAGCTGAGAACGGCTATATTCCAGAAGGTGTTATGCAGTTCATGGCAACAGTCGATGATGTCACAGATGACGGCTATGTTATTGTGAAAACAGATACGCAGCCCGAGCGTTTCCCTCAGATCAGGAAAGATGTCAGATACAGACTCAGCATGGAAGCCTATGATCCAGGCATCTATACTGATAAGCTTGTTCCCGGAAATGTCGTCATCGTAGCCTGCAAAGGCATCTTTGAGGGCGAAAATCCCGTGACAATCACCGATGTATACAGCTTTTCGCCTGTCGGCAGCAGCCCCTGTCAGCCAAATAATGGAACATAACAATCAACAGGACACCCACGTCGGATGTCCTGTTTACATTTTACGCCACATCTTCAAAGCACTCCGGATTGTCTGCGGGGTTCACGTTCAGCTGATAGCTGTATGTGTTGTCCTCGTTCGGTGTGCAGTCGAGCAGTTTCAGCATGGTGAACTGATGCAGGATACCGCTCACATGCGATGAGCTGTAGTCCAGATTTGCGACAACCATTTCTGCGGAAAAGATGCTGTCTCCAAAGAGGTCATATAAAGCAGACAGTGTATATTTCTGTGCAGTTCCAAGATTTGCAAATGCAGCACCTAATTTCTGAGATATCTTGTACTCATAGCTGCTGACTTTGGTTACAAGCCCAAGCTGTGCGGCAAACCGCATATCCGTTTTCATCTTGGTCGGTTCACCTTCAAGTTCGTAATCCTGCCTTGTGACAATGCCTTTTCTAAGACATCTGCGAATGATTCTGCCGATACGGCGATCCTTCTGTGAATTCTCCGATTGCTCAAGCATTGAGATCATATCCATGACTTCATCGGAATAGCTGAGATCATCCATTACCGGCTCAGGCTCAACATTGAAACAGTAAACATGATATCCGCGCTTTCCGTCTGCACCGGTTCTTGTATTTGCAATTAGTCCCTTTTCACGGAAGATGCGGATTGCTTTGTGGACCTTTTCGTTCTCGTATCCGGTCTCTTCTGAGATTTCTTCGGTCTTGAAGGTCATTTTGCCTTCCTGGAGATATCTGATGAATATCTGTGCAACGGCGCTTTTTCTCTCGTTGTTGCCATCAGCGATTTCTCTTAGCTTATGAATCAAGTATTCCATGCTGACCGTATTCTGCGTTTCATCATCAAACATACAGCTGCTTTCGATATCAGCCTCTTTTTCACCGTTATCAAGGTCAAAGCAGAATTCATATAACTGCGAATGCTGGCGGTTACCAACGGTACGAATCATATTATGTTCAACGTAATAGCGCAGTGTATTTCGTGCGCTGATATTCGGAATACACAGGCTTTCTGCAATCTCGTATGAAGTGAAGCGTGTCTTTCCTATTTGAATAAAGTAAAGCAGCTCACGCGCAACAACACCCGCTGAGCTTGTGCTGATCTTTTGCCTTTCTTCCAGCGCAGTGATCAGATGCTCCCTGAAACCGGAGCTATAGTCTATTGGTGCATCCTGTTCAGTCGTCTCCAGTGTATCATCTTCAGGCGGAGCAGACTGTTTGAATGCGTATATATTCCCTACCCTGGATTTTCTTACAGCAATGATGCGTTCAGATGCTTCATAGGGCAGGAGCAACTTGCTGATATATTTTCTGTTGATGCCGGTGATGGCTTCCAGATCATGTAGCGTAAACTGTTCGTAGCCCCGCTCCCGAAGCGTGTCAAGTGCGGCATCGACTTTCGCCTTGTTCTCATTATGCTTTGTGTGATTAGCAGGATTGCCGACGGTTTTGGGGGCTTTGGTCTCAGCTTCGCTCTTCGGGACTGCCTGCAGCGGTACAACCGCCAGCTTCTGTTCAGCTTCAACCACATCCTGTTCCGTTTGCTCCCGCCTTGCCCGCATATCATTGACTGCAGCTGAAAGGGCAACCAGATAGTATTCGAGAAAATAGGTCAGGTCCGCACCGTTCTCTGTCCGCAGAATATTTGCGATTGCCCGGAAATACTCATAGCTAGTTCGAGCAAGAACAGATGATATGCTGATATTCCCGAAAAAGGTATATCCCGCCCGAATCAGGATGACGTTGGACAGCAGCCGTGCAAGGCGCTCGTTACCCTCCGGAAACGGACGGTACGCAAGCACCCACGCCTGTGCTGCAGCCGCCTTTATAAGCGGATGTGTTGTAGTACCGGCAAGGAACTCTGCGAACCGTTCTGTCTGCTCCGGGATCATGGCCGCAGGTGGCAGCTGTACTACTTCTCCCTGCAGCGATGGAATCTCCACAGTATCTGTGATCCTGTAATCACCGCTGCCGTTGTCAAGCCCTTCGGTCAAAAAGTATGCGAGATTATGCAGATAGTTGCTGTCAATCGCATGGTACATATTCTCCGCAGCAAAACCCGCGGCCTGTCTGCTGTTTATCAGGATCAGCTCCTCTACGCTTTCCGGTTCCCCACCGCTTTGCAGGAAATCCATCGCATCCTGTACGGAGATCTGAGCGCCCTCCATGAATCCGGTATAGAATATCTCTTCGATCGTCGCAACCGAATTCTTATGCAGCTCCGCTGTGTTTTCCTGCTCCATCAGCTCATCCACGATCACTTCACTTGCAGAGATCATTTTGCTTGTAAGGATATACCAATAAGGATCACCGTTTACATTTGTAAGCGGCAGTTCGATGCTTCGTTCGCGTCTGCTCTGCAGGATATCAGCCCATATTGCATCTGCGTCCTCGCCAAGCGGAATATTGGGAATAATCTCGCTTTTGGAGCTGTATTTCCGATCAAGATATCTGAAAAGGCGCTCTTTATCCATGACAGTCCTCCGTTAAGCGAGTTTCACCCGATTCAAATCAAAGCAGACCGCTTTGTGACTCGGGAGGTATGTGCCGGGGCAGACCCTGCTTTCCATGCCTGTCCAGCGCATGTTCGTGCGGATGTTCTGGAGCAGCTTTCTGCCGCTGATCTCCGTTGAGATCACAGGAGCCGCAGGCAGAAATATCGGTTCATCATCCTCCGCGCTGCACGCACGGAGGACAAGTTTTCGCTGCTGTGTGTTGATGAGAAGCTGTACCTGCTTCGGTCTGCCGAGTGCATCCAGCGTAGCCTCATCAAGAACGAAAAGATCGTTCTTCATATCCATTGTTAATATCATCTGACTTGTTCCAGCCTTTCTATTCAATTACTTCCTGCTCTGCGGCGGCATCCTCTTCCGTTACATCCGAAGGCATCAGGAATCCGTCAAGGAAATCCACCTTTGTAGACATATCATGTTCCTCAACGGACATTCCGTAGCTGCCGCTCCAGTGTTCCGGCAGTACAGGTGCGGTCACGATGCGCTTGCCGTTCTCGTCCTTTTTCATCGGGGCAAAACGCTCATCCGCACTCAGGTCGAACAAATACATCTCGTCCTGATAATATTTGATGCGCATTCCCTGAAAACGGTAGCGGAACTCTGTGTCCCAGTCCATCATGGCGAAAAGGCGCTCCGCAAAAGGTTTGCAGGTGATCTGTCTGCTCTTTCTGTCAGCGCCTTTTACCACACACCAGCGGATCGCATCTCGTGCTCCGATCTCACAGGGGCGCACAATCAGCTTCTTTTCCGTCGGATTGATCAGAAACTGCACATAGGTCGCATTTTCAAGTGCCTTGATGCAGGCATTGTTGAACGTGATGCTGCCCACTCGGACAGTCATCGCAGGATCAAAGCGGTGAGAGACGAATTCACGCCGCACCACCTGATATCCTGCATAGCTGAAATTACTCTCCTCTGCCAGCCTTCGTGCTTCCATCTGTTCTTCACGGCTCAGCGGTGAAGACTGCGAACGCTGTATCGACATCTGCGTCGGCAGAGGCTTCGGGCGGTTAAAGCCGTTCGCCCAGGGCTGTATAGTTTCCATTATGCATCCTCCTTTACATATACTTCCTGTGCTTCTTTTCCGGCCAGATCTTCTCAACGAGCAGTCTATCCAGATCCGCACAGATATCCTTTGCACAGTCCGCTAAATCTAAATCGTTCATCGGACTGTTAACAACTTCTTTATATGCGCTCCGCATTACCTCCTCGGTAAACGCGCTGTATACCATTCTGCTGGATTCATCGTGCATGATGCACTCGCAGCGGTAGATGTAGCCGAGCCAGTATGCATAGGAAAGCTCATCAATATTGCTGTTCTCCGTTTCCGGCAGTGCAAGCAGTGCCTTCGGCGTGTGTTTTCTGTCCGCTTCATACGCGTGAGCCAAAAGCATACTCTTATTCTCGGTCTCGTCCGCATTTTCAAGAATCTCCTCGATCCAATACAGAGACTCTATGAGTGAGCGCGGGTTCTGCATCAGAGCAGGAATCTGAAGAAGCTCCTCCAGTGCGCTGCCGACACCGTTTGATGACGAGAAGTTATAGTCGATCACGCCTGCAAGCTGACTTGTCATATACAGCGGAACAAAGCTGCTCATAGGAAAGCCCATTGCAGCCGCTTCCATAAACAGAAAGCCCTGTTTGTGACAATAGATGCTGTCATTTTCCGTCCAGATACGCTCTGCATTCATAACATTGGCATTGCGCGGTGCAGCACGTTCCAGCCACATCATACGCTTGATATTCTCCGAAAGCGGTCTGCTTTTCGCAGGATCTCTTGACATCACTCTCCCTCCTCTCCGGCATCGGTTATACTTGCCTCAATGATACTGTCAGCCATGCATTCCGGCTCAGGCGGAAGTTCCGGCGGATCCTCCTGTATCTTGCGGAGCATCTCATCTACGATATCGGCATCATACCGATGATTGGTGTCCAGCGGTCTTGCAGGTGCCATCCATTCCTCCCATGTTCCGTTGCCGTCTATGCTTCGGAATGTGGATGTATGCTTGAATGCGGGTATTCCGAAGATCTTCTGGTTGAGTTCGAGTGCCTTCTGTACCTGCTCCGCAATCTCCACCAGCTCCTCCGGCTCTTCGTCATCATCCGGCGGAAAGTAATAGCTCTTTGCTTCCTCTGCCAGCTTTTCCTCTCGCTCCTGCTCCTGTCGTGCCTGAATGATCTCCTCACGCTTATTGACTGCTCTGCCGATATAGTTGTCAAGATCGAACAGAAGAATCTGCTGTACAGTATCATTCGGTGCTGTAAGCATGATCGGCTGACAGGGTATCCGGTAGGTGTACTCCGTATCCCATCCCATGCTTTCATACAGTATTCTGCATAGATAGCTTGCGCCCCTGTTCTTTCCGCCCCATTTGATGGCATTGAGATTACTCTTGCCGCATGGTCGGACAACGATCATGCGCTCCACAGGATTGAAGAGAATCTCTGCATATTCCGCCCGCATCTTCGCAACACAGCTTGTATTGAACAAAATATCCCGCTGACCGATACGAACAACAGGCTCATGAATATGGCTGAACATTTCGCCGCTGACCACCTGAAAGGTTTTCACGGTCTCTGCCTGCTCTTCCAGTTCCTGTCTACTGCGGTCAATGCCGTCCAGCTCGTCCTTTACGCGCTGTTCCGCTTCTGTCAGTTCACGTGCGATACGGGAAATACCGTGGTCGTCCATCAGTCCGGCAAGTCTGTGACCGCCGTCCGGCAGAAACTCATTGTCCAGATCATCATCCAGCTCCTCATCCAGAAGCCCCATGGCAATTTGTGCTGCACGGTAGTAATCCTCCGCATCAAATCCTGCCCATGAACGGTTCATGGAGATGAATCCCGCGAGAACGCCACTGTCAATGATATGCATAGGCAGATATGATCCTTCGTGACCGTACCGTCTGCTGTTCAGTATCCGCTGTGCAGCATTCCATACACGGCGCGGCACGATTGCTTCATGATGATTTGCCTGAAAATACTTATTTTTCTTTCCTCTGTTTTTCTTAGACTTATGATCTTTGAAGTTCGGGGTATATGTTTTGCGGGATAATACATCACCGCAGTATCGCTCGTTTCGCAGTAGGGTAACAACACCGCTGCCTGTCCAGTTCGTATTCAGTGAACCGTCCTTGCGTCTGCCGCCTGTCGGGATCTGAAGTTCCGTGAGAACGCCTGCGATTTCCTCTGCGGTACTGCCGTTTACAAGCATCGCGTACATCCATTCCACTACCTTTGCCTGCTGAGGATTGATCATCAGCGTTTTCTTCTTGCCGCCGAATCCGTCCGGCACCTCTACTTTATCGTATCCGAAAAGCGCAGGCGTGAGGAAGCGTCCGCGGCTGAAACGCCACTCCAGAGACAGCAGCATCGCTTCGCTTTTCATGTGGCTCTCTTCTTCAGCGACCATCGCCAGAACGATTAGAATAACGCCGCTGGTCTGAAGCCCGGTATCCAGCTTCTCCTGCTCAAAATACACATTCACAGGCGGATTCAGATTCTTCAGTTCCTCAACATACTTGATGCAGTCCATCAGGTTTCGGGCGAATCGGGATACTGCTTTCGTGATGACCATATCAATCTTTCCAGCGCGACAGTCCTCGATCAGCTTTAAAAAGCCGGGGCGATGTGCAGTATTCGTGCCCGAAAAACCGTTATCAACGTAGGTTCCTGCAAACACCCAGTCGGGATTAGACTTTATCATCTTTTTGTATTCTGTCTGCTGAAGGTGAATTGAGATAGCTTGGTCGATATCATCGGTGCTGACTCGGCAATATGCCGCCACACGAAGCTTACGCGGTGCTCCATCGCTGTCACTGACGGCTGCAATCTTCCTTATCTGGCTGCCGTCCAGCGAGTCAATCTGCATCGTAAGAGCCGTTTTCGCGCGCTTTCGGTCTGATTCAAAGCTGCTGCCAGCGGGTGTTTTGCTCGGGTGCGCGGCTCGGTTTTCGGCGGCTTTTTTGACGTCCTTCAAGTGCAGCACCCCCTGAGTATCGGCACAACCGAATGAATGATATTTGAATCGAGCATATCGCTCTCAAAAAAGACCGTGACCGGATTCGGCAGTGACAGCAGTTCCTCGATAGCCTGAATTGTATCCTCCGATGTCGGTGCAAACTGCGATATGCTTTTGGTGATGATCATGTCAAAGCTGCCGTTTTTTGCGTCCTTCAGCATCTTTTCAAAAGCAGGGCGTGCTGTCTCCACATTATATGCGTGATCGACATATACCTCGCTCAGCTGCACACCGTAATTCTCAGCGATGTGCTTATCCCGGTGCTTCATCAGTTCTATCGATACAGTCTGATCCATAGTCTGTAGACTGAGATTGTGATAAAATGCAGCTCGGCGCCGCAGTCTTGTTTGTGAGAGAAAAACTCCCCGTAATAACTCAACCAATCTGTGACCTCCTTTTTCGTTTTCTTGGATGACCGTATTGCAGCAGAAACTGATGCAGGGTATCCGAATCCGTATGCTCCTCCTGAAACATCACAAGCACCGGTTTCGGCAAAAGCCGCAGTTCCTCAGTAATACAGAGCGTATCATCAATCGTTTCTGCAAAGCGTTCCATGTTATATACAAAGATCAGGTCAAGGCGACCGTTCCGTGCATCATCCAGCATTCGTCTGAATTCAGGGCGGTCAGGAAATTTGCGGCCGTGCTTATAACCGGTATCGATATATGCACCTGCATAATCCCAGCCGTCTATTTTGGCGGCACACTCCTTGCAGTAACGTTCGGCATCCGCTCTAATCTCATCATCAGTGTTGTTATCTTTCACCATGAAGCAGTAAACACCGACCGTTTTGTGCTGATCTGCGTTATCTTTGATGTATTGCTTCAGTCGTGTTTCAGCCTGCAGGCGGTATGCGTGGAAGCTGATCGCAGCGGTGATCACATTGTCATGATCCAGTATGAAAGGCATATCATGTTCTTCCGGACAAATATTCAGAAGCATCATGTCTCCCTCCTTCCTGTATCGTTTTTTCTGCGTTATACATACGCATCACTCCCAGATATGTATTTACAGGCTTTTCAACCCGATACCATATTATCATATTTCAGTTCATTTTTGGACTTCCAGCTGATGGTATTCGGAACAAAATGTGAACGCTGATTTTGCTCTCACATTTGTAATGACTGCACAAAATGTACATTTCTGCGTCATTTCATGCTATCCCGGATGCGTTTGATAAAGTCACGGCCGTTCTCAAAGACCAGTTCATACGGGTCAAGTTCCAGTGCTGCACAGATACGCAAGCCGAGGATCGTAGAGCAGTTGGCGACCTTTCTGCGGCCGTTTTCAAAGTTCTGATACTGCTGAAGGGAAATGCCGGCCTCCTCTGCAACATCCTCCTGACGGAATCCAAGCTCTGCTCTGCGTTTCTTCATGATCTTCATCTGCCTCTTTGTGCTATCATCCATTGCTATTTACCTCCGTTTGAATGTGTTTGTATCAGACATTATACCAACAGCTGAATGCAAAGTCTATTCACAGAAACCGACAAAGATCATGTGTTAATTCCTGTACAGACGTTTCAGATATGATAAAAAAGCTCCCTGCATGAAGGCAGAGAGCGAAGAAGCTGACGATTATCATAATATATGAGGAAAATACCATCTGAAACTTTGTGCGGATCAGTTACTTGCTTTTTTCAGAGAAAGACGGTAAGATACCATCAACTGAATGTAAAGGAGGCGTCTCTATGAGACAAAAAAAGGTAGCGAATGCACATAAGGTCGTCAAGGCGATGCGGCTCTATCTGGGAATGACACAGGCAGAGGCAGCCAAAGCAGTAGGGCTTCCGCTTTGTGTCTATGCAAACTATGAAAATATCCCCGATAGGATCCTGAACGGACAGTTTTGCACTGTTTATAGGGTTCTTGAGATGCTGCATCTTGAACCGCAAGACTTCCTCAAAGGGAACTATAAGCTGAATGACCTCGGATACCAGATCACATCAAGAGGGACTGGTCCTCTCAGTAATATCATGAGGAAATCACTTCAGAACCGCTGTCCGGTCACAAAGATCAAAAATGGCTAGGCATGTATGTATCTGCTTCATAGGCACATAATACTGTGCTTCTCTTGCTTTTTCTATGGTATTGTGGTATACTAAAACTATTGAAAGTACGCAAAGGAGGCAGAGTATACGGACTTGTTTCCGAAAACGCAAAAGTGCCTTTGACCTTTTTCCGAGAACATATAAGCCGATGATTTTTCGGTTATGACATCATTTCGGGGATTTCGAGGCACGTTGAGTGCGTAGTTTTGATGTCACGAAAAAAATAGAGAGCATAAGAAAAGTGCCGAAAATTCGGCACTTTTTCTCTTATGTAAAAATGATGAGATTATCGTGGAGTGGATTTTCGCCGTTCTTGGGAATAAGTCCAGTGTCTCTCGGAGATACAGTGCGCTTTGACTTACTAAAAGCACCCGACCTTATGTAGTTGGAGGGAAGAAATCCGTGCGGTATCGCTTTAGCTAATCTCCCATACAACAGTCACAGTGTCAGCTATTTCAATGTCGTCCGGTTCTATATCCAGATCATAGCTTGAATCAGCACAAGCAACCACAGGTGCGCAAGCCTTCATAAGACGGTTCATGGGGCTGACTTCAAACTCAATCTCACCCCAAGAGTAATCAATGCTCTGGATGTCTTTCAGAGTTACGCCTGCTGCTGCTGTGATTACCACTGCCTTTTCTTTCGCATCTTTGACAGCCTTGCCGAGTAGCTCGTTCTTTGCCGCTTCCGGATCTTTCACCGTATAGCTGATACGGAACTCCGGATTCAGGTCGCAGTTTCCGAGGGCAAACAGGATTTTACCGAGACGCTCGTTGTCAGAATCAAATTCTACTTTGAGAAGGTGCCTGAAGCGGTATCCGATAAAGCGCTGCTTGTAAGCCCCGTGATCCTTGTAGCTCTCATACTCGGTATCCACATTGAAGCTGAGCGTTTTCAGATCAGTACGCTCGAAGCCGAATGCTGCCAAGACATCTTTCAGGCTGTCCGTATCCTCGGACGAGTGCTTGAGTGTTTCAGCGTAATCCGGGTACATTCCCTCAAGGGTGATAGTGATTCTTGTCATATCGGGCTTGACCTTGATCTGCCCTTTACCGGTTACTCTTATCGTTCTCATGTTTTTACTCCTTGCTTTGGCATTGTGTAGTGGCCTCCGTTCTGACTTATAGTTTAAAATAGTCTATGAGCATATCAAGAATATCATTGTGATTACTGGTGAATTCTGCATATGTCCATGTTTGATAAGTTCCGTAAATCTTAAATGACAACGCGAAACTACCGACATTTGATTTGAAATAACGCTCTTTCTTAACAGAAAAGTCGTAATTGCTGAGTGAAGCGTTTTTCCTTCTTGAAATAAGCATAAGGTTTCCGAGCTTATTCGTACACTCTTCACGCTGACTTTCATCGAAGTCCACAACCCATTTACTATCTGCGCTAGGCGTTTGAGGAAGAATATGCTCAATTGAAACGATATCCGGCAAAGACAACGGAGTTTCATTTCCGCTTAGAATAACACTAAGCAATAAAAGCAGATAGCGACAATACTTTTTACCATAAATCGGCGAATCAAGTTGTTTCTTTGTAAGTGCTTTATCATAAACGAAGGCATCATTGCAGATTATATCTTCAGCTTTATCAGTATGATCAATAGTGTCAATAATCTTGCAGGTGTTATCAATTCGCTTGGTGAAGTATAGCTCATCAACCCAGTCAGCAGTGAACTTTCTATTTAATGCTGATAGGAATTCCTCGAAATGATCATCACCAAATTTAATATAGTAATGCAAAACAGGCGCTTTCCAAAAGTTTGCCTCGATGCCATAATCCATTGCCTTTACAAGATTCGACATAGCAACAGAGTAGGTCTTATTATCAAAAACAGCCTGATATGCTTCAAAATAGCGAATAATACAATCGAGTGTAGATGTGCCTTCTGTCAGAAGCGGTGGCAGGTGCTTTGTTTCCTTTGTGTTTCTGTCGTACTCTGTTGGATGATATATGTTATCTTCAAATTCCTTTAGTAAGGAAACAGCGGCTTTACGCTTTACTACACATAAACGGATAAACTCAAGGAATTGGTCGAAGTCTTCTCCAAAATAGTTTTCTATCTGCTCCCACTGTTCAGCATACTTCAACCGCTTCTTTTCATCTGATACTTGTGCAAGGTTCTTTGCTTTAAGAATATCACTGTTCCGCAGTTTGATTCCTCTGTTATTCATGACATTAAACAGATGAAATGCATCTTCAAGCTCAGTTGAAGAAATATATATGATTTTTGTATTGGTACGGAAGAATCCGAAGAACATTTCGATCTTTTCTTGTGTGTTTTCAGCGAAATACTCATGGATTGCAAGGATTACTTCTGCCATGTGTACACAGTTCACATCTGAATCTGCTTTTTGTTCTTTTGCAAGCTGCTCAAACTGTAATGTTCCGCCATCAGCTTTTACATAAGTGTCTATGAAATTCTGAACATCGCCACGAATTCCAAAGATTAAACGCAGTCTTTCCGGGATGCCATCATCGGGGTCTGCTTCCTGAAAAATGGCTTCTTCGCAGTTCTTTTTACGCTTGTCATTGTTGGTAAGATCTCGAATTACCGCATGAATTAATAGCATTGTGGTAAGACGCTGCTGTCCGTCCAACACTTCAAATTCCTCATAGTTCGAGACACCGTCATTACGGACAGTCGTTTTCCATACTAAAGAGCCGAGAAAATACTCTCTGTTTGCAGAAGGATTGCCTTTTTTGAGTTCCTTATTTTTTTCAGCTTCATTCATAATATCAGCAAGCAGGTCGCATACCTGTTCTTTTCCCCAAACATACGGTCGCTGATATTCTGGTATCTTATACCATTTATTTGTGAATATTTCTTTGACTGGTATAAAACCATGTTTGATTTCTTCAGACATTTACAGCATCTCCTTTATTATAGATGTTCTGGCACGATTGCGTTTAATAATTCACACAAGTCATCGTCCATGTAGTTATAGTCATCATGGATATTCAGGCAGATAACAGTCTTGTCAGTTATAATGTCAGAATACTTCTCCCTAATCCTTCTGACGTGTTTCTTCTCCATGCAGAAGATCATATCCGCCCATCCGAGCAGTCCGGGTGTTACCTTTACTCTTGCATTGTTTTCTGTTCCTGCAGAACGCGCTTGATGCCCTTCGTAGCCGTCAAACAGCTTTTCAGCGGTCAGAGAGCGCCTTTTGTTCTGGCTGCATAAGAATAGTAAATGCATAGCATCAACCCCAGTATCGTTCCAGTGCATCCGTGCAGTATGTCAGAATTGTCGAGATATCGTAATCATCGAGTGTTTTCATGATACTTTTATCAATCTGGATTACCCCAAGATACTTTGAGTGTCTCATATATCCCATACCTTCAAATCGCTTGAAAGGCATGCTCAAAATAAGCCTCTCGACATCCTTCTGGGTATAATCACCCTTTGTGAATATACAATTCTTCTTTTCAGCAGGGAGCCCTTTCTTGATTCTGTCCTCATAATACCACGCAAAAGACTCTGCAACATCAGACAGCATAGCCTCTCCATGTTCGTTCATGTTTGAAAGGAAAGATATCAGGAACACAGGCTTATATGAATATGACATCTGCATTTCGCTGCAGAAATCAAGGAACAGTTGTTTCCGGTTACCTGGTGTGATCTCTGTCCAGCCAAATTTCTG
>JAEEGL017082508.1_pt1 | contig 12558 bp, 4 predicted proteins | sample 9134231 | NCBI WGS metagenome assembly JAEEGL01 (sample SAMN16246548, study PRJNA631951) | gut metagenome | biome: gut microbiome; feature: rumen; material: fiber-attached | host: Bos | place: Iran: Karaj | collected 2018-10
ACCAAAATAACCAATAAACTAATACATAAAATATTTTCATATAAATTAGTTCTTTCATATAATTTTCCAATGTCTTGCATAACAGAATAAGAATAAGTTTTAAAAGTATATTCAAAAACATAATCAAAATCTAAGAAACTTCTAACTAAATCATCTCCAGTTAAAAAATGATAAGAATCAGAAAATTTATTATTAGATTGAATAAAATCAAAATATAAATTAGTTAATTCTTGATAAATATATTTAATTTCAGTTTCAATTCCATATTTTGAACTTCCTGAATTATAAATATAACAAGTTTGAACTTTAGTATCAATCATAGAAAAAAATGACATTGGAGTTTGAAAATCAGATAAAATTATATATGAAGAACCTAAAGAAGCTGCAAAACAAAAATTATCAATTAAATTAAATTGATTTTCCCAATATTTAGTTAATTCTAAAATATTAGTTTTTTTTCCTAAAAATTTCTTTATATTATTTTCAACCATTTTTCCTTCAATATATAAAATAGGATAATAAGATTCTTTCATTATTGAAAGAAAACTATTATCATTATATTCATAAGGAATATGATAATAATTTAAATATTCATCAATTAAATTATTTTCATTGTAATCATCATATGTTCCTACATATGAAGAATCAACTAATGTTATTGAACTTCCTATATAATATGATATTTCACATCCTTTTGGTATTCTTTCTAAAAAGTTCATTGCCATTATTACAGAAAAAATAAAAGTATTTTTATTTAAATTTCCATATATTATATTAATTCCTATTATTATTGAAATTGATATTAATGATAATGATAATATTATATATGAAAAAAATACTGATTTAGGTAAAAATATATTTTTCTTTATTTCTTCTGGGTCTTGATTATTTTTTTCTTCTGTTTCATTTGTTTTATGTTTTGAAGATATTTTTGATTTTTTAGTTTTTTTTGAATTTTTAGATATTTTAGTATCTGAATGTGGATTTTTATTTTTAATAATTTCATATTTTGTAATATTTATTTCAATGAAATTTTCACATAATAATCTTAAATGATAAACTCTATTTTCAAATAAAAGTTGATTAATATTATTTTCTCCTATATCAAAGATATAAATTAATAATTTTTTAATATCACTTTTATCAATACTTAATTTAGAAAAAATAATTAAATAACAAAAAATTGTAAATATTAAAATAAAAAAACCATAAATGCAAACAAATTCGAAATTACTTTTATAATAATTAATAAGAATTTGAGTAGAATTATTAGTAATAGTTTCAAAAATATTTTTATAATTTTGTAAAGTATTCAACATTCCGTATAAAGAAAAACTTTCTAAATGAGAAGGAGGAAAATTATCTTTATTATAATTTTTAAATGTTTTATTATAGAATATCATATAATCACATTTAATATTTTCTGCTTCATTATATATTTGATATAAGTAATATAATATTAAATTTATTTCTTCTAAAATTGTTGAATTTCTTTCTGCAATATCCCAATTTTTTTCTATTATTGTAAATATATAATCTGAATATAATGAATCATATAAAATTGAAAGTTTATTATTTCCTTTTATTTTATCTAAATATGTATAAAATTGTGATAAATCATCATTTAAACTTAATAATTTGGGATAAATAAAATTAGTTGTGTTTATTGAAATAGTTTTAAAAGATGTTTGAAAACATAATGTTAATGAATTAAGTGATGATAAATATGCATCTGTTTTTAATATTTCTATATATACATTAAATTTAAATAAATTTTTATGTTCACTCATTTTTTTATTCTTCAATATCATTAATATTAAGCTTAATACAAAAACAACTCCAAAAGCAATTGATAAGAAAAAATGATAATTTGAAACAAATTGTCTTTGTAACCTAGATTTTCTTAACAAAAAATAATTTGGATTATGTGGTTTTTTTTTAGAAAAGAAACTATTTATAGAATTACTTAAAGGATTAGTTTTTTTAATTTCTTGATTAGCTAAATTTTGAATTAAATTAATTCCAGATAAACCTCTTTTTGAGTCATCAATCAAACCTAATTTAGAATTAAATAAACTATTATTGAAACTTAGACTAATACTACTATTTGCAATCTCATTAATACTATTATTATTATTAATACTATTATTAATATTAGTATTCAAATTATTCATGTTAATATTTATATTAGTATTACTTATATTATGATTACTATTATTAACATCAAGATTCTTTATTAAATTACCTCTTTTTAAAGTTTCAATTGGACTTTGATTTAAAGAATTTGAATTAGATCTAATCAAAGGTTGATAAGAATTATCTGATCTTTTAGATTGAGATTGAACTGTATTTAAATGAACTAATTTTTTCTTTGATTTTGTTATAATATTATATAATGTCTTTGTTGATTCTTTTAATTTAATTGTATTTACTTTTTCTATCATTTTAACAATATAATAACTTTTATCGCCTATTTTCTTTAAATAATAATCTAAAAAAAATATTATATCATTATCATTTGTAATTCTTGATATTTCTTTTTTTTTAATTTGTCTTTTTGAAAAACTAGATTTTAAATCTTTTGATTGCTTAGAAAAATTAAATCTTTCAATTAAACATTTTGTTCTATTATACCATTCATTATCTAATCCTTTTTCATCTAATATAATATTAATATTATTTATTCCTGCAAAAACATTATTTTTTAAAATAAAATTTGAAAAGTGATATTTCTTATTTTGATATAATTTTATTTTATCTTTTATTTTCCTTAATTTAAACATTTTATCATTTGGTACTGTTAAAAAAATAGAATGAGCTTTATTATCAAAATAAATAGATTTTTTTTTTTTTTCATTTTCTGATTTTTGTTCTAAAGGAGCAATACCAAAAAATTCATGAAATTTAATATTTAATTGTTTAATTCTTTTAATATCAAAAAAAAAATTTTGCTCAAAATATTTAGATAAATTTAAAAAATAACCATTTTTATCTAAAAAAATACAATAAGTAATAGAAGATTTATCTTTATTTTCTATTATTTTAATATCATTAATAATATAAACAAAAGAATAAAGAGTAGGTAAAATTTTACTATGTAAAGAAATATTAATTAAACAACCTTCTTTACTTAAAATAAAAGTATTTGAAGAATTAAATTTTCCATTTTGAATAATTGAAAACTGTTTTAAAAAAGTTAAATGTTCTTTTCTAATATCATAAGGAATAAAATCTTGAAAATCTTTATTTTTAATTTCATCTTGAGAATAATTTAAATAATTACAAAGATAATCATTACAATAAATAAGAAAAAAATTATCTGATTTATTTTGTGAAAGAATTAAAGGATAATCTAAATCAAATTCTGTGAAATCTTGTGTAAGATTTTTTATTAATGTAAAATAATTTATTTTTAAGTTAAGTTTATTTGATATTGATTCTGGAATATGTTTATGAATTAAATGATAATAATTTGATATAATATAATTTATTTCATTATTTTTTATTCTATCATCTTGATCTCTTGTTTTAGTATAATTTAATATTGTTGTTTTTATATATTCATCATTTATTTTTATTTTATGACACATTTTTAAAAAATTATGAAATGACTTTTGATTCATTTTGCCTATTTTACTTTTATTTATTATTTTTCTAAATGATAATACATTCTCTAAATGTATAAAACTTTCTTTTATTAAATACTTTATTACATCTGAAAACATTGCAAATCTCACAAATTTCTTCATGTCTTTTATTTGATGATATAAATTTTTTTCTATATTTTCTGAATTTGGAATAAAAAAATCACCTTTTGTTACACTTGTTTCTGATTGAATTCTAAATAAAATTTCTTTTTTAATTTCATATAAAAAATATTTTGTTGAATTACTTAATTTTAAATTACAATTTAAATACATTGAACATAAATATAAAGCATAATATTCTCTATTTCTAATTGAAAAAATATATTGACAATGAAGTATAATATAATTTTCAAGTTCTTTATTAAGTCTTTTCATTTTAAATAAATAATGAATTCTATTAACAATTTCTTGTTCTCCTATAATTGCATATTGTTCTATTTTTAAAGTATTTTGAAATTGTTTTAAATTTAAATTTTTTTCAATTAAATTACAAAAGCATTCTTTTAATTGACATTTTTCTTTATGAAAGTATATCATTTTATACAATCCAATATTACTAGGATCTTTTCTGTAAGAATAAAATAATTTAAAAAATAAATAAATTTCAGAAGGATATCTATTTTTTTCTTCAACTTTAAATAAATTTAAAGATAATTTCATGGAAAAAAATCTAATATTAAATATAGTAATAAAGAAGAAAAGAAGATTAGAAATAATAGCACTTACAAAAAATTTAATAAGATAATATTTTTGATTCATATAATTTTCTCCTTTATTATAATTATACATAATAATTTCAAAAATTCCTCCACACCAAGAAAAGCAAATAATAAAAAGAATAAATAAAGGAATTTGTGAATCAAAATAAAAATTAAATCTTCTTATTGATAATAATAAATAAATTGAACAAAAAAAAACTGCAGAAATACATATTATTAATCTATATATATTATTTTTATCTCCTTCATATAAATATGTAAATCCTAATGCTGGTTGATATAAAGTTAATATTAATGAAATTATTTTAATTGGTTTATTTGAATTTATATCTATTGCATTGTTACTTAAAAATCCTTTAGTATCATTTAAATACAATATAAAAAAATCTATTAAAATACAAATTAAAAATGATATTATGTTAAAAACCATTATTATTGTTTTATTAATTATTATTTGAGTGGATATAAATCTTGAAATATGAGAATCAGTTGTATTTATATTATTTTCATCAATAAATTTAATTACTATTCCAAAAAAAAGATATTCTTCTAAAAATTGATTTATTGAAGATATTATAATTAATATATATGTAAATAATTTTAATTCTTCTTTTACATACTTTCCTTGACCCAGAAATTTATTTAATTGAATTTTATCTTCTTTTATTTCTCTTTTATTTACTTTTTTTAATTTAATAAATATATAAAAAAAATATAGACAAAAACTAACTAAAAATACTAATAAAACTAAACAAATATATTGATAATAATTTGATATTATACTAAAGGAAGAATCAAATAATAAGAGTTTAGATAATATTGAATAAACTGAAGTAATTTTATATTTTTTTGATTCAAATCCTCTTAAATTTTGAGTTGCAAGAATTAAACTAAAATATTTTAATGTGAAATATAAATAATAAAAAGCTTTTGATGATGGTAAATGTATTCTAATGTTTAATATCAATTTTACAAAGGTTTTATCATTATGATTCATTTGTTTTAATAATTTTTTAAAATATTTTTTTTTTATACATATCAGAATTTTTTTAATAAAAATATAAAAGAAAATATATTAAAAAAAAATATTGAAAAATATTTCAATTAAATTTTCCAAAGACAATAAATGAAATCCAATTAAAAATAAACAAATTAGTTATCAATAGTGCATTATAAAAAATTAAAATTTATTTTTTTTTCAATATTCTATAATTTAATATATTCAACTGATGTTCAATTTCATTTTATTAAACATTAATTATATATTTTTAATACATTCATCATTTATTTTTAAATATTAAAAAAATTATTTAAAACAATAAAAAAAAATTTTTAATTAACTTTTTGTTTACCTTTACACTCTTCAATTAATTGCTCCAATTCTTCTTTTAATCCAATTTCATTTTTATTTTCATTTCTTGACAAAAGCAATTTATGTAAATATAATTTAGCAAAAACTTTATCATAATTAAGATTTCCGTTAATAAATTCTTCAAGTACTTGAATTTGAATAAAAATTAATAGAATAGCACAAAGAGCAACAGAGAAAAGTATTAAAGCAAATAAGGGAAAAATATTTAAATTTTGATTTTCTAAAAATTTAAAAGTAATTGCAGAAACGATAACACAAATAGCAGAAACAATAAACCAAATAATAATATTACAAACTTTAGATTGATAAACAGAATTTAAATCTCCTTCTGAAATAAATTTTAAATATTTTTCATCATAAAAATGTAAAGCTAATAATTCTGTGTTTATTTGAATTTCAGTTTTAGGAATAATTTGAATTTGCTTTGTATTAAATATTGGATTTAATACTGAATAATAAACAATTTTATCTCCATTTTTTTTTAAGTAATTATTCTGAGATATTATTTTCTTTGATAATAAATCCATTTTACTTTCATTAATTGGATATTTTGATTTTAAATAAAAACTAATCAAAGACAAAACAACAGGAAATCCAATAAAATACTAAAAAAATAAATAAAACCCCGAATAAAAAAATAAAAAATTACATATTTAATAAATTCCAAAACACTTTTTGGCTGTTCAAAACTAATTCCATTTTTACTAGGTACAAATTTCAAGACTAAAAAAAGTGAAAAAAAGAATCAAAAAAAAAATAAAATAAAAAGGTAAAAAATAAAAAAGAAAGAAAGTAATAAAAAAATAAAATTTACATGACATAATTGCAAGAGGAAAACTTTGAGCAGTAATAGCGACTAATTTAGGGATAAAAACTTGAAAAACAGAATAAATACTTTCATTTCTTTTCATAGTCATAAATTCATCATAATCAATACAATCACTTAAAATAGCATCATTTAAATAACTTCCTGAAGCAGGAAAAGCAATAATTGCACCAATTAAAATTAAAAGAAAATTATTGCCTTGACCAGGAATTAATATTAAAGAAAAACAAATAACACATATTATTGAATATCCTCTCCAACAATTTTTCCTTCCGAATTTATTTGATAACATATGCCATATAAATAGAAAAAAGATTGAACATATAAATAAAGTTCCCATTGTTATTCCTATCCAATTTGCAGGATCACATGAAGGAGAAGATAATTTTTTTCCTTTTATTTCACAAGCTTTTCTAGGATTAATTATATATGTGATATAAAATGGAAGTACTGTTGCAAATATTTGAGTTATTGTTATATCAAAAATATATGGTACCATTAAATATATAAATGGTTTATTATAATATAATCTATATAATGTTGGTATTATATATGATGGTTCTTGTTTATTTCTAATATTTTTTTTTTCTTTTACTAAACTTGATAATATTACTATACTTATTACAAATATAAATCCTATAAACATACATGTATATAATAATCCTTTTTCACTTTTTAATATATCACATTTAGAATCACAGTCATTAAAGCATTGAATAATTTCTTCATTTTTTTTTAAATATTTACATAAAATATCACAATCACAATTTTTAATAAATTTCTTAATAACAATGGGAGAAATAGAAGTGACAATAACACCAAGATAATTAAAGAAATAAACAAATAAATATAATTTTTCTCTTTCTTGTGAAGAAGTACTTAATTCAGGTCCTAAACCATAATAAGGAACAGAAGCAATAGTTTCAAAAATGAAAAATAATATATATGAAACACCAAAATATAAATTAATATGATTATTTGTTGGTGTAAATATACATACTAAAAATATACAAAAAAAACAACATGCAAATAACATAAATGGTTTTCTTCTTCCTAATTTAAAATTTGAATTGTCACTTCCAAATGCTATTATTGGTTTTAAAAATAATTCAATACATCTTGTTAAAGCTGTAACAAATGATATTAATAATAATGATGCTCCTTTTTGTTCATAAAATATTAACGCATTTACATTTAATATTAATAATGATGCCATTTTTGAAAATGATGGTAATCCATAAAATATTTTTAAATATAAAGGTATTATATCTTCTGATATTTTTGTTTCTATGTTTAAATCTTTTCTTATTTCTGAATTTTCATTTTTTTTTTCTTTTTCTTTAATCATTTTTTCTTTTTCTTCATTTTCTTCTTTTCTCTCCTCTTCTGACTATAAATTTTATATAAGGTTATTTTTTTTTTACATCAAGTTTCCCATGAGGAAGATTTTTTAAGTCATTATCATCTAAATTTAATGTTAAATCTATTTCTGACATTAGTTAAAAAATATATTTTTTAATTTTTAGAAATTTATATTTAATTCGTTTTTTTATATTATATAAATTAATTAGTTATTATTTTTTATTCCTTTAAAAAAATATAAAATTTAAAATAAAAAACCAAAAAATTAAATTTAAAAAAATGTCTTCTTTCATTGAAATAATTCAAAAATGTTTATCTCCAAATAATACAATTCGTATAGAAGGAGAATCTGAAATTCAGGAAAAATCAAATATAAATTTATATGAATCATTAACAGAATGTACAAATATAATGACAGATGATAATGGAAAGAAAGAAATTCGTCAATTTTGTGCGACCTATATTAGATATATATTTAAAAATGAAAATTACTTAAAACAATGGGAACTTTTTCCAGAAGAAAATAAATTAATGATTAAACAGAAAATTTTAGCTTGTTTAGCTTCTTCAATTCCAGAAATAAGAAATTCAACTTCAATTGCAATTTCTTCTATTTGTAAATATGAACTTCCTAAAAATAGATGGAATGAAATTATTGATATTTTAAATAATACTTCCAGAAACAATAATATTAATTATAGATTAGCTTCTTTAAATACTATTTATCATATTATCATTGATTTAGATTATAATGAATTAAAACAATGTCATATTAATACTTTTTTAAGCGCCATTTTTGAAAATTTTGATTTAAATAATTTAATTGTTTTTCATCAAAGTATTAAAGCTTTTTACTATATTTTACCCTTTGCTAAAAATAATTTCGAACAAGAAAAAGAAAGAAAATATATTATTGATAAAATCACAGGTTTTTTAAATATAAATAATAATTATAATTTGACAATAGAAATAAAAGTAATTTTATTACAATGTTTAATAGAAATAATAAGATTATATATAAGAAATGTATATGATGAATTTAATCAAATTGCAAATATAACTTTTCAATATATGAAAATGAAAGAAATAGAATTAGTAAATCAAGCTTTTGAATTTTGGTGTAGTTTAACTGATTTTGAAATTAATTATAATACAAATGAAATATCAAGTAAATATCAAGATACTTTATTTCAATATATTTGTTATATATTATCAAATAGAAAAAAAGAAGAAGAAGATTTATATAATGATGAATGGACTCCTATAAAAGCAGTTTCAGTTTTAATTTCTTCTTTATCAGAACTAAAAAATATTAATTTTTGTAATCAAATGTTAAATTATATTGGAACTTTATTAAATAATGATAATTATTTATTAAAAGATTCTGCATATATTGCATTTAATGGTATATTAAAAAATCCCTTTTTAGATAAAGAAATTATTATTAGTTCTATGAATAAAATGTTTGAAGAATTAAAAAATCCTCAATTAAATAATATTGTTGCTATTACTATGAGTAAATGTTTAGTAATTATAACTGATATTAAAAATTTTTTATTTGAAGATGAAAAATTATTCGATGATATGATTAATAATATTATGTTTGTTATTGAATATAGAATTACTAATAGGAAATTAATAACATTATTATTAGATTGTTTAAATAATTTAATTAGAAAACTAAAAAATGCGAAATTTCTTTTTAAACATTGTAAAAATTTATTAGAAAAATTAATAAAATTAGCATACATAAGAAAAGCATATAATCCTGATTCAAATATAGCATTATCTTCATTTTTTGTAATAGGAACTATATTAGAACATTCAGATAAAGAATGTAAGAATATAATAAATTCATTTTTTTCTGAAATATATAATTTACTTCATAATTCATTAAATGAAAATAATTTTACTTCAAAAGAAGAACAATTACAATATCAATCATATATATGTACAATAATATCATCATCATGTTCAGGAGAAAAAATACAAATGAATAATGAACAATTAACTTTAACATATAATTTAATTATAGAAACTTTTAATCAAAGAAATTGTATTTATGAAGAAGGATTAATGGCAATGTCTTCTTTAGCAAATTCAAATTCTGAAGATTATATTAATTTAATGGATCAAAGTAGTAAATATATTATTCAAGCTTTAAGCGATATTGAATGTTATTCATTATGTAAACAAGGAATTTCTTCTTTTTCAGAATTAATAAGATCTTTAAATGTTAAATATATTAATAATATAAAAAAAATTTTACCTTATATTTATAATATTTTAACAGATTGTAATTCTGATAAAAATTTAAAAATTTATTCTTTTTATGCTCTTACTGATATTTTTGGTTTAGAAAGTGGAGAAGTATATAATGAATATAGAAAAATAATGGAATTAATTTTACCTGCTATTAATATTGCAATGATTGAACCTAATAAAAATGAAGATATTGATAATTTAAATTATTTTATCAGTTTAAGAGAAAGAATTTTAGAGTTTTTCACTGTTCTTTTTCATTACTTAGAATTTTATCAAAAAAAAAATGAATTTGAAATTTATGTTTCAGGTATTATTAAATTTATTTGTACTATTTGTTTAGATAAGTATTTACCTAATATGGAAATTTGTTCTCAATCACTTGGATTAATTACTGATTTATTAATTTCTTATCCTGATATTGTTAAAATTAATGTTAATAGAGATATTGTTAAAAATATTTGTGAAAAAATTCAAGAAAATGGAAATGAAAATGATAAAAATATACTAGATTGGTCTAAGGATTATTTAATTGATTATAATATAGTTAAATGATGATTTAAATGGAGATTTTTTTCAATTAATTTTTTATATATTTTTTTATTTTGATAAATGTTTAATTTAAAAAATAGTCTTTTGGCTTTTTTTTATTTTATAAGTAATTAAAATTTTGTCTTATTTTATTTTTTTTTTTTTTTCTTTTTATATATAATAGAGGGATTTTAAATAATATTTATATAATTTTTTATTCAATTTTTAAGGTAAATAAAAATAATGAATAAAAATAAAAAATTGTTTATAATATTTTACATTCCCAAAAAGTATTATTATTAAAAAATTGATATTGAATTGATTTTTTTTTTAAATTGTTATTATCTTAATTTTATGATGAAATTTTTGAAAAAATAAAAAATTATTTTAAAATAGATATTTATATTATGAATCGTAATATAATTATAAGAATCAAGATATTTGTATTGTTCAATATCCAGATGGAAGACAACTTTCTTTTGCTCAAGGAGAAATTCAATGCTTTGATAATTATATAATTAAACATTGAGCTTCTATTCATCATCGTTCTTCTTTCTGCCATTTTACTTCAAAATAATTTTAAAATTATTGGTGTTCATAAAACTGGTAATCCTAAAAAGAATGAAAACATTGGAATTTTCTTTAAAAATATATTAACTCATTTTCTTTTACAAAATAATTCCAATATTAATCAAATTAGTGAATATAATATTAAAAATAAAAATGAGAATATTCAAATTTTAAATAAATAAATTAAAATTTTTATTAAATTGATTTCTTTTAAAGTTTAAAAATTATATTTATTGATTTATTTATTTAAAAAAATAAAAACAAAATAAAAGTAAGCAAACTCATTTTAATATATTTTCCATTATTCTTATTTCCATTTCCATTACCATCACCATCACCATCACCATCACCATCTCCATCACCATCACCATCACCATCACCTTCAGCTGCTGCTTTATAAGTAAGTGTTTTATCAGTACCTACTTCAAATTGTAACTCATCATCACCGGATTCTGTTCTAACAAAATTACTAGTTGAAGGTGTTACAACAGCTAAAGTATAAACATTACCATCAGCAGCTTCAATTTTTGCAGCTGGATTACAGGTTAATTCAACACCTGCAGTTGTTATTGTTTTTGCATCACATGTAAGTGCAATTGCAGTACCTCCTGTTTTAGTTAATGTTAATCCACCTGCTACTTTTACTGTTCCTGCAGTACTTGCTGAAGCTGTTTTTGCCTTTATCTTTATTTCTCCTGTTGTTGCTACTATTTCTGCACTATATGTTTTTGATGCTAAATCAAAGGTAACTTTATCAGTTAATATATTAGGTAATGTTATTAAAGATATTATTAATAAAAATTTCATTAAATTTAAATTGTTATTTTTATTTTATATTTAATTTATATCATATTATATTAATCTGTTTCAAATGGAGTTGTAACTTTTTGTAAAATATTTTATTAATTTTGTTTTATATACTTTAAAAGTTAAATATATTAATAACATAAAAAAAATTTTACCTTATATTTATAATATTTTAACAGATTGTAATACTGATAAAAATTTATAAATTTATTCTTTTTATGAGCAGATTCTAAACTTTTTTCCGGATTTCCGGATTTTTTTCAGGATTTCCTGATTTTTTTCCTGAAGACCATAACTTAATGATATTTCTTTTTTTTAAATTAAAAATTTTATTATTTAAAAACTAAAAAATAATAAATAATTTTACACAATACTTTTATAAAAATATTTATCTATTAATCCTTAATTTGGGGGATTGGGGATTGGGGATGGGGGATTGGGGATTGGGGATTGGGGATTGGG
>JAEEGL012995758.1_pt1 | contig 12557 bp, 7 predicted proteins | sample 9134231 | NCBI WGS metagenome assembly JAEEGL01 (sample SAMN16246548, study PRJNA631951) | gut metagenome | biome: gut microbiome; feature: rumen; material: fiber-attached | host: Bos | place: Iran: Karaj | collected 2018-10
CCCTTCAAGGTGGTACGCCCTGCGGGCGCAAAGGATGACGCTTCAACGGATTCCCTCAACCTTTCAACCTTTCAACTTTTCAAGGCTGTGCGCTCTGCGGGCGGAGTGTGAAAAGGGAAGCGGGTGGAGGGCGGGGTTGACTGTAGGATGAAAACATCCTAGATTGTGGGAAGGAAAGGCAAGGCAGAGGTCGTTGCATGATCGTGGATAGCAGCAAGATTGTTTCGCTGTCGGAGGCGAACCGGAATTTTTCGGCCGTCGCCAGGCAGACCGACAGGGATGGGCGGACGGTGATTTTCAAGCGGAACCGTCCGAAGTATCTCGTCATCGATCTGGATGGGGGGGATTACCTCGACCTGTCGGAGGACGAGCGGATCGAGGTCGTCGCCCGCCGCGTGATGAAGCGCCACAAGGGCGCTTTCCTGGAATTGGCGAAATGATCAAGTTCTCGAAGGACAAGGTGCTGCTCCTCCACCAGTACCTCGCAGCGGAGACCGGCGGCGCGGTTGGCGTGCGCGACGAGGCGCTGCTGGAATCGGCCCTGGAAGCGGCGTTCGCCACGTTCGACGGCCGGGAGCTGTACCCGTCCAAGGAGGAAAAGGCGGCGCGGCTCGGGGCGTCGCTCGTCGCCAACCACGCTTTTCTCGACGGCAACAAGCGCATCGGCATGTACGTGGTGCTGACGTTCCTCGAAACGAACGGGGTGCGCCTCGACTGCAGCGACGCCGACATCGTGCGCGCCGGGCTCGCCCTCGCCGACGGATCGATGGGGTACGAGGGGCTGCTCGGGTGGATCAGGGAGCGCTGCGCCCGGGGGGCGCAGCGCAGTGAAAAGTGAAGAGTGACAAGTGACAAGATGCGGTGGCACGCCCTGAGGGCGCGCAGTGACGAGTGACGAGAGACGAGTGACGAGTTTGCGGTGCGCCCTCCGGGCGGATTGAGAAAGGCGACGCGGGCGGAGCGGGCAGAGGGAGAGGGCGGGACGTGGATGGAAAAACGGGAGAGGGAACTGAATTGGCGGAAAGGAAGGAAATCTGCCATTTGCGATGGCGGTTTTTGATTGACAGGCAGAGGGGGGAGAGGGAAAAAGAGGCCATGAAATCCATCCATCGATTCCTTCGCGTTCCCGACGACCACTTTTTCCTGTTCGGTCCCCGCGGGACGGGCAAATCGACCTGGCTGAGGGATACGCTCCCCGGGGCCGTGTTCCTGGACTTTCTCAAGCCGGCGACGCAGCGGGTGTTCCAGGCTCGTCCGGAGCGGTTCCGTGAGTTCGTCGACGGCCATCCGGGGGCGAAGACGATCGTGGTGGATGAAGTCCAGCGGTGTCCCGCCCTTCTCGACGTGGTCCACTCGCTGATCGAGGAGCACCGGGGCGTCCGGTTCGTGTTGACGGGTTCGAGCGCGCGCAAGCTCCGCAAGGCGGGGGTCGATCTGCTGGCGGGACGGGCGTTGAAGTTGTCCATGCATCCGTTCATGGCGGCGGAGCTGGGGGGGGATTTCAGCCTCGGGCGGGCGTTGGAGCACGGTCTGCTCCCCGTGGTGAACGGGGCGAGGTCCGCAAGGTCCGCGCTTGATGCGTACCTGGATTTGTATGTCCGCGAGGAGGTCCTGCAGGAGGGGCTGGTGAGGTCGCTCGATCCGTTCGCGCGGTTCCTCGAGGCGGCAACGTTTTCGCATGGCGCGCAGCTCGTGTCTTCGGCCATCGCACGGGAATGCCAGGTCGGGCGGACGACGGTGGACGGCTACCTGAAAATACTCGAAGATTTGCTGGTGGCCGCGCGGTTGCCCGTATTCGCCAAGCGCGCGAGGCGGGAACTCGTGGCGCACGAGAAGTTCTACTTTTTCGATGCCGGCGTGTTCCGCGCGTTGCGACCGAAGGGGCCGCTCGACCGGCCGTCCGAAATCGACGGGGCTGCGCTCGAAGGGCTGGTGTTCCAGCATCTGCGGGCCTGGAACGATTATTCCGGGGGGCGCGCGTCGCTGGGGTATTGGCGGACGAAGGCGGGCGTGGAGGTCGATTTCGTGGTGTACGGCGAGCGGGATTTCGCCGCGATCGAGGTCAAGAACGCGGCCGTGCTGCATCCGGGGGACTTCGCCGGGTTGAAGGCGTTCCGGGAAGATTATCCCGAGGCGTCCCCCGTGCTGCTCTACCGGGGAAACGAGCGGTTCCTGCGGGACGGCATCATGGTCGTGCCGGTGGAGGAGTATTTGAGGGCCATGGTGCCGGGAAGGGCGTTGGAGAGCGCCCTGCGGGCGCAGTGACGAGTTGCGCATTTGCGGTGCCGCCCTGCGGGCGGTTTGGTGGGGCGAGCTCTCCGAGCGAGCCGCACGGACGAGGGAGGAGTGCGCTCTGCGGGCGCAGTGACAAGTGAATAGTGACAAGTGACAAGATGCGGTGGCGCGCCTTCGGGCGCGCGGAAGAGGGAGGAGTGTGCGGGGAGTTTGTCAGATTTGGAGGGCGGCGGACGTGCCGGGAGCATGGACGCCATGCATGGTGCAACGAGAGGATGGTTGATGGCGGGTTGATTTGTACGGGAAAGCGGGCGCGCAGGGCGCGGGAAATCGGTTTCGCGGATGACGCAGTTTCGGCGGCAGGAGGACGAAGTAAGAGGTAAGAAGTACGAAGTGCGGTCCGCCCTGCGGATACGGGAATCTCAATGTGAATAAGTGTTGTCCACAAACAAGTGCGGACAACACCCTAATACGTGCAATCAACAACGATGGAACGAACCTTGAACCCGCGCTTGCAACAATCCGCTTCTTGTTCTTGCAAAAAACGTCTGGCGCTGCCCATATCCTTCCATTGGTTGCAATTCTTCTTTGCTTTTTTCGAGAAAAACCAGCCCACAAGGAATATCCCCGCCTCCGCACCTCCGGCGCCCATGTATTTTTCGCAAAGTTGGTCTTTGAATGCCGTCTGGCACGAACGATTCCAGCTCCCTTTCACCTCGATGCAAAGGCGCAACCGGGCATTTGTGGCTTTGGAAATCGCCGTCACCCAGATGTCGGTTCTGGCTCCCGAGTTCAGGTGGACCTCCAGATTGGAGACGATATTCGGCAAGACAAGATCCATGTATTTCTTGATGTGGTTCGAGAAGGATGTCTCATTCTTGTGAGAAACGGCTTCACGGCCGGTGTTCCACAACGAGTCAATTTGCGGAGCCTCCTTGCCTGTCAGGTACACTTGATACTGCTCCAACGTTTCGCAGATGACGGACAACAGATCATCTGGCGTATGGATGATCACGGCTTGCTTATCCGTTTTCAACAGTCGTTTGATGGTGCCCAGGTCATAAGTGGGACAACCTCGTTCAAGCAGGTTTCTCCGCGCCTGAAGGATTGCGTCATGAAAATATACCAATCGTTGGAATTTCTTTGACAAATCTTCAAGAGCTTTCGGGAGCTCCGGATCGACCCGGGACACCATTTCATTGTATACGCGCGTGATGGATTCATACACGTTGTCCATTTGGTCGGGGGAGTAAATTCCTGTATGGTGGGGCGCGTTTTCCGGTGGGAAATTGGAGAGTAGCCACCCATAGAATTCTTTCAATTCGGTGACGGATAGGTGGCACAAGATACTGGAAAACGGACAATGGTGATATCCGCCCTCGCCCAGCATCTGTGTAACCCAGCCGCGTCCCCACTGCGGATTCCCGGACAACAGTTGCAACAGTTCAGGAAAACGCTTTTGGGGGGCGCTCAAAACCAGATACAAGGAGGTCAGGATTCCGCACTTGTCGATGGACGAGTTCGACACCCAGCTTGAATTGACGTGCTCGGCCGTTGTTTGCGCATCAATATGCCAGAAGCCGTCATACAGTTTTCTCCGTTGTTCGTCCGTCAACTCCCGGGTGTCCAGAATTGCCAAAAGCCTCTTGGCGGTTTTTGCATCGATGATGTCTTTGAATGCATAGGTCTCTATCACCTGGTTTTTCGCCAATTGGTCTCCGAGACGCTTTGCAAGTTCATCGACAAAAACATCCGGCTGGTTTTCCAGAAGACATTTCCATGCCGCCGTGAGCAAGTCAGATGCCCCATAACCGATTTCCCTCCACAAATCCGGGACAAACTTCCGCCAAACGTCGGGGGGCAAACTGGCCAAGCGCCCTTTGTCGTAGACCGCCAAAAGGCAGAATGCCTGAGCATACGAGGGATAATATCCTTTCTCATCCGCCCAGGGACCATTGCATGTAAGAACGAATTTGTAAGCCGCATCCGTCAAAACCGTGATTCCTTGTGGGGAGAATGTCGGCCACAACTTGCTTTTCCTGAAATCATGACAGCAGTAGTTCCCATCATCTTGCGGCTGGCAAAGAATCAGGAACATGACTTTGTCGAAGGGGCAGGTCCCATCTTCTTTGCGCAATTGTTCGTGAATCCATGCGGTTTGCTTTTCACGGATTTCAGCTTGTTTGAGTTTGCGGTCGGCCTCTTTTTGTTGCCAATCCTGCTTGTGGACCTGAATTTGAGCGTCAAATTTCTTTCTTTCCGCCAAAGCTGTTTGGGCATCGACGTTGAAAACCTGAGGAAACTCCCCATGCAAACAATTCCAGAGTTCATTCTGTTCGGGCAATTCTATTGCACCTGCCAGGGAAGCCAAACACTGCGCCCACCTCTCGCGCAGATCAGCCCTGTCGCTTGACTTGATTTCGGATAGAATGAAATCGATGTCGCCATATTGGAGCAGTCCGATGAATGGATGGGTCAGTGGCACCAACGACCGGGTTTCATCCCGGACGATCAGGCGGGCCATGTCCCTTCGCCGCACGACATCCGCGATGAACTCATGCCAACCATATATGTTTGGCCCATGCAGCCAATGGTCACCAAACGGATCGAGGTGTATCTTGGCGCAAGTCTCCAGCCCTTCTGCCAGCAGTCCGCGCATCGACCGCGAGGATGTTTTCTCCCAGCAATGTCGGAAAATCCTGAGCTTGAGTCCAAGGAAATGGTGTTCTTCAGCAGTTCCCGGATATCGGAGGTTGGCAATCGTCCATTTCAACAATGTTTCCAGTTCCGAGTCGGACAATTGCCCGAAGGTCGAGGGAAAATCGTGATTCAGCCACCAGTCATACGAATCGAAAACTCCATCCGCATGGGGTTCCAGCAACGGAATCAATTCCGCAGCTGTCATGTGTTCCGGCCATAACAGGGCGAGTGCAATGCCCTTCAGGCGGGTGGACATTCCTTCCGACAAAAGCGCCCGGCACTTCTCCCTTTGATTGTCGTTGGCCAAATCGCGCAGGGCATAGCCTGCACTTATGCGCAAGGATTCATCTTTGGACGGATCGCAAAAGAATTCCGCAAGCGGATCGCCCATCTGTACAAGCCGCGCTTGCCGGACAATGTCGATGGCCGTGTCAATTTCCGCATAGGATTGGCTATCCCGTAACGTCTTTTCCAGAATTCGGATGCAGCCATCGGTTGTCAATTCATAGTATTTTGCCTGGACTGCAGGGTTGTTGCGAATATCCAAGGGAATGTTCTCCACATTCTCAAGAATGCTTTGGCATATTTCGTCTTTCTCCATTATGGAGGCAACGGCCTCTGAACCAAGCAACAAATCTGGACGATATTTCTTTATTAACTCAAGGAGTTGGTTGCTTCGTGCGGCAAGCCAGTGCACTGTGCCTTCCCATTGTGGAAATGGCAAACCATCTGGTGACAACACTATTTTGATCCATTCAGAGGGTTTTACGTGTTCGACAAGCCCCATGGCAGCCATGAAATCGCAGTGTGATGCATTGGCAAACAGGAAGCGCTTGTGGTCAATGGGCGAAAAAAGCGGTCGCAACAGGCATTCATTGAATGCGGCATGTTCTTCGGGTGGGATACATTGGGAAAAATCAAAGGCATCTTTCTCCAAGCCCGAAGATGACGAGATTCTCTCTACGATTGGCTTGCCAGCCAGTTTTACGACCAAAGCCGTTCGGACAGCGAGGTCCCAGCATTGAGCGGGTGTTACTTCGGAATCTTTCTTCAAAAAGTGAGTCGGCGAAGATTCATTCTCAGAAGAAAGTTGCAGGAGGATATTGTGCCATAAATCTTCGATTGATGTATACACTAAACGTTCACCATCGAATGATTCAAGCAACCCCTTGCAACCCATTGGCGTTGCACATGCTCCCCCGAGTCCGCGGCCTTCTACTTCGCGCAAGAATATCGTGAAATCTTTCCCTTCTGCCTCACAGAGTTCCCGAACATTCTCTTTTGTATATGGCAAAAGGGAGAAAAGCGGCCATTTCAGATTATCGCAAAAAGCTTTTATCTCCTGGATACTTCGTGAAGCGATAATGACATGTGCCGAAAGTTTCACCCGAATCAAGGTGTGCAACAATGTTGGGCATAGTTCCCGAGCCTCGTCGACACCATCTACCAGAAGAAACTTTTGCTCGGCGATACTTTCAATGTCTCGTTCCAGCCGATACGGATTATTGCTGTAGAACGCAAAGTTGATTTTCTTCACTTCCTCGCTTGGTAAACTGTTCGCAAAGTCATCCAAGACAAATGTTTTTCCCATTCCCCCTTCTGCGACAATAATGGCATTGCCAGCTTCTGCGATTTCGGGCAACGTCTTCAAGGGATTCAAGATGGAAGGAGGGACAAGAAATCCAGTGGCATCCAAAATGCGACCGTCAAACAACGTATGCTGGCCATCGCGATTTTGCAATCGAGTGGCAATTTGATTGCTTTCTATGAAGAATCGCTTCACAGCAACTGGTTTTCCAGACGGCTCTTGGAAGCGGCAAGCGATTCGGTGGCGTCGGATTTGAGGCGTTTCGCTTCTTCGCGGAACGCTGTCACTTTTTCGACGATGCGGTGCTGTATAGCATGCGGGGGAACGGGTACAGGCAAGGACAGGATGTCTTCGAGTTGAACACGTGGCAGAGTGTTGCCTGTCATCAGAAGGGTCATGACGTTTGCAACCGCTTTTGTGCGAAGATAAGCGGTCAAGTAGGCGGCATCTTCCGTCTTGGCGTGCAAGGGGTAAAACTCCGTGGATGCCACACCATTGAAGGTTGCCAGCCATACTTTGTTCAGATATGGGCGCAATTTTGGGAAAAGGATGTCCCCTGCTTTGAACACAACAGCGGAAGAACACGATTCCTTGTCCTGCGTCGGCATGAAATCGCCAGTTGTTCCGTCAATATTTTCCAATCCAATGTATTGTTGCCCGTTCAAATTGTTTGTTTGCTGGCGATTTACATCTACAAGCGTAGCAAGAGGCAGGCACGCATACCACGAATGCTCGACACTCTTCAAGAACTCACGTCTCAAATTCTGATAAGCAATCGCATCAAAACGGCTTTCAAATATCTCTGAAGCCAAAACTGTGAACATCCGTGTGTGAATTGAGGTGTCTTGTGGCGGCAGGGGAGGGATGCCGAGTTCAGAAAAGATGATCTCGTCGATGGAGGCGAGAAGACGCGTTGCCTTTTCGTCTGCATTTCGCTTTGCCTCATAGGCCGCGTCCAGTTCGGCAACAATCCTTTTTTGGACATCAGGCAGAGGAACGGGAATTATCGTTTTTTTCAAATCATCCTTCGTGATGGCAGGATAATTGCCGCCACTGGAACGCTGGTCGAACTGCATGGTGCAAAATCCGAACCGGAGGGCATGGAAGAAATAGTCAGGCAAAACCAAATCTTCATCGATTGACCGGAGGACAGCAAAGCCTGTAGAGGCAATGGCCAACCCAATCGCATCAGGGACTCTTGCAATTGCGTTTCTGGTGGGTCTGGTCATGGAAACCAGAATATCGCCACTCCTCACGACCATTTGAGCCCGGCTGGGAGCTTCGGCTGTCGAAAGTTCTTCCGTCGCCGTTATCTCGCCAACATCCGTGTTGATGGCCGCGATTTCAATATACGGGAATCGTTCGGGGAACAGCTTTTCTCTATCCCATGTTTCTGTGGATAGCTTGCAACATTCTCCAAGTGCCCGCCAGGGACCGCATTTGATCCGATCAAGATTCTCCGCAAATGCAGGGCTGTGGTATCGGGCATCGAACCGTTCCGTCATGTCGCGGAGTTTCGCGAAGAAGACTTTCGGGCTACCGCTCATCTTGAGCCGCCTCGTATTCTTCCTCGGCTTTCCGGACTTCGGCGAGGAGTTGCTCCTCGCTGGGCAAACGGAGTTTGTATTCGGCCGCAAGGATTGTCTTGTTGTCTTCGGGGAGAGACATCTTCACCAGGGAATCGTTCTTGTTGCGGCAAAGCAGGATGCCGATGGTCTTGTTTTCCCCGGCGGTCTTTTCGCAGCGGTCGTAATAGTTCACGTACATCTGCAATTGTCCGAGGTCCTGATGCGTCAGCTTGCCGGTCTTGAGTTCGATGACCACGAAACACTTGAGGAGCCTGTTGAAGAAAACGAGATCGACGAAGAATTCGTCGTCGTCGAGGAGAATCCGTTTCTGGCGTGCGACGAAGCAGAAGCCGTGGCCAAGCTCCATGATGAAGTCCTGGAGATGGTCGATGATGGCCTGTTCGAGGTCGCTCTCGTAGTATTTGGCTTTCTTTTCGAGGCCGAGGAATTCCAGGCGCATCGGATCCTTGATGATTTCCCGGGGTGTTTCGGGGATGCGCTCTTTCCTGGCGACGGCGAGCACGGCCTCCTTGTCGTTGCTCAGGCAGAGGCGTTCCCAAAGCTGGGAGTGGATTTGCCGTTCCAGTTCGCGCTTGGTCCAGCAGTGGTTTGCGGCCTCCAACTGGTAGTATTCGCGTTCGGCGGCATCTTCGATGGAAATCAGCAGCTTGTACTGGGACCAGTTCAATTGCGCATACAGCGTGTGCGCAATCGGGTAGAGCCTGTAGAATTTCCGGCTTTGCTCCAGTTGGCGGATGCCGAATCCACTCCCGTATTCCGGTTCAAGGCGCTCCGCGAGCCCCCGGATGATTCTCGCGCCATATTCGGCCCGGTCCTTGCCGTGCTGTTCTTCTTCGAAAATCCTGCGGCCGAGGTTCCAATACATCATGACGCGGTTGAAATCCACGCTCCTGACGGCATTGGTCCGGGCCGTGTCGATGATCCGGCGGGCGTCGTCCAGCAATCCCTGGCTGACGCCGGAATCCGCCATGTGCACGCTGCGGCCGTGGTCGGGAACGGATTTCCCAGTGCGCTTTTTCACGCTTCCGCCTCCCGACGGATGAAGTCGGCGAGGGCGGGGCCGATTTCATCGAGTTCGTTGACCTTCGTCGGCTTGCCGGTCGCGTCGAAACCGATGTCTTCGGCGATGGCCATGAAGGTTTCTTCGTCCCGGAGCAGGGAGGCCGCTTCCCTCTCGTACTGGCGCTCCAATTCGTCGCGCAATTCTTCCGCGGCCTTTTCGGCATCGGCGGCAATTTCGTCGAAAGCGGCCTTGTAGGCGGCATCCGCCTTGCGTTCTTTTGGGGGTAGCGGCGAAAACTCGGGCTTGCGGTCGAGGGCGGCAACGGCCGCCTTGCGTTTCTTCTCGATTTCGGCAAGTTTCTCCGCGAGGCGGCCTTTTTCCGCCAGTCGCGACTGGAGCGAACGCTTGCCTTCATGGATGCGCCGGGATGCCTCGGTTCTGCGTTTGCGGAGGAAGAGGACGCTGGATTTCACGCCCGCGCCCGTGCTCATGAATGTCGTCTGCGGCAGGGAAACGACGGCGAGAATCCTGAAGTTCTCCAGAATCCAGTCGCGGGCGTATTGCATGGAGGCGTTGGTGAGGATGCCGTCGGGGATGACGATGGCGAGATAGCCCCCTTCCGCCAGGAAGTGCCAGCATTGTTCGATGAAGAGGACTTCGGAGGAGACGCCCGGCCTTTGCGCCACTTTGGATTTGGGGTTGAGCCAGTCGACGTCGCGTACCGAAAGGCCGTATATCTCCAGATAGGCGTGTTCCGTCTGGCGGATGATGGAGCCAAACGGGGGATTGGTGATGATGAAGTCGAAACTCCCGTCCTTGAACCCCTTGTTTTCGGTCTTGTAGACGAGTTCATGGATGGGCAGCAAGCCGTCCGCGGCGACGACGTTGGTGTGCCCGTCGTCGTGGATGATCATGTTCATCTTGGCCGTACGGGCGATTTGTTCGTTGATTTCAATGCCGAACAGGCGGTGCTGGGCGAAGTCGTGCCAAGTACGGTAGGCTTTGATGGAATCCGCCCCGTACTTTTCTTCGGCCGTCCGGCGCACCTTGTCCAAGGCATGGAGCAGGAAGCCACCCGAGCCGCAGGAGGTGTCGAGGACGCGGCTTTCGCTTTTGATTGGAAGGACGTCGACAATGAATTTCACGACCGGTCGCGGCGTGAAGAACTGGCCGAAATTCCCGCGGAAAAACGAGGTCATGAACGTTTCGAAAGCGCGTCCCTTGGCGTCCAGGTCGGTTTCGGAAAGATTGACGTCTTCCAGATAGGAAACGACGGTGCGCACTTTTGCGGCGGAGAGGCGGATGTCGTCCTTGAAGACTTCCGGGGCCTGCTTGCGTCCTTCTTCGTAGAGGCGCTTGAGGCGCTTCAGCAGGGCATCGTTCGTGTGGTCCACCATGTCTTCCGCGATGATCTGGAAATCGTACGGTTCACCGTCGGCGCGCTCCTTGCGTTCGTCCCATATCTTGCAGAACACCAGCTTGTCGAATTCGTCGAAGGCATCCGACGGGTTCAGTTCGTCGCCTCCCCAGAGGGCTTGGTGGGCCTGGGCGAAGCGGTGCGTCAACTCGCCCTCGGAGACGGTCTTGAGCGGGAAATGTTTCTGTCCGTCGCGGCCGACGCCGCCGTTGACTGCAAAGCGGTACTTTGCCAGCGCCGCTTCGCCAAAGCGCGGGATGTCGGCAACCGTCCGCCGCGCCTTGGGTTTTTCCATGGGGACCTCATAATATTCGTTCTTGATGCCGGAGGTCGTCCAGATGTACCGCGCCCCCTCCGCGACGGCATAGGAAAAGGCCTGCTCGACGGCTTGGCGGAATTCGGCCTCGCTTGCGACCTCCTTTTTGCATTCGACGATGACAAGAGGTTTTTCGTGTCTGGAGTCGGCATATACCTCGATGTCGGCCTCGCGGAGGGAGGAGCCCATCGTCACGGGGGCAAAGAGGCGGATGTGCCTGTCGGGATAGCCGTATTGGAGGACAAGGGCGAGATAGGCTTTTGCTTCGACGATGGCCTCTGGTTTTGTGTAGTCACGGAGAATGCCATGGTTCAGATACTCGATTCGCCGCCCGTCGTCGCTGATCCGGATCAACCGTTTGCCGATGCCGGTTTTGATGATGTCTTCGACAGGCTGGACATCCTTCTTTTTCATTCTTGCGACCTTTCAATTTGCATGCGGGGGCGAGGACTGGAGACCGGATTCCCTGAGGATGGCGTCGAACCCCCGTGTGGTAGTTGTTTCCTTGGGGCCGACATGGATGCATTCTTTGCGGGGAGGGTGGTCGATATGGGCGGGCATGGGTTCAAAGTGGCGAAATCCTTTTTGCATTGTTACCCTTCCCATCCCTGCCGTCCAGTCAAATTTCTGTTCCCGGGCATTTGGGCTCCTTAGAAAATAATGAGTCTGGGCCCGAAAAGAACTTTGTTCCCAATAGCCTCTGCGTCTCCGCTTCTCCGCGGCTCCACGTGAGTTTTCCTCTCGCTCCCCTCCCGCTTTCCTTGTTCTCCTGTTTGTCTTTCCCACAATGGTCCGCCCGTAGGGCGCACCGCCCACTTGTCACTCGTCACTTGTCACTCGTCACTACGCCCGCAGGGCGCTCCTGTTTGTCTTTTTCGCCCCTCCCACACTCCATCCGCTGGGGCGCGACTGGAAAGTCGCACCTCCCAGATGACAATTCGATGGTCCTTTTCTTTGACAGGCGCCGCCCGGTTGGGCGGCGCACCTTGAAAGAGTTGTCCCAAGTTGTCCAAGTTGTCTCCTCAAAAAATTGTCGGGAATAGTCGGAATTGTCTGACGGTTTTGTTCGCCACTTGTTTTGTTGTCCTTTTTGTTTCCCCAAAATGGTTGAATTTTTTTCAATCATTGAAAAACTGTCGAACAATTTTTCCAATCATTGGAAAAAAATTTTCCAATCATTGGAAAACTTGCGGGGTGCCGATGAGCCAGCGGATTGTGCGCCCTGCGGGCGGGGGAGTGGATTCCGTTGCGCCCGGGCAAAACCGGCTTGCGGGGGGATGGAACAAAACGGTATGTTCCCAAGGCCATGAAGACGGATTGCGGCGAGAGGAAACCGATGCGAAAGGCGGAGAGATGCTGAGGATCGAGTGGGGCAACGATTTGAGGGAGCTGGCGCGGCGGTTGTTCCGTCGGCTGGACGGGGCGGGGAAGTCGGGGGCGGAGGAACTGTTTTTGCGCCGGGACCTGGTCGCGGCGGCGAACCGGGTGCAGCTGGGGTGGCTGAAGCTGGAGGCGATGTACCGGGACGGGTCGCGGCGGGTGTGGGCGCTGCGGGAGACGGCCACGGTGGACGATGTCGCGGAACACATCGTGCGCGAGGGGCGCGGGGGGCGTTGGCGGGAGGCGGCGCAATGGCCTCGGTTCCGGCGGCGGGGGCGGTTCGGGGGGTCGCCGGGGGCGTACCTGGAGCGGCTGGGCCGCGCCGAACG
>JAEEGL015283118.1_pt1 | contig 12557 bp, 4 predicted proteins | sample 9134231 | NCBI WGS metagenome assembly JAEEGL01 (sample SAMN16246548, study PRJNA631951) | gut metagenome | biome: gut microbiome; feature: rumen; material: fiber-attached | host: Bos | place: Iran: Karaj | collected 2018-10
GTGCAATTCTGTTAAAAGGAATCAGGCTGTACTCCGTGAGGAATACAGCCTGTGTGTTTTTTATCTTTTACGTCACCGCAACAAATGTTATAGAATTGTTATTCGCAAAGGTTTGGGCATAAGATCCTGCAACGCCGTAAATTGTAACATTCGGGCAGTTGGTGAAGGCAGTCGCCTGAATCGTCGTTACGCTTGCGGGAATCTTAACCGAAGTCAGATTCGTGCAGCCCTTGAAGCAGTATGAGCCGATTGAGGTTACGCTGTTCGCCAGCTCAACAGAGCGAAGCTGCGTGCAGTTTAGGAATGAGCCGTACTTAATGCTCGTTATTCCGTTGGAGATTATAATGTTCTGAATCTGTTCGTTATTCTTAAAAGCATAGTTGGCAATTGCAGTTACATTATGTCCGTTAATCGTTGCGGGAACGACGATATCCACTCCTCTGCCGCCGAAGCCCGTAATCTGAACATTATTGCCCGAAAGCGCGCTGTATGAGAACGAGTAAAGCGGGAGACCGTTCATTGTCTTATCAAGATAGAACAGGTCAAACGCATCAATTGCGCCGTCGATGTCATAGTCGGCGAGAATGAGCTGAATCGCCGAGAGACTGTCGGGGTTGTTTGACAGCTGACTTCTGATTAAGGCGTAGTCGCTCTGTCCTATTCCGCCGCTCATATCCACATCGCCGAGATACGTCGTTTTAGCTGTGTCAAAGGTTGCGGCAAACGAACCTTCGTAACAGACGATATAATCAAGATAGTTACAGGTTGCGAACGCATTTGTGCCGATGGACGTCACGGTTTCGGGAATAACGGCATACTCCATATTAACGCTTTCGGCAAACGCATGATTTCCTATCGAGGTTACGCCGGACTTAATGACAACGCCCATAATGTTGTCTCTTACATCGAGCCACGGAACCGTGCTTGATGTAAAATTGTTCATAGCGCCCGTGCCGCTTATTGTCAGTACGCCGGTGGCCTTATCAAACGAATAGGTCAAATTGTCGCCGCAGGAGCCTGACTTAATCTGCGGTTTAACTTTGAGAAGCGGATCGTTTCCATACTCTATGATTACCTCATACCAGTCGTCATCGCTGCCGGGGTAGTTGACCGTCGCCAGAGCGTTGCATTCATAAAACGCCATATAGTCTATTCCTGTTACCGAAGCCGGAATTGTAACGCTTGCAAGGCTGCTGCAAGCTCCGAAACTGCCCATATTTATCACAGTTATTCCGCTCGGAATTACAAAATCGGTAAGACTCTTGCACGCACCAAGCGCTCCCTCACCTATGCTTGTAACCGTGTCAGCAAGAGTAATTTCAGTAGCTTCGGTGCAGCCCCAGAACGCCCAATTACCGACTGATGTAACTCCGCTTTCAACCGTAATCGTTTTTATTCTTTCCCTGTATGCAAAGAACGAGGCGAATTTATTCAGGTTATAATCATAATCAAACATATCGCCCGTGCCGCTTACTGTCAGCGCGCCCGTTGCGACGTCGAGAATCCAGTTGACATTTGTGCCGCAGCGTGCCGTCAGCTTACTATCAACGGTACATTCCTTAACAGCGTCCTTGAGCGGCAGGTTCGTGTTGCCGATGTTTATGTTGTACCAGTCGGCAACAGAGCCGTAATAAAGCACTCCGCTTAAAGCCGTGCAACCGCTGAATGCGCCGACATATATTCTTGTAAGTCCGCTCCGGAATCCGTTGCCGATGGTGGCGAATTCAAGAGCCGTACAGCCCGCAAAGGCGTAGTTCATAATAGTCTGAACGCTGTCCGGAATAAAGATTTCCGTCAGGCTTGTACAGTCCGTAAACGCTCTTACGCCAATTGAGGTCAGCCCGTTTGCAAAGCTTACGCTTTTCAGCCCCGTACAGCCGCTGAAAACTTCGCTGCCGAAGCTCGTTATGCTTGCGGGGACATAGACAAATTCCAGCTCTTCACAGCTTGAAAAGGCGTAATTGCCCAAGGTTGTCAGGTTATCGGAAAGCTCAAGGGTTTTCATTCCCGTACACTGCGTAAACGCGCCGTTTTCTATAGCCGTTACGCTGTCGGGGATTGTAACGCTTTTAAGTCCCGAGCAGGTGCGGAAGGCGTATTCGCCGACGCTCGTCAGCGTTGACGGCATTTTAACGCTCTTAATATTTGCACAGCCGTTAAACGCCCAGCCGCCGATGCGTGTAATTCCGTTACCGATAGCAACGGACTCTATTCTCAGGTCGCTGTCAAACGGCGAGTCAACCGAATAATCGTAAATATCGCCGCTACCGGTGATTGTAAGCTTGTCGGTATAAAGGTTAAACGCATATTTCGCATTGTCGCCGCAAACGCCCGTTTCGCTGAAATGAATATTCGCATTTGTCAGGCAGTTGTTGCCGGCGTCTATGCTGATACTGTTCCAGTCCGCCTGAGAGCCGTCATAAAAGACATGAGCTATCTTATTACAGTTAAGAAATGCCTCCAAACCTATGCTCGTCACGTCGGGCCCGATCACCACAATCTCGATATTCGGGTTGCGGTGGAACACACCTTCGCCGATATGTGTAACGCCGTCTTCGATTTCAACGGTTTTAATATCATTTCTCACCGTACCGGCTGACGAATTACCCCAGGGAGCCCAACTGTCCGCCATAGCGCCCGTGCCGTATATTGTAAGAGTGGCGGTGCAGGGATTGAAATTATACTGAACATCTTCGGATGGTTCATCATAGTAATCAAGGATGCCGCACCAGCCGCTTTTGCCGTAATGCATAGTAGCATTTGTCAGGCTGTCGTTATCTTCGTCTATTGTGATTTCTTCCCATGCGGACTGTGTGCCGTTATAATAGACATCCGTCAGCTTATTACAGTTGAAAAATGCGGCCTCGCCTATGCTTGCAACGTTTTTGCCAACACAGACGGCTTCGACACTGCTGTAAAGATAAAATGCATATGAGCCGATTTTTGTGATATCATCCTCAATAACGATTTTCTTTATCTGCTTCTTAAAGCCGTACCACGGAGCATAATATTCATCCGGGATTTCACCCTCGCCGCTAAGTGTCAGCACGCACGAAACAGGATTATATTTCCACTCAATGTCCGTGTCTTCAATTTCACCGGTGATAGTGTAAATTTCATAGTGCCTTACCGCACCGTCAAGAATGCTTTCATTGTTGCCGGTGTCAATACCGTACCAGTCCTGCTTTGTGCCGGGGTAGTAAATATCGGAAAGCGAGGAACAGCCGTCAAAGGCGTAATTGCCGATGCTGCCGACGCTGAGCGGAATTGTAACCTCCGCAAGGCCGGTGCAGTTGTAAAAGGCGGCGTAGCTGATTTCGGTTACGCCCTCGGGTATTATAACTCTTGTCAATCCCCTGCAACCGTCAAAGGCGGCTTGACCGACAGAGGTAATGCCTTCGTGAATATCAATTTCCGTCAGTCCCCTGCAGTTCTGTAACGCTCGTGAGCCGATTTCGGTTACGGAAGAAGGAATAGTGATTTCCGTAATATTCGTGTCGCCGAATGCGTAGTCGCCTATTGAGGTTATTCCCTCCTCAACCGTAATGCTCACAATACTGCTTCTGTAATTGTGCCACGGAGCGTAGTCGTTTTCATAATCATACATATCGCCCGTGCCTCTTACTGTCAGCGCGCCGATGTCCGAGTTATAACAGTAGGTCGCGCTGTCGCCGCAGACTCCCGTTTCGGAAAGGTGCAGCGTTGCGTTCGTCAGCGCCTGATTGTTAGCGCCGATAATTAATTCATTCCAGTCGTCCTGAGAACCTAAATAGTAAACATCCGAAAGCGAATTGCAGTCTCTGAATGCATTTGCGTTTATATGTGTAACCGTAGAGGGAATAGTTACCGAGGTCGCATTTTGCATGTCATAGAACACATAAGAGCCTATGCGTGTGATTCCTTCGCTGACCGTTATTTTTGAAACGGCGCTTCTGAAAGGATGATAACCGGGATTTGACGAGTTGTAATCGTACATCGCTCCCGTGCCGCCTATCATAAGCTCATTTGAGGCAAACTTGTATTCATAAAACGCATAGTCGCCGCAAAGACCGCTGTAAAAATGCTTTGTTGCGTGATTAACAAGCACGCCGTTCCAGCCCTCGAAGTTTTCTATAGTGATATTGTTCCATTCAGATTCGGCGCCCGAATAATAAGCGTCGTCCAGCTTAAAGCAATAGGCGAATGCGCGTTTGTCTATCGTAGTAACGGAACTCGGAATAAAAATGCTGTTAAGCTTTGAGCAGTAATAGAATAACTCTTCGGGGATCGTCGTTATTCCGCTTCCGAGAACGGCGCTTGTCAAATCGGTGCAGTCGTTAAACGCTCCTTTCCCGATGCTTGTTACACTGTCGGGAATTGTAATGTTTGTCAGTCTGTTGCAATGCTCAAAAGCTCCTTCTCCGATGCTTGTAACACCGTCGGATATTGTAAGACTTGTCAAGCCGGTGCAGTTTTTAAATGCATTTATACCGATAGATGTAACACTGTCGGGAATTGAAACGCTTGTCAAACCGGTACAGTTTTGAAATGCAGATTCCCTGATATCGTAAACACTGTCGGGAATTGTGACGCCCGTCAAGCCGGTGCAGTTTTGAAATGCATTTATACCGATTACCGTTACCGTATCGGGTATAACGGTGTTTTTACAACCGGAGATAAGTTCGTTTGTTGCGGTTTCGATAATTGCATTACAGCTGTTGCGGCTGTCATAGACCGTATTGCCGCCCGAAACTACTATGTTTGCAAGACGGTCGCAACCGGAAAAAGGTGACATTCCGATGTCGGTTACGCTGCCCGGTATTGTTATGCTTGTCAGACCTGCTCCATTAAAAGCCGTTCCCTGAATAGTTTTCAGCCCGTAGGGAAGGTCAATTGAGGTCAGCGAGAAGCATCGTTCAAATGCCAAGTTTTGAATGCGTTCCAAAGTTCCCGGAAGGGATACATAGGATAAAGCGGTACAACATGAAAATGCACCTAGCCCGATATCTGTAACTCCGTTACCGAGAGTCACGCTTATTAAAGCAGCGCAATCAGAAAATGCCCATTTTCTGATGTAAGGAATGTCATTGATTACCACATTTGTAAGGCTTGTACAGCCTTGAAACGCCTTGTCAGATAAAGCGGTAACGCCGCTTAAAACAACAAGCGAGTTAATAAAGCCGTCATGGTCAAACACTCCGTCCGGTATTGTTCCCGTACCGCCGATAACCATCTCCCGTGTTGTCGGATTAACGGTATAAGTAATATTATCAATCTGTCCGGATATTTGGCTTTGGGCTTTGACTCTGAAAAGGTGGCTGTTGTAAATATAATCGATATCAATATTGTCCCAGTCCGACTGAGTTCCGGCGTAATTGACTGTTGTCAAATCACCGCAGCCGCTAAATGCGCCCTTTTCAATTTTGGTTACTCCCGTTCCGATTGTTACGGTTTTTAATGCATGGCAACCTTTGAAAGTATCGGCATTGATTTTTGTTACTACGTCCGGAAGCTCAACACTTCTTAAATTATAGCAACCCCAAAATGCTCCTTCGCCTATGTTCGTTACGCTCTGCGAGATAGTTAACATTCCTATGTTGTCGCAACAGGAAAACAAATAATTTCCGATTCTTTGTACACCGTCTTCAATTACAACATGTACGCTGTTCAGATATTGTCTGCTGCGCAAATATGTATACAAATCATAGAGAGGAGAACTAGGGACAGTACGATGTCTTTGGCTGTCATAATGAATTGTGTAGTTGAAAGTACTACCGCTGCCGCTTATAACAAGCCTGCCGTTTGCGGTATCAAAGTTGTAATAAACATTGTTACCTATCTGACCGCTTTTATAACTGTCGCCTGTCTCCGCAAACGAGCTTATCCCCGTCAGCGGTAACGCCGCAAGTATCATCACCAGCGATAGAATTATTGATATAACCTTTTTCATTAAAATCCCTCCGTAACAAAAACAGAAAAAACTATACCAATTTTATTTTACTATATAATGCTTTTCGTGTCAATAAACCCTTCTCCCGATAAATCAGCGGGCGCGGGCAGCAGCCCGAATCGGCGAGTGAAACCTCGCCGAAACAAGACGCCTTTGGGCGATGCTTGGACTCACGGATAAGAGAGTTATTATGCGGAAAAGCAGAATGCCGTTAAAATGCGGTGTAAATAACCGCTTGATTTGTAAGGAAAACAATAAATTCAATCCTTTTGTGGTTGTGAAAAAGATATAAAAAGCCCTACCGAGAATCGAAAGATTTTTCGGAAGGGTTTATATATTGTTTGTATGCAAATTATTGCACGGAGGGGTGGTGCAATTATTGAAAATGCAGAATCCAAGATATGACAAAGCACCTTACAAAAGCAAGGTGCTGAGATATTTAAGTCATTATTTCAGTTTTTTTTATTTAGATTGTTAAAGTGGTAACCCCATTATTCTCTGTTTTTCATTTTAATTTATGGTCTTTTGTTACCGCAATTAGGACAAAAAGCAGTAACTAATCCACTTAAACCACATTCTGAACAAGTCCAGCTTTCCGAAACTGGTTTTTTATTGCCGCAATTGGGACAAAAGTTTGTAGTGTTTCCGGATGTGCCGCAATTACTACAAATCCACTCATTATCAGCTGTTTTTGGGGAGCCCGATTTATTAATGTTAAGAGTTAGGTTCTTAGAACCAATTTTTCTTTCGGTTTCCGCACTATATGAATAACCACCGGATTTCTTAATATCCATTTTGCCTTGGTTATATTTTAACACAGCGTCAACAGCATTATCTGTGCGTTCCTTAATAACATCGTTTTTTTCCTGCGACAACTCATTTTTCAAATGCTTTTTATAAGAATAAGCATCAGCTTTTGCCTGCTTTTTAATAGAATATGCTCCGGCAGCTGCTTCGCTTTGCAACTGTAGTCTTGTCGCAGCATTTTCCTCTTGCGCAATAATAACATCTCTCTCGGATTCAAGCATTTCTTTTTTATAAGCATTTGATTTCAAGGTGATGCTTCTCGTTGAATCAAGACTCTTCCAGTTATCAACTTCTTGTTGGTTATGAATCATTATTTTGTTAATATTAAAATGATTCTTTGGAACGCATAAGCCATACTCATCAAATATCTCATTTAAATGAAGTCTAATCATATCTGCAATAACAATCTTATTCTTATCAATTTCTAAAATATTAAGATCGTTATCATAGATAATATTTGACATTATATCTGACAAATGAGTATTAATGATATCCTTAAATTTATTCTTTATATGTTCCGAGTTATATTGTACACCTGCTCCAATAGCAACTGTTTCTCCGGCGGAAGAATCCTTTAATCTTTCAATTAAAGTTAAAACGCAATCGCCGTTTTCTTTATCAATGAGTTCAACATCCATTGAACCACTAATTCCAAAATCAACATAAAAATCCATTTCCGGAGCTTTAATCAGAATTTTTGGCACGCCCCATGGGATATTGATAGAATTAGTTCTTACAAAATACACTTGAGAATCAAATGTTAATTCTTCTTCATCAGAATAATTAATAGCATCTTCTAATGCAGGAAGTGATTTTCTTTCAAGAGTATGTCTTCCCGGACCGAAAAGCCCTACGGGAACACCGTTCCTTATAAAAACAGCAATCTGCCCCATACTGACAATTAGTTGAGTGCCGATATTAAACAGTTCTACCGGATGACGATATAGGAAAATATCATTAAGCCCCATGTCCCATTTGATAAGACTTGTTTTTCCGCTGTTTTCCATTTGATGGATACGGGCTTGTACATCAACTAAAACCTTACATTGAGGACAAGTGTGATTTTTGGCACTTTTATCTGTTACAAACGAAGTATTACAGGCGGGGCAAGTTATTGTTATAGGAGAACTACCGGCAAATAAATAATTACGACAAACCGGACACATAGCATTTTGCATGTCCATCCTGTTGTAGACTACAATATTTCCGCAATTATTACATTTAACAGAATCCATTTGTTCTTTTCTAACATCAAAGCTATAACCACAAGAACACTTTGCAATATTACTTTTCCAAAAACCCATTTCAACCTTTAGCGGTTTTCCGCATCTGGGACAAGCAGTGATAAATTGCTGAGTAGCCATAATATTTCCTTATCTCCTTACATCTCAACTGAATTTTTAAAACTTTCCTTTGTTTTTTTCTTTCTTTACTTTTTTTATAATAATAATCGTGCCGATAACAACAACTATCGAAAACAAACCGCCTGATAGAATCGTAAAGGGAATTGCAAGCACATAGAATAATACAATCAAAACTTTTATAATAATATTCTTTTTATAATTGGTACCTGAGAACTCAAACAATTGCTTTACACGTTTTTCGTTACCTGATGTTTGATACAGTGCAAGCGCTTTTTGGTATTCAGGTGAATCAAAGATTTCTTTTCGGTTTGTAATATTTGCCTGTTCTTTATTCATCTTGAAACGAGCCATACAAAGGCCCCAATAAGCATCACCATTTGAATTGTCAATTGAGAGAAGTAAGCTGAAATATTTCTTTGCTTGAGACCACAGCGACGAATGTAGACAAGCTTTTGCAAACGAGAGAATATTATCAGCAAAAATTTTCGGTGATTCAGGATGGTAGCCAAGCAATTTCCACATGAATTCAGCTCTGTTCGCAGTTGTTATATCATTATTTGAAACCAGATTAACAACCCTTACAACTTCATTGTTCATGTCCGGTGAATAAGAAAGTAAATTTTCAAAATCCAAAATACACTTATCACAAGGATAGTCGCATTGAAGGTCTGAAGTTAACAAATTCCTGCGTGTTTCAATGTCTGCAGCATCAACTTTCAGAATCATATTATAATACTTTTGCGCAGCATCGGGAGAAATGTTTTGTGCAAATCTTTTTAACAGTGTGATATATTTATCAACATCAGTAGAGTCAAGAGCGTATGTCAAAAGGTACTCAAATGTTTGCGGATACTTGGATTTGATTACTTCATCAAATGCAGTATCAATTCTTCCTACAAATTCATCTTTAGTAAATACAATTTCATTCATAGCGTATGGAAGAATAAATTCAATAATCGCACGATAAAGATTATCATTAATGTTGCAATTTTCAAACATCAATGAAATAACGCTTTTCACTTGTTGTTCGTTTGAAACACTCAAATATTCTTCAATATAATTTTTTTCTGTAGCAAAATTCTTGCAGACAGTATTTATTAACTGTTGTTTGCTGTTTGTGATCCTTAAGCGACTCATCATTCTATACATAATGGCTTCAGCACAAGATGGATCTGATGTTAAAACATTATTGATTTGTTCATCAGCTCTTTTCCATTCTTTGTTTTCAAGCATTTTTGGAATCATAATAAGGTTTTCTTTTCTAGTAAGATTAATTCCATCAGCACTATCAAAATCCGAGGTTGAGTTCACTACAATTTCTTTAACGTTAATGGAATTAACGTTAATTGAACTGGCTTTAGGAGCGACTTTTCCGCCTTCAATAGTCTTTTTGTCAACAGGCTGATATGAGAAAGCGTTGCCATTTACATCTTGACCAACAAGGAACTTAGTTCCACAGTTTTCACAAACCCAGAACTTATCTTTTTGTACTAAATTACCGCCACATGCAGAGCATTCCAAAACAAACATTTTCAATCCCCTTCTCTTAATACAAATTAATATTTTTATTTAATTATACAATCAATCCGAAAGTAATGTCAAGTACCTACCACACAATTACTCCCATGAAAATATATTTCTCGAAATGATTTGACAAAGACTGCAAACAGAGTTAACATCCGAACGAGCCGAGAAAGGAGGATTCAAGGGAGATTTATCGCTTCACAGTCTGAGGCACACATACGCAACGAGATGTATCGAAAGCGGAATGCCGCCGAAGGTGTTACAGCACCTGATGGGACACTCGGATATCAAGGTTACGCTCGACACCTACGCAGATGTGTTTGACAACTTCCAATCCATAAGCGTTGAAAAAGCAGACAGTTATCTGACAGAAGTTGGCTTGGCGGTGTAGGAATACAAAGCCAATATAAAAGCAAAGCGCATCAGGGAAAAATCCCCGGTGCGCTATGTTGTTATTTGTTGTTTTGATTATCCTTTGTAACCGGAAGCAGTTACAGTATGAGTATAATCGTTCCCGGTTAGAGATATTTCCATTTTAATTAGAATTTTTCCCTCGTTTTCTGTAAATGAGATATTAACATTTGTTGCGTCGTTGAGCACAAAACTTGAAGTTCCGCTTTCGGAATCAAAATCAGCGTTAGCTGTTGCACTTCGGCCGTCAGATGTTATTTTAAAACTAAGCGAATTTTCGCTATTAGCTGTTACCTCAACTGTCGCTGCATAGTCCTTTGATTGCTCACCGTTTTCGAAATGAACTCGTTCGCCCGTAAGATTTGCCGTTCCGCTGACATTATATGTTCCTGCGACCATTTCGGTTGTAAGTTTATCAGTAACCGGTTCGGTCTTAGTTTGCGTTTCGGTTTCCGTTTCGGATTTGCTTTCGTCCTCGTTCAATCCCGCCAATTCATAAAGCACTGCACGCAGTCTGTCAATATATGCCTTGATGTCGAAATCATCCGTATTCGTTTTTTTAGAGGTGCGTTCGATTATCTTTTCACCGACCTCATCGGGAATGTTTCCGTCATAAACAGGTGTATCGGGTTCGGATACATCCTCTTTTGTGTCGCTCTTGGATTCGTTTTCAGGTTTTGAATCAGTGTTTTCATCGGTCCTTTCAGAAGGTGTAGCACTATCTACTAAAGCACTATTTGCCGATTTGTATGCTTCGGATATCTGATTAAGAGAATCTTCAAGTGTTTTAAAATCGCTGTCATCGTTAAGAAAATCCTTGACCTGCTGATCATCCCAGCCGAGCATTGTTTGGAAAAGCTTGAAGTCCATTCCGCCTTTTTCGTTTTTAACAAAGGTGCCCGAAAGCAACGAGCCGTCATTAACATAATCGCTTACGGATGAAGCTACATAAGAAATAACTCCGAAGGCGTTTTCGCCCAAATCCTGCGCTTCCTTCGGTGTAAGCGATTTGTAGCCGCCTTCAAGAATCTTTTTGCCTGTTTCTCCAATATCCTTGAGCCCGGTGCCGAGTCCCATTATTGAGAACACCTGACCAATCGGGGCAAATTGAGCCTCAGTTTTTTGAAGCGCTATAGCAATTTCATCTTCTTCGCCGTTGTTGTATATAATTGAGCCTGCCGTACCAACCTCAAGAACCGTATTAATTCCCGAGCAGACTATTCCGCCTGTCTGTGCTATTGCACCGATAGTAGTGGTTGCCGGAGCGGCTGCAACTGCTATAACAAGACCTGCTGCCGTGCCGGCCGCCTTTAATCCAGTTGCAACCTGTACGGCGGTGTTTGCCTTATCGGCAATCGCTGTATATTCTGCACCTTCAAGAACTGCAAGAGCTTGTTTTAACTGAGCGTATGCGTGTTTCGAATCTGTTCCGAGTTGTTCGGCAAGTGTTCTTATACCTTTGCCCGAGGGAGCTGCGTCATAGGCGTCAACAATATCCTGAGCCCATTTTTTTGCACCGCCGTCATCTGCAGCGAATGCCGTTAATCCAAGTCCGAATGACGGAGTACCGATTTGGGCTGTTTTTAAGGTTGGCTTTTGGGTATATGACGATTTTTCAAATGTATCAGCCGCTTCACTTAATGCTCCTGCAAGCTGTTCACTGATTTCAAATGTTTCCACTGCCTTTGTCAGGGTGTCAACAAAATCCTTTGCGCTTTCTTTGTCCATATTTTCAGTATCATAGAAAGCTATCTTGTCAAGGTATACTCTTGCGGTAAGATAATAGTCAACTGCAAGGGAGGCGGTAGCGTTCATTGCCTGCTCCGCTTCACTTGCCGCAGGTAAGGAAACCATAATTTTGCTGATGTTTCCTTTTTTGCCTGAGCATCCTGCAAAAACAGATAAAATTAATAATGCCGAGAGAAGAGTTGCTGTGATTTTTTTAATGTGTTTCATAGTAATTCCTCCATGATTATCTTTTGTGAATGTGCCGAGAAAAGCTTGAGTATACACAACATTCAACTGCCTTAATTATACAGTAAGCATATATATGTGTCAACGAAAATAAGCAATTGGTTTGTCTCGGATAACATTCCAAAACTGTTTAACCTCAACCGCTAACCAACCACAAACCGGGCAAACGCCTCAACACCGCGGAACAATTCTTTAACATCTTAGACTTCCGCACCAAAAAGCAGGATTGAAAGTGATTTCAATCCTGCTTTTTTAATTCTTTTCTATGCTTTTGAGTCGCATAAACCGCGGCAGTTCCGCACCGCCGAAACTGCAAAGATTTAACGGCATGTCATACAGAGCAATCTAATGCTTTCTACTTTTGTCCCAAACCGCAGACGCTTTGCAACCATAACGTTAATGAAAAGAGACCTCAAATGAGGTCTCTTTTGTGATTATACTAATTGTATTATAATTTGAAACTGTCAGCCGTTTTTATTATCGGCTTGCCGTCAGAATCAAGTAGTGGTGTGATTCCGGCACCGTATCCCGACTTCCACGCGAGGTAA
>JAEEGL015505828.1_pt1 | contig 12557 bp, 5 predicted proteins | sample 9134231 | NCBI WGS metagenome assembly JAEEGL01 (sample SAMN16246548, study PRJNA631951) | gut metagenome | biome: gut microbiome; feature: rumen; material: fiber-attached | host: Bos | place: Iran: Karaj | collected 2018-10
GCATTGTAGACCTTGTAGCTCCGGTCGCATGTGCAAAGCTGCCGGTCGGTTAGGTAACGCTTTGCCAAACAGAGCAAATCGCCCGCCGGCATACCGTATTCAAGACCTGGATATCGCGCCGGAAGACACGTCGCGAGATCCAGTGTCTCAAATCCTTCCATGGTACTTTGAAACGCAGCCTCGAACAAATCGCGTGTAAGAAGCACAAGCGTGGTAAATGACGGACGATTCCAAAATAGCTCAAGCATCTGGAACTCTGACAAGTGCGTATCATCGGGCCGTTCGTCGCGGAAACACGGACCGATTTCATACACCCCTCCAAGCCCTGAGGCCAGAGTGGTGCGAAGTCCAAGTTCCATGCAGGGGCGCAACCCGTCTCCCGTCCGAACGGGGGTTGTCACCTCGCTGAAGCCCAGCCCATCAAGCGCCATCCGCAGGCGCTTCTTGAGCCCGTGCATGGCACGGGCGATTTTTGCAGCGAACGCGTTCATTTCAGCCCACCTTCCTGTTAATGAGAATCGCATGGGCACGGCTGTCGAGCCTGACATGCGCACCGATTGGCAGAGTCAACTTACGATCGGTATGTCCGAGATGCACATTTGCCAGCACGGGGAACGAATATCCGTTCACAACCTCCATCACGACATCGTTGAACGTGCCGTGGTACGGCAGCTCGGCCTCGGCGACTTCCAGAGGGATGCCGACAATCATGCCGTTGATCCTCTCAAAAACTCCTGCCGCCTTGAGATGTTCCAGGGACGCATAGACCTGGTGGAGTTCGCAGAAACAATCCTCCACGAACAGGATCGCTCCGTCCCAATCCGGCTCCCACGGTGTACCAAGCAGATGCTCCAGCGACCAGAGGTTTCCGCCAAAAAGACGACCTTCCGCCACACCGGAGCGGAGCCAGCCCCAATCGGGTTCCGCCTTGACGACAACGTCGCCATCGCTGGACAGAATCTCAAGAAAATGGCTTTCCGTGAAATCGTCAATTGCCGTCTCGTTGCCGAAATTGTGAATGAGCACGGGACCATGATAGGTCACAAGCCCAGTCGTTGCTGAGATTGCGTTCAGGATGACCGTCGGATTGCTCAGCCCGATAATCGGTTTTCTCGCCCGTGCGATCTGCCCGTAATCCAGATGCGGAAGAAGGGCATTCGCGTTATACCCCCCTCCAGCGCTGATGATGAAATTGGTCGAGCCATCGCTGGCCATTGAATTAATGTCTGTGGCAATCTCCTTCGGCGTACCCGCAAGGAAGCCGACATTGCCGAAGTAGTGCGGAGCAAGTTTGACGCTACATCCGCGTTGCGCGAACCAGGCGATGCCGCGGTCCGTCGCCTCCTTCGGACACGTCGCGCCGTCAGGCGCACTCATCGTAACAGCACCCGCTGTCACGTGTGCCGCATTGAACTTGACCGGATTCGGCCAGATGATCTTTTTCTTCATTTTTCATTTTCCTTTTCTAGAAGGCCACCATGGCCTCCGAATGTTATAAGATTTCTTCGCGACATTTCTCTGCTTCAAAACTCGACTCAGCCAAGAATCTTAACGCCTTTCACCGTGGATTCTTTGATGGCAGAGTCTTGTTTCAGGCAGCGCAGCCGCGGAGTGTCACAAGGCCAAAAAGACGGTTCTTGAGAAGTCTCGCACGCGCACGGCGAATCCTGCACTGACGCTTCTTTGCAGCCATCTCGCGCGCCTTGCGGAAGAAACGGCGCGCTTTTGACTTGTCGGCCTTCACACCATTTCCATCATGATACATCCAGGCCAGCTCCGCCCAGACATGAGGATCCTTTTTCGCGGCCTTCGCGAAACAGACGATCGCCTTCTTCTCGGCCCCTTTCGCCAGCATTGTAGCACCAAGGGAAAGGAGGTCCTCATGGCTGGAGGGGGCATCTGGCCGACGGCATGTTGCCGTATCGTCAGCGGTGGGTTCCGGCGGGTACGTGACATCGGTCACGGCGAGGGTTTCGGCCATGTCGGCGTCCTCGGGCACGTCCGGGGAGGGGGCCTCTGTGACCCCCTTCGGCACATCGGAAGGTTCAACCGACCGATCTGCTGCGCCTTCCTGTCTAATCACGATTGCGTCTGCAAGACCCTCAATCGAGAGATAGAGGTTGTTGTTGATCTTCGCCCACGAGAAGGAACGGACACGGGAAGTTCCGACAATATCGCCGAAAACGTTGCGATAGTCGGCGAACCCGTCATCCGACACACACACGGATCCGGGAATCTGTCGTGCGCACTGGAGCATGGCGAGATCGGCCTCGCCCTGCACGAGCGAGACATTGGCATCTGCAACGAACCTTTTGAACGCCTCGGCCTTTACCTCGGAATCCTGATGGTGCATGAACCAGGTGTAGGCACGGTGCTCAAGAAAGAGCGCCCCAATATGTCCGCAAGCGGCAAGTGCGTCACGAACCGTGTGCAGCTTGCGGGCGGCATCCTCGTGACCAACTTTGCCAAGGAGATTGGCGCAATCCACGAGGAAGGTCGTACCTGGGGCGACGAGTTCGTAGTCCGGCTTACGCTGAGGGCCACGCGTCAAGTGATTTATACTGCCATCATCCAGAGCGAGTGACAACGTCATCGTCTGAGGATAATACTGCCTAACGACAACAGGTAACGTATCTCCGGGACGGATGGCCGCAAGAGCGTCCCTCCGTCTCATGCCATCGCCCCAGCATTTGGGCGAGATCACACCCGAACCCTTGTTGTTTGGCATTACGATGTTCACGCCTTCGACGTGCACAGCCTTGACCACGGCAACAAACCTGTCGCCAACGTTGAACTTGACTTTCATGAACTTTCCTTTCTACGATTTACCGTTCACTCGACACACGCCGAGCATTACGGTTCTCTATGAAATCCCGAAACGCGTCCGCAAAGCCATCAAAATGCCATATTCTATTGTTCTTGATATGAAGTGATATTGTTATTGATATGATAATGGCAATTTTGATATAATACTAGGCAAATCACCTAAAGAAGGACAGACACATGGATAAAGACGGCAATAAGATCGTGGCCTTTTCATTCTTCTGCGAAATGGAAGATTGGATCGACATCAAAAATGCTGTAGAGAAAGAACGGAAGCGTCACTGGGAAAAAAACAAGAAAAAGGACGAGACGAAGCCCGGGAAGCTCCATTCCAAAGATTTCTGTGAGATTCCATTTGATAAGGTTGACAAATATTGGAGACCGTCAACATCATTGGCCCTATCACTAATCAAAGACAATGACATTGCCATTGACGAATATCATCTTCTGTATCAACCCAATCTACCTGAGCATGAAAGACCCCAACGTGACGGTGCCAGGTACATCAAGAGCGCGATAGAACGAATGATGAAAAAAGAGCTGGAAGGCAGAGCAAGTCCTCCCGTCTCAGTTGTGCTCGATCCAATTGACATCCGCAGCGGCCACGAGTTTCAGGCTGTTTACTGTAGCCTTTATGATTATTTCGAAGCATACTTCAAGAACCTGGAGAATGAACCGTCGCAAGCGAATAAGGTACGTTACCTTGTCCATGTAACTGCAGGCTCACAGGCCGCTCGCATGTGTCTCTTTCTTCTGGCACAAGCCAGATGGGTCCCTGCCGAATGCGTCCAGATCTCAAAAAGCCAACCTTCATCCCACGATGAGACTGCGCCGCGCGAGCCCTACGTCGGCTATTGCTTCGTAACCAATCCCATCGTGTCATCAGAGGAATATAAGGAGATTCGCCGGCACCGCGAAAAGGTAGTTGAAAACAATAAGTCCATATTAAAGCAAAATATCGAGACCGAAGACAAAAACTACGACCGAATCATTGAACAAATTGAACGAGTCGTAACGAAAACAACAGACGATCCAATTCTTTTACTCGGAGACACCGGCGTTGGCAAATCACATATTGCAAAGGCAATTCACGAAATACGAATTCACGAAATACGTCAAAAAAGCAAAAAGGCCGAAGTGCCATTTAAAAGATTCAACTGTAGTGGATTCAAAGGTAGCCTCGTTGAGTCCACATTGTTTGGACACGTCGCGGGAGCCTTTACCGATGCCAAAAAAGATAAGATAGGTCTGGTTGAACTCGCAGACAAGGGCATCCTGTTCCTTGACGAGATCGGGAACCTTCCATTGGAGACACAAGGAAAACTTCTTACCCTTCTTGACGATCATAAATTCTACCGTCTAGGCGACAACAAAAAAGAGAGGGAGTCAAGATTTCAGCTTATATGTGCGACAAACGAGGACCTCCCCAAATTGGTAGAGGAAGGAAAATTCAGACGAGATCTTCTGGAACGCATAAGGATGTGGACATTTACAATTCCGAGTTTGGGGGAACGTAGAGCCGACATCCTGCCCAACATTGAAAAAGAGCTCAAAGATTTTAGTGCAACGCACGAGCATAAGGTTCGACTGGAGGGATTACCGCGCAATAAATTTATGAAATACATTCATTCAATTCCCTTGAAGGGCAACTTCCGAGAACTCAAGCGAATGGTCTGGCGCATGGCAACCTTGGCCGAGAATGGCAACATCGACATGGATCTTGTCAACGAGGAAATCAAACGTCATCGAGAAGAAACGACGCCGAGCGCAGAAAACGACCGCCCACATCAAGAAAAATCCGCGCCGTCAACCGACCAAAAGGATCGTTCAAATGACTTGTCCGATCGACTGTTGTCTGAACTTCTCGGAGCAGATTACGAATCAGAAATCGGCCCTCTTGATCTCTGTCAACTTCGCTATGTCATTGAAGTTTGTAGCAAAGAGTCGATTAAAAGTGCGGCCGCCGCGTCGCGAGAGCTTTTTAAAACAAGGCTGAAGCATGGGGGAAACCCTGGCAACCCCATCCGGAACTTTTTCAAGCGCAAGGAGAATCGGAAATTCAGTTTGTCCTTCAAGAAGATCAAAGACGCGGCGGAAAAGCTACGATCAACGACAACGCCATAACTCACTCCTTGAACAACTGCCGCAACGGGATACTGCCATTACGCCAAGACAAGCGCGCTCCAGCTATGTATCTAGAGAAAGACGATGGGGGGATCTCCTGCCCGCGTTCCTTGAGTTTCCCAAGGAAAGCCGCCTGCGTAATCGTCTGATGTGCCACAAGGAATTCATCTGGCGTCTTCGTCAGTGTCGTGCCGTCTTCCTCGATAAGCCATTCGGCAATCGCGCGATACGCGGCGTACCGTTGATTCAGCCTGTTAAGAACCGTGTACCCCTCCCGATTAACTCCACGATAGGCCTCGCCGCCCATTTCTGGAACGTCGATTCCCACTCCTCCCCCTGAAACCGGCCAGACCGTCAGCACATACTTGTCGCTGGGCAGAAATGGCCCTGTCCCGTCGTACCCATCTAGGATCTGCTCCGATTCTGCAGCAATCACATCCTCATCCGAAAAATCCCATTCGACGTCAACGACCTCCTCCTCTGACTCAAGCGGCAACTCTTCACTTTCCAAGGCGATGTCCTGGACAATGCAACCGCGTTGTTCAAGGTCGGCAAGGCACGCCTGCACTTCGCGTGGCGAGGCGGCACATACGATATCCGCGCTAACAGACAATGTCGGCCCCAGCTTCGGCTTCGTATCGGGCGTGAGTTGCAAGCTAGCACGATTTTCAAATCTCAGTTCCATCTCACACCTCCTTCATTTTTGCCGACAACACTTCACGCCCGCCCCAGAGATTGAACAGGGTTCTTGCAAAAGGCGAATCAAGCGAGAGAGCTTCACCAGAGGAAGCCAACTCAAGGATCTGTCTTTTTTGCTGTTGAAAAGCCAAAGACGTAAAATCATTCCCCTCGCGCGGTTCATTCCGCACCTTCTTCAACGCCTCCCACAGCACCTCAAAATGCCTCCTTTTCAATTTGGCATATTCGGTATCATTGCCGTCCTCGTCCTTGCATGCCGCCCTATAGAACCCTTCAAAATCGTCATCTTGCACGAAATCATGTGCTGTGCCACTTTCGCCACAAGGTCCAAGCCGGCCATTCAAGAACAGCGAACGCGAGCGCATGATGTCAATGCCGCGGCTCCCCGTATGGAAGCCCTGCATGGCCAACTGCAGCCCCCTTTCGCCAATCGACTGCGCAGCCACGAGGCCTTCAATCCCCAACGGCCAAAGTCGGAAAACGAGGCGTCGTGTGAGATCCCCTGCCTTGCCGGCGCCAAGTTTCTTATCGCACATGCTGTTACGCGCATTCAGTGACGTCCAAAATATCTCTCCCCACGACATGCCCGCGACCAAGGAACAGTCAAAAGCTTTAGTTTCTGCCTCAATGCGACTCCTAGGATATCCCAGTCTCTCCAAGTCGACCTGAAGTTTGCCACGGGCCCCGATGATCTGGTGTATCTGCTTCTTCCCGTTTGCCCCGGACGAGACCATCGTCAACACAGACGAAATACCCGCAGACCTGTCGGACAAGTCTCGTGACTTACGGTACAAACGCTTGATTGCCCGATCGACAGATTCTGCACTATTGCTTCCAAAGTGCAGTAACTTTAGATCTCGCAGATCATAAAATCCGAACGACATCCCCTTGCGCGTACAAACCTCATAGGCGAGGCGCGCCAACCTGGCTATAGAGTCACACGGATTGCCACTTTTCAGATTGCAAAGCTTCTTAAGCAATGCCTTCCCGAACTCTCCCGGATCCAGTTTTTCCCTGAACAATTCACGTGCGGTCTCGTCCAGGCCCATGCTCGCCATCTCCGTCTTGAAGTCCGGCAGCTTCTCATAGATGATTTGCAGGCCCGAGATGAAATCGCGGTCATACTGTGGCGCTGGCAGCCCCGTTCCCGCTTGCAGCAAATTGTTGCGGGGCAACATCCTTTGCGCCTCACCCTGTGCCGCATCCGACACAGGATAATGCCCTACCATCTCATCGCCATCAAAGTCCGCCGCAAAACCTTTGCAACAAAGCGGCGAGATTTGCAAAACCTCACCATCGACCGTTCTCGTTGGCACTGGATGAAATGCCTGTATGCTGTCACGGTGAAGGGTGGGCTGCCGATTAAGTAATATAAGCGTATCGCCATGCGCATTCAGATAAGTGCAAAGCGCATCATATTTCATTTCATCAGACAGGGCCCCCGGCAACTTCCTCCATTGCCATCCAACACGTTGTTCGACCTCCCCGTGGACCCGGCAATTGTCCTCGTCGCCAATCGACGAGTCCGGGGGATATTCCTCTCGCCACCAAGCCTGCACCTTGTCCCCCAACAACTCCCAAAGCACGCCCGATGGCACCCCTGCTTCGTCCCAGGCCAATTCGGGATTCGGCGTTATAACTAGGCGGAAGGATCTGTCAACACGTCTACCAAGGCCATCGTGGCGCAAGATCCCGATCTTTTTGTCAAGTCGTTCAGCCAACGCCTTGAAGAGCGCCCCGACGGCCTCCTCAATTGACTTTGCTTTCTGTTCAACCAACTTCTTGTTCTTGTCGTTGCGATATGAGAGACATGCCCTGACCAACGTGCGATAGAGGAGATTAAGATCCTTCTCATCCTTTTCATTCCCCAGCCATTCGCCGCTCCCTCCATCACGCGGCCGCCGATAACGAATCGGAAGGACTGGCACGACCCGCAGCTTCGGAAGATTGCCACCACTCACAAATTTCTTGTCGAATGCCGCAAAAGGGTATTCTACGTCAATGGGCAGTTCAATATAGCCCCAATGATCTTCTTGCCCCGCTCTTTGCCAATCTCCAAAAATATTACAGTCAAAAACACTGCCGGGGTCGGCCTTGAGTTCGCGCCCATACGGGCGTCGTGGGCTGAGCGGTACAGTCGGATGACGAGGACACGTCACGGAGAACTCTCCCAACGAACGCCCTGATCCGGATTCGGTTAACAATTGAAGAAGTTCACGAGACCTAAGGTTCTTTCCATTGCTCGCACCAAATCTAGTTTTTTCCTGCTTAGTCTTGTAGAACTGTCCCCAACAGGTCAACTTAGTTGGAGGCTCCAGCCCACCTTGAGGCAACATCCCATCTGCCAGCGAAATATCCGCCTTCAGCCACTCCTTCTCGGGATCGTAATCCATAAAGGAAACGGCAAGTGTGACCGGCGCCCCGTCGCCTTCAAGCGGTGTCAAAGTCCATCCGTAGTTCTTGCATCCAACATTCGGATCATTCGTCTCAATCGGTAAAATCGGTGCCGAGCAGTCATATCCCAACTTGCGCAGAACCTCCGCGACGCGAAGGCTCTTGCCTCCCACTTGAAACATTGTATTGGGAATGAAGTCGCACCCCTTCTCACAGGCAAAAGACGCAGTGTCCGCCACGGTATAGCCGCCATCAGACATAACACGCCGATCGCTGCCAATCTTTTCCTTTATCACGTCATCTTCTAGCATGGAAAAACGAATCGATCCAGCATCCTCTTGGCACATGTCGATCCCTAACGCGAACAACCAATCTTTTACGACCGCTGGGAATCCCTTAAACAACGTGCCAGAAGGCGGTTCACCTTCTCCTTGCCATGACTTTGCCCAATCGGCATCCGATTTTCCACCAAGCATCTCCTCTAGGATGTGGGATGCGCCGTATGCAGCCAAGCCCCAGACCTCCATCTCGCCAACACGCTGTCCGCCTCCAATCCCGCGCCCATGCGCCGCCTGCCGCGATGCCGACGAATAACTGGCGCGGGAACCGCCACGACGCGCCTGCGCCTTGAATTCGGGGACATGATGGAGACGAACAACATGCTCAAATCCCACCAACACGGGATCTGCTGTTTGCGTCCCATCGGGCATCAGAAGCCGGATACACCCCTGACGATCCAGGCCGGTTTCCTCGAAGGCGTCACGAATCCCCTCGTGGTCAAGATTGTTCGTGTCAATGCACCCCAATTCCGTAACCAAGGTCCCGCCCGTGACGAGTCGTTCTTTCGCTATGCCCGCATGAAGCAACCAGCCGAGATGCGTCTCCAGCAGCTGTCCCGGATTCATTCGCGAGAGCACGCCGTGGGGATTGAGCAGGACATCAATGGTCCTGCCACGCAAATCTTCCGGGATTCGTGGATCGTCCGGAAGACGCGGCATGTCCTTCTCGTCCAACACCTTCCCGACCACACCCTTGTTTCCATGCCGCCCCATAAGCTTGTCGCCAACACCCAATGGCACTTTCTTCTCAATCACGTAACTCAACCTGTTGGCCACCTTCGGAGAATCGCTCTGGACAAAGCTGGGGCCTGCCGAAAGGCGCGCCTCATTGGAGTCCTGATATCGGACTTTAAACGAACGCTGGCCCGACACATCCCGAAAGGACATAATCGCATCCCCCTGTCGAAGCGGACTACAATTGTCCTTCCACTGCCCAACAGGCTTCCACTCTGGCCCAATCTCATCTGAGAAAGACTTGCGTTCAAGGATGGCCATATCATTCACGACACGTTTGCTGACGACCATTGCATCATCAACATTCCATCCGAACCAGGGCATGTAGGCGACAAGCAAATCTCTTCCGAGGGCGAGTTCTCCGTTCTTGTCTCGGCCATCCGGGCACAGGCCGATGGACACCAGCCGCTTCATCTTCTCAACAAGTTCACGTTCGGAACCAGTTTTCACAGCCGGTGCCTGACGCCCGACCACCGGCACCGCCTGCCGCAGATTCTTCGCCCCAAGCATATTCCGCGCATCATCATTGTACTGGGCACAAGGAATCATGGACGTTCCCCAGCCAACGCATCTGCTGGCCACGCCATGGGACTCCATCGCGCCCTCTGCTGCCACGATCTCCCCGTTGGCGGCGACATGCGCCCCGCGAGCCAACTGCAACGAGAGCCCAATCAACTCAGATTCAGGTGTTTCGATTGGACATAACCTCCCGCGGAACGACGGATGGTTCTGCCGAAAATCCAACGGGATGCAAAGCGCCGAAGCCCGCTTAAACTGATAACGTTTCACATTTGTGATTCGAGCCACAAGTTCAAGCACATTGTTGGGCTGGACGAAAGTCACGAGCCCCTTCCGCGACAATCCCGCCAATGAAGGCACCAGGCGACGGCTGATATCTAAAATCGTGTCCCTGTTCTCGAAGTCAAGACCGCGCTTTTCGTTGTCAGCCTTCTGGAGCAACAGACAGCACAAGCGCAACTCAAGCCAACGAGGGAACGAAACCAACACGCGATGCGACAAATCGTCCTGATCGAGAGGGGGGCACAATTCATCCGCATGTTCTCGTACCAGGTCATAAACATCTCCGCCCTTTTTGAATGCCGGCTCCAACCATTCGGGAATGGAGGGCTGCCCGTTCTCATCGCAATCCCATAGCTCCCCAGCAGGCATGGCTTCGCAAAGCCGCGAAAACGTTTCCCGGAATCGTTCCACGTCCCCCTGCTTGGCATCCCATGTCAGACACCCGGCGATTCTGGAAACCAATATTCCCGCGAACGCACCATTAGGGAATCCAATCCGCAACTCAACCTTATTCCGATCTTCGCGCTTCCCATTCGATGCCGGAAAAACAAGTCGTACGCCAGGCTTCTCCCCTAGCCACGACGCCCAAGTAAGCGCTAGCGCTCGTCCGCCACTGTCAGACCTGTTGATGAATACACCATCAAAAGGAAGGGGTATCTTCATAGGATGCGGTGCCGAACGAGAGCCACCGTCTGTGATGGTAATTCGACCGCACAATGTTCGATTGTCCGCCCAACATTCCAATGCATCTTGCTCAGCAGGAAGCTTCAAGCAGACAGAAACGTTCCGTCCCAACACACGGGAAAGGCGTTTCGATGCATGCTCGTTCCATTCTTGCGTCAGCAAGTCATTAAATACCAACCAATCCATTACCATATCGTCCATATCAAGACTCCTTCAAAAGCGACCCCTTGTCACCATCAGTAGACTAATCGTGCGCCCAATTTTCTACTCATAGTTTTTGCCTCCCCGGAAACAAAGGCTTCAAAAGGGCTGTTGTTTGTTCTCAACCCAGCTATGTTAGCATGCAAATGTCCATGGATCTCCACTCTGGGGTTGCCGTCAGTTAATTCCACCCCCTTTTCAGGGGAAAAAGTATAACTCGTGCTACCCGCATCAAGGTCAACCTTTTCTGGCGGCAAGTTACTGGAGTGTAGGGGAGGACATTCCACTCGACATATACCGCCCTCCTCTTCCTCTCCAGAATAGATGATCCAAGATTGCGATGGACTTTCCGGACAATCATAGCCTGTCCGCTTGTAACGCTTGATCTTCTTATAATACATTTGCCGCTTCCTTATAATATGCCATCCCATCGTTTCATCGGATTTCACATCAAGAACAATCCAATCCTGTCGACTTGATTTGACGTTTGTGAAGATTAATACTAAATCAGGAGTCCGCTCTTTTTCGGTATCGTTGGGTACATATTCCAGCCAAAAATCATCGTCCCGTTGCCGATATTCCTTCAATCGCGCTACGATTCCATGTATCATGCGTACATGCAAGTCCCCCTTTTTGTACGAACAGAAGCTACCAGCGTCAATTGCCCTAGCCTCACCTGTCACAATTTGAAACCCTGCGGACAAAAACGCTTTATGCAACCTAAAATATGCCCAGAATTCATAAACCATCGAATACTTCTTTTGCCATCTGCTAATGCTCCCAGCCGCCACTTTCGTGGAGATGTCGGACAGCCTGCATACCATCTTACGCCCCTCTCTTATCGCGCGCATGGAATGACATTTTTTTTCGTATGCTAAAATCTCCGCATATATCTTTTCGTATGCCGTAGATGCATAAAACGCCGTAGGATAAACGTCAGTGATGGACCAACCCTCTTGTACGTCAATCCAGAACCTATTCAGCAAAAGTCGGTCGATTACAATAGCAATGTGGTCTGCCTTTTCCCAGGAACCAGTCAATATGTACCTCTCCACTGTGCGCTCATTCTCTTTACCGATATAAGCTTTATCCTTTCCATCATATATTGACCTATCCATCACAGACTCGGAATCCAAAACATCCTGACGCTTCTGCAATAATTTTTTAAGCTCATTCTTCCTATGCTTGAGGTTAAGGAGAAACGTCAACATAACCCTGTGCGCAGGCACATCATTTGAATGCTCCCGCTTTGAAGCAAAGACGCGAATTCCCCAATCAGCAACTTTAATGTCCCTAGGTAATTTCTGACCGATTCGTCTGTAATCAGAAGGCGTAAAACCCCTTACCCTGCCGATGGCCATCTTTCTACGGACGCGGATGACATTCGCCATCGGCATGGCAAATACTTTCTCGTACAGAGGCTCTATACAACGAACTACGTTATAAAGTTCATTGAGCTCGAATTTGAAGTCATATTCATCGGTCGTGCCTGCATCCCACTTGAACGAAAAACCATTCAGTTTCATCTGTCCCCTAAAATCGTCCAAAAAAAATGACGGGAGAAGACGCATGTCGTATAGCATGTCATTATAATACTTTGCAACATCCGACGGGGGCTCTATCCAGATAGATTTACACAGAACGCATTCCTCTGCAGCCCGATGGCCCGATTCGTCCAATTCCAGCTTAAAGAGATAAATGCTTGTCTCTCCCCAAGACGACCTGAAGAGGTTAAACGCCAATCTTCCACGGGAATCC
>JAEEGL010212988.1_pt1 | contig 12556 bp, 10 predicted proteins | sample 9134231 | NCBI WGS metagenome assembly JAEEGL01 (sample SAMN16246548, study PRJNA631951) | gut metagenome | biome: gut microbiome; feature: rumen; material: fiber-attached | host: Bos | place: Iran: Karaj | collected 2018-10
AGGGAGTTCCCACTTGTTCAGCACCGTACCGGTCGCTTCCTCCACCTGCCACAGGATTCCGGAACTCTGCATGGCGTAGAGGGCACCATTGCTCTTCTGAAGTTTGGAGCGGGTAAAGTAGCCATCCACCTCCACACTCCACTTGGATTCTCCGGTGGCCGCATCCAGGCAGTACAAGCCTTCACGGGTAAGGACAGCGACCCGCTCTGCATCGGAGAAACCGATGTCCTCCGCATCATCGAAGGTCTGTTTCCACAGGAGTTCGTGGGTTTCGATATCCCAGCAATACACCAGATCGGAGCGATCCAGAGCCAACAGATACTTGGCAGAAACCTTGAACTCATCCACGGTGCCGCCGGTCTCGTAATTCCAGGCTGCTGCGATATTGTTCACCTGAGGGGTGTAATATGCGCCCACGGCTCTGGACAGGGCCAGCTCCGCCTCTGCCACCAGGGGGCGATCGTTGTCTTCATCGGGAAGGGCTGCCAGGGCCAGCAAAATAGCGTCAATACGGTTGCCGCTGTTCAGCAGGTTCAGGGACTGGTTGGCCAGGTTCACGGACTGGTTCCGTTGGGACTGCTTCAGGTTCTCTGTCGCTTCCTCGTAATTGGCCTGGGCCAGATCATAGTTCTTCTGCGCCAGCTCGTAGTTGGCCTGAGCCAGCTCGTAATTCTCCCGGATCTGCAGCAAACTCCACACCAGATAACTGATGGCGATACCCATCAGGATACCGGCTGCGGTGACGATGGTGGTAATGCGGCGGCGGCGATACTGGCGCTCCCGCTCCACCAATTCATCATAAGAACACCCCAGAAGGGCTGCAGCCAGTCTGGGGAGCTCCTCCCGGCGTGCCCGCCGGATCGGGATCCGATAGTCACAGGAAAGGGGCTCGATGGCCTCTTTTACGATTTCTGTTGTTCCGTCCTCCTTCAGGACTTCCACCTCATCGCTGAGGAGAAGTTCGGGGATCACATCGTAAGGCTCTCCGTCCACCAGGACCGTCAGAACCTGCTTCTTGGAATGGGTCTTGAGGAAATAGCGGATCTCACGCTCCACCCACACGGACTCCTTGGTCCGGACAGAGCAGATGACGATGAGGAAATCCGAATGTTCCAGGGCGAAGGAAATGTCATCGTTCAGGTCGCTGGTGATGGGCAGCTCTTCCTTGTCCCGGAAAACGCGGCCCAGCTTGGTCAGGCCGGTCTTCTTCTGAATGGCCCGGGGCAGTTTGTAGCGCTCCAGGCGGTGTTGCACCTCCGCAGCGATGGCGGAGTCCTTCTCTGCGTGACGATAGGATATAAATGCGTTGTAATGGTCGATCAAAACCTGTGTCTCCTGATTCTATCTTTCTAGATTTCCGCGGCTTAGTGCGCGGCGATCTCTTCCCAGATGGGATAGCGCATGAGGCGCTTCTGATGGATGAACTGTTCCGGGTGGTGCTGCAATCCGTCCAGCACGTCCTCCGGAGCCACCCATTTATAGGAAATGGTCTCCCCTTCCTGCAGGGTGATGGAATCCTTTTCGCATCCCGTCACACAGTAGTAGGTCATGAAGATGCAGGGGTAGATCTCACTCACTTCCGTGAACTGGTACACGGGCTCCGCATCTGTGATGCCTGTCTCCTCCCGGAGTTCCCGCAGGATGCCCTCCAAAGGGGTCTCTCCCTGCTGCAGGGCGCCGCCGGCACTGACTTCCAGCAGTCCGCCGCCCACTTCTTTCCGCAGGTCACGTTGCATCACCAGCAGGCTGCCGTCCCGGTGCTGCACCAGGACTTCCACACAGATGTGGTACTGGCCTTCGGGGATCTCCTCCCCCCGGACCAGAGTGCCGGGAAGTCGATTTCCCTCCCGGTCGTAGGCATCCCAGAGTTCCCGTCTGGGGTTCTTCTCGGGTGCGCCCTTCCTGCTCTTCCGGCCGGGCTTGGAAGGACTGGGCAGCTGGTTCTTCCAGAGGGATTCCCAGGTGGTCTCGATGGACTTCTTGCCCTCTTCCAACTCGCCCCGCAGAGCCGCCTTGGGCAGGGCTGCCAGGACTTTCTTGCTCTCCTCGGAGATCAGGCGGAAGCGTCCCGCCAACTCTCCCAGGGTTTCGAATTTCACACTCTTCAGATCCCCCAGATCCCGAATTCCGGCATCCTCCAGGGCATCGAAGAATTCGTTGACTGCTTTCTCACGCTCCTCCAAAGGGGTTCCCTCGATCCAGTTGTCGATGAAGGCACTCATGCGGATGGAAGTGCGGTCAAAGGATCGCACCTCGTCCAGCTTGCCGTACTTGATGCCCCAGGTCACCAGTGAGTGCTGGGAGGCACCGGAGGCGGAGGAGGATACGATATGGGAATCCGTCAGCTTGGGCTCAAAGAGCTTGCCCACGATGCAGAACCGGGGCATGATGCGGACGGAAATGTCATCGATGCGATTCAGCAGCTCGGGATCCAGGACTTCCGCGCAGAAGCCGGGACCGTCCAGACAGTAGATCCGGCGGATCTTCTTCAGCTTCTTCTCCGGCAGCATGCAGGCGGAATAGATGGCGTGGTTGCCTCCCTTGGAGTGACCGCCGATGTAAACGCTGTCCACTTCCTTCAGGATCATGTCCAGATACCGGCTTGCCTCTTCCTGAGCTCGGGATCGGGTGAAGGTCAGCATGAAGTCCTCCCGCCAGCCCGCCAGGGTGGAGTCGGTGCCGCGATAGGCCACGAAAGTGAAATCCTTCTGCCGATAGGTCACGGCGGAAAACTGCAGGGGCACCTCCGGTCGGTAGAACTGTTCGTAATGGGTGATCTCCAGGCTTCCGAAACGCTCGGTATGCATGGCCGCATCCAGCAGCTCCCGGTTCTCCCGAATGTAGGCGTTGAGGCAGACCTTGGCCTCATAGGGATCTCCCTCGTACTCGGCCAGGCGCATGGTCTTCCGCCCCGCCAGCCCATCGGTAAAGTCGATGTAGCAAAGGGCGCTGAGGACGATGGCATCCACCTCACAGAATTTCTTCACGGAAATGGGGAATTCCCCCATCCATTTGACGTAATCAATGATCGAATCCATATGTTGCACCTTAAATAATAGGAAATGGTCGTACCAGCGAAAATTATACTCGTTCCCATGGACTGTATCAAGCAGAGAATACACAGGAAAATCTCGCTCCGCCGGCAGTTTTGTGATACAATGTCACAGTTAAAGGAGACTTGATCTTTTTATGCTGGTAATTGACGAATCGACAATCTTTTGCACAGACCCGGAAGGGTTCCCCGGCCTGCGCCGGATAGCAGACCTGGTGATGGAGGATGTGAGCCTGGTCACCGGTGCCCGCCCGGACTGTGTTAACGTTCAGGAAGCCACCGGAAAGGTGGTTTATTTTGGTACCCTCGGGGAGTCTGAGTGGCTGGATATGCTCAACGCCCGGGATGATTTTGATTTCAAGGAAGTCCGCGGCAAGAAGGAAGTTTTCGGCTTCTGGACCGTGGAGAATCCCTCCCGGGGGATCTCGGAAGCTCTGATCATCGTGGGTAGCGACCGTCTGGGCACCATCTACGGCCTCTTCCACCTGTCGGAGATTTTGGGCCTTTCACCCCTGGTTCGGGCCTTCGGTGTTCTGCCCAGACGCCGCCCCCGGGTGGAGCTGGGTCCCTGGGTAAACTATGCCGCAGCTGCCCCCTCTTCTGCCCTGCGAGGCCTGTCCGTACCCGGTCCTCTGGAGGAAGATGCCGCCTGGGCCGTAGTGGAGCGGCTTCTGCGCCAGCGGGGAAATCTGCTGGAAGTGCGGGTTGGCGACGGAACAGGTTCCGTGCAGGAGGCTGTTCCGGCGGAAGTGCTGAAATGGGCCAAAGACTGCGGGGTTTGCGTGAAGGCTGCCTCGGAAGATGCGGTGCGCATTGACGCAGCACTGGCTACCCACCTTCCCGAACTTTGGAGCCGCATGACGGATGCCCTGGAGAAGGGTCCCGAAGTGGAATTTGTTCTGGAGACCGATCAAGACATGATGCCGGAGCCCGGGATCTCTTTCTTCCTGGATCTGGCTTCCGATAGGAAAAAGCTGGGAGGCCGGGATGCTTCCGTCACCGCCCGCTACACCTGGGAATGGCTGAAGCGCCAGTTTGGCCCCGCCCTGCAGGCAAAGGAGCTGAGCCGCCTGGATCAGATGCTGAAGGAATCCACCAGACTGGTGGAGCGCTGGAGACAGTCGGACGATGCGGCTCTCGGAGGCCCCGAAACTGCCGCGGAGATCCGCAGGGAATCTGAGCGGTGCAAGCAGGTTCTGGAATCCGTGAACAACATTACGAATACCCTGGCGGAAGACGCCTCTGCCGCGCATGCTTTTGTCCGACTCATGGAAGAGCCCCTTGTGGCTGCCGTCTCCGGGATCGCATCCATGCTGGAAGAAGCTTCCGGACGGATCCTGCCCCACCGGGTGATCCTCTCCCGGGCAGAGACCGATGCCTATGTCTGGACCGACGCACTTCGCCCCGATGTGGGTAGCATTCCCTTTGAGATCGCAGGCCCGGAAGGGGAAGCCTTCTCTTTCCGCATCCAGTCCGGTTGCCCCTGGATCCAGTTCTCCGTGACAGAGGGACAGAGTTCTTCTCCCGTCCGGATCGTGGCTGCCATCGACCGCTCCGGTATTTCCGGGCGTTCGGAAGGGGTCTTCGTGGTGATGGATGCCTCCGGAAATGCGGTGACCGTGCAAATCCCGGTCTACTGCCCCACTCCCTCGGACGAGTCCGATTGCTTCTGGGAAAACGATGACGTGGTCAGTGTAGATGCCTCCCACTTCTCCCGGGCGATCCCTTCCGGCAACAGTGTACTGGAGATTTTGGCCCCCTTCGGCCCTCTGGGCAGCGCCATCAAGGCATTCCCCACTTTCGCAGATTACTCGGGACAACCCCTGCACAGCCTGCCCTGCGCGGAATACGAGTTTTACGTAAAAGAAGCAGGCCCCAGGAAAGTCCGGTTCCTGCTCTCCTCTCAATGTGATGCAAACCGCATGGGATTCTCCCTGGGCCGCGGCCCGGTACAGGTTGCATCCGAAACGGTCTTTGATGATGTTTGCGGCATCCGCGCCCTGGAGGCAACCTTCGACTGCCCCGCCGGCCGCAATCTCCTGCGAGTTTACGCCCTGACCCCCGGCACCGTGTTCCTGCGGTTCCTGGTCCGCCGGGCGGACGCTCCCGCGCCCCTCACCTGTGCCGGCCCTGCCGAGAGCTATTTCCACCGCTCCGTCGATCTGGGCTGACAGACAGAAAATCAGAACCCCGCCTCGAGGCCATTTTGGCCCTGGCGGGGTTTATTTTTGTGTTATGTAAACCAATTAGCACCTCATCGGAAGTAGACCAGCATCAGCACCATGATCAGCAGGGCGACGATGATGGGCCAGTAGCGCTCCAGTTTCCGTTTTTCCGGAAAATTGGGACGTTTGTCGTCCTCGTGAGCGCTGAGCATTCTCTTGCGATCATAAGTCGGACGAATATCGGAACGTTTTCTCATTCTGGCATTCCCTCCCCGATGTTTTTATGATACACTATATCTTGAAAGTTTCCAAAAGGCCTATACTATTTATTGTGGTCCGCGATCTTCCGCGTCCCTTGGAACTTCTATCAGAGTATTCCCGTCACAGTAGGCAGATCCTCTGTATTTTGCGGGAACTCATTCTTATTCTATCAAACAGATTGGCAAAGGTGTCAACCCTTGGAATATACAAATAACACAGAATTCGAGACCGAAACCAGAGAGCAATACCACGCTCGTTGTGAGGAGCGGAAGCGTCTGGCTGCTGAGCGGGCACGCCGGCAGCGCAGGCAGCACGCCCTGATCATGGGTGGTTGTGCTCTTCTTTTTGTGGGCATCATTGGAGCTGTGGTAGGCATTCACGGCGCCGTGGCATCTGCCCATTCCGCAGGCCAGGAAGAAACGACTGCCATTGTGGCGGACGCAGAGAACGTTGAAGTGGCCGACCTGCAGGATGATACAGCCGTACAGGATGCACCGAATGTGCCCACCGAATCAGATACCATCATCGTCGACGAGGCTGTTCCTACAGAAGAGAGCCTGACTGCTGAAGTAAGCGAGTTTGAACTGTCGGAGGGGCCGGCAGAGTCTGCGGACACTCCTTACGAGCCTCTGAACCCTGTTTCCGGCGGATATCTCATGGCGATTCCGGAGGAAGTCATCAGCGAGCATGCCATCCTCATCTCCCTGGCGGACAACACCGTCCTGGCGGATCTGGGAATGAACGACCGCATCTCTCCCGCATCCATGACCAAGGTCCTGACCCTGCTGACGGCAGTGGAGAACCTGCCGGAGACCTGGCGAGACGACAAGTTCACCATGACCATCGACATTACGGATTATTCCTACGTCAACGACTGCAGCAACGTAGGCTTCGAAGTTGGCGAAGAGATCCCCATCAAGGACCTGCTCTACGGCACCATCCTTCCCTCCGGCGCAGACGCCGCTCTGGGATTGGCCAATTACATCAGCGGCTCCCACGAGGACTTTGTGGAGCTCATGAACCAAAAGCTGGCGGACCTTGGCATTTCCGACACCACCCACTTCACCAACTGTGTGGGACTCTACAACGAAGATCACTACACCACCTGCCGGGACATGGCCGTCATCATGAAGGCTGCCATGGATAACACCCTGTGCCGGGAGGTGCTTTCCACCCACGTATACACCACCGCCCCCACCACGCCTCACCCCGATGGAATGATTCTTTCCAACTGGTTCCTTCGCCGGATCGAGGACAAGGATTGCGGCGGATTCGTGGTGGGCGCCAAGACCGGATTCGTGGTCCAGTCCAAGTGCTGCGCCGTCAGCCTGGCCCAGGGCCCTGATGGTCAGGAATTTATCTGTGTCACCGCCGGTTCCACCTCTTCCTGGCGGGCCATCTACGACCAGGTGGCCATCTACAAGGAATACTTCACCCGGATCACACCCAAAGAAGAAGCGCCGGCCGAATAAGAGTTGGCGGCACCGAGAACCAGAGGGCAAGCATAAACAAAGGCTCCTGTCCATTTTGGACAGGAGCCTCTTTTTCCTCATATTTGTTGGATCAGCCCTTTACGACTTCAGCCTGACCGCAGTTTCTCTTGATGCTCTCAAGGCCCTGCAGTGCGCTCTTCTTCTCGGTATAACCCTCGCTGGTAGCGATGATCTGACCGTTGGTAGCCTTCAGGCGGAAACGAACCTGGCCTCTCTTGTCGTTGTAGACCTCAAACTTGGGATTCTTCACTCTGGTGAATCCGGGAGCGGTCTGATCTTCAATCTCAGCAAGAGGTGCATTCTTACGAACACTCTCAACACCATTCTTGGCGGTAGCATAGGATGCATACACCTGGCTGGTGGCAATGATCTCTCCATTGTTAGCCTTCAGGTCAAACTTGACCCCATTTTTTGCGTCTTTGATTACAAACTTACCCATAGAAATACCTCTTTCCATCATATTCTTCGCAAACTCCCCCAATTTGCGACACACTAAAGCCACTAATCACATTATATCCCTATAATATTTCTGTAACAATTGTGAAATATTCTGAAAAGAAACCGGTTTCATTGTGCATATTTCAGTAACCATTCAAATATATGGCGCAAAATACAATATTATGTATACCGGTTTGGCTGGTATTTCATTTTTCGGTTGCTCAACCGCCAAGCTCCAACATGCGAGCAATGCACTGTTTTGCACCCAGGCGAACTTCCTCCGAAAGGACGATCTCCGCTGCCTCACCGAAGGCTACCATGCGGTAAACATCAGCAAGTGTGGTGAGTTTCATGTTGTGGCAGATGCATTCTTTGGATAATTCATGAAAGCGCTTACCAGGATTTTCCATCTGAAGGTGTGCCACGATGCTGTTCTCGGTTCCGATGATGAATTCCTCGGCATCGGACTCTTGTGCATATTTCATAATACCCGTTGTGCTACCCGCATAATCCGCAAGTGCGGTGACGGCGGGGCGGCATTCAGGATGCACCAGAAGCTTCGCCTTAGGGTGCAGCTCCCGGGCATGACGCACCTCTTCCTCGGTGATCCGGGCGTGGGTAGGACAACCGCCCTGCATCAGCTCGATCTCCTTGTCGGGGCACTGCTCTTTCACCCAGGTTCCCAGGTTGCGGTCCGGGATGAACAGGAGCTTCTTCGCGTCCAGATTCTTCACGATCTTCAGCGCAGATGCGCTGGTAACGCACACATCGCACACAGTCTTCAGCTCGGCAGTGGAGTTGATGTAGACCACCACGGTAGTGTCGGGATGCTGCTCCTTATAGTATGCGATCATGTCCCGGTCGATCTGTTCTGCCATGGGGCAGCCGGCCTCGGAATGGGACAGGTAGACCTTCTTCTGGGGAGAAAGGATCTTGCAGGTCTCCGCCATGAAGCGCACGCCACACATGAGGATGTTCTCCTGGGGCGCCGCAGCCGCCTGCTTGCTCAGACCGTAGGAATCTCCCACGAAATCCGCCACTTCCCAGATGTCGTGACTCTGGTAGGCATGGGCCAGGATGCAGATGTTCTTTTCTTTCTTCAGGCGGATGATCTCATCCTGCATTTCTCTCGTCGTCATTGTTTTTTCTCTTCCTCACTGTTTTTCCAAAAATCAACCGGCTCGTAATCCTGTAATTTGGCCAGGAAGCCCTTCCTGGTCAGTTCTGCCTGAATGTCGTCCAGAACCTGCTCACTCTCCGCCGACACGGTGTGGTAATGGTAGCCGCTGGTGGCGGTGCTGAGAAGGGTGGACTTGCCGGTGCGGATGTCCTCGATGAAACCTGCCACGTCCCGGCGAGAGCGGATGTGCATATCCGCCTTTACCACGCCGTAGTACTTGTGGTAGATGAAGATATCCTCCACGGCGCCGCCCAGGTCCACGATCACATTCAGCTCATCCTCGCAATCCTCGGGGGTGTGGTGCATCTTGAACACCCGCTCACACCGGGGATCTCCCTGCAGGATGTAGCCGCGGTTGGTGGACAGGATCGGGTAGCCTGCAGCTCTCAGCAGGGCGATGTCCTGCACGATCACCTGGCGACTCACCCGAAACTCCTTGGCCAGACCGGTTCCGGACAGCGGTTCCCCACCGCTCTCCAGGGCTTTGATGATGTTGTTTCTGCGTTCTTCTCCGCTCATGTTTCTTTCCTTCCGGATGGTTGTTCAGACGCCCCCTGAGGCCCGTTAACGGACTTTTACTCCGTGGGGTGAAGGTTCTTCAGGGACAGGTCCAAAATGGGCGCAGAATGGGTCAGCGCGCCGCTGCTGATGAAGTCCACACCAAGGTCGGTGAGCTTGCCGATGTTCTCCTTGGATACATTTCCGGATACTTCCACTTCCGCGCGGCCTGCAATGATCTCCAGTGCCTCCTTCATCTGCTCATGGGACATGTTGTCCAGCATGATGATGTCTGCGCCGGCTTCCACAGCCTCCCGAACCTGGTCCAGGCTCTCCACTTCCACTTCGATCTTGCGAACGAAGGGGGCGTAAGCCTTTGCCATGGTAACAGCTTCCTTCACGCCGCCGGCAGCTCCGATGTGGTTATCCTTCAGGAGCACACCGTCGGACAGGTTGTAGCGGTGGTTGTTGCCGCCGCCCACGCGAACGGAATATTTCTCGAAGATACGGTTGTTGGGAGAAGTCTTGCGGGTATCCAGGAGCCTGGTCCTGGTTCCCTCCAGCAGGGAAGCTACCGAGTGAGTGTAGGTGGCAATGCCGCTCATTCTCTGCAGATAGTTCAGAGCGGTGCGCTCGCCGCAGAGCAGGACACGGATGTCGCCGCGGACCTTTGCCAGGGGCTGTCCCTTGGTAACGGCGTCTCCGTCCTGGGCAAAGAATTCAACCCTGGTAGCGGGATCCAGCAGGGTGAAGACTCTCTCGAAGACCTGCAGTCCGCAGATGATGCCGTCCTGCTTGCAGATCAGGTCCACCTCTCCGGCCTGGGCCTTGGGCATCACACAATTGGTGGAAACATCCTCGCTGGAAATATCTTCCTGCAAAGCGCTGCGGATCAGGGGATCCACATTCAGATTCATGGTTACGGGATCAAACATTTTTCTTTTCCTCCTGCATATCTGCTTTTTTGATCTCATCCAGGACCAGCCGGCGGTAGGTTGCCTCCAGCGCTTCCGCGTCCCGATAAGGTCCCATATCTATCTTCCGGATCAGTTCCGGGTTCTTCTTGATCTTGTCCTGCGGGCAGGCCGCGATGGCCTCCGCTGCTCTTCCGGCGAATACCATGCTCTCCAGCAGGGAGTTGCTGGCCAGACGGTTCCGGCCGTGTACTCCGTTGCAGGCGGTCTCACCCACCGCGTACAGCTGTCCCATGGAAGTCTCGGAATCATAGCCCACGCGAATGCCGCCCATGAAGTAATGCTGGGCCGGTACCACGGGGATGCATTCCTTGCCGGCGTCATATCCCATCTCGGCACAGTGGGCCACGATATTGGGGAAATGCTCCTCCAGCTCACGCTGTCCCAGGGGTCTCATATCCTCCCAGACATGCTCGGTACCATCCTTGGCCATTTGTTTCTTTACTTCCGCCGTCAGTAAATCTCTGGGCAGAAGCTCGTTGGTGAAGCGCTGCATGTTCTTATCATAGAGCAGGGCCCCCTCACCCCGGACAGATTCAGAGATCAGGAAGCTCCGATGCTCCGGTACTTCGGAATAGAAGGTGGTGGGGTGGATCTGCACGTAATTGATGTCCCGAAGCTGAATTCCATGGCGGATGGCCATGGCCAGACCATCTCCGGTCAAATGTCGGTAGTTGGTGGAGTGGCGGTAGAGGCCGCCGATGCCGCCGGTAGCCAGAATGGTAAAATCTGCCTCGATGGCCTCCAGCTCTTCTTCATTAAAACCGGCGTCAGCCGGCGAAATTTCAACGGTTTGACTGCTTATTACAGTGCGTTGACTCTTCCGTACAATTCCGCCATAACAAGTGTTGTTTTCCGAGATTATGTCAACCAAGGTGGCATATTGGACTAATTTCACATTGGGAAGCTTTTTTACCGCTTCCAGGAGATGGCTGGTGATCTCCTTGCCCGTCACATCCTTATGGTAGACGATGCGATGGTCGGAATGTCCGCCCTCTCTGGTGTAGTCCAGGCTGCCGTCCTCGTTCCGGGCAAAATCCGCGCCGTAACCGATCAGATCATCCAACAGCGCCCGGGAGGACCGGATCATGATCTCCACGGTCCTGGGATCATTCTCGTAGTGGCCGGCCTTCATGGTGTCCTCAAAGTAACTGTCAAAGTCCGACTCGTCCTTCAGGACGCACATACCGCCCTGAGCCAGATAGGAATCGTTCTTCTCCAGATTGGACTTGCTCAGGATGAGGATCTGCTTGTCCCTGGGAAGCTTCAGCGCCGCATAGAGTCCGGAGCAGCCGCATCCCGCGATCAGGATATCCGTTTTCATAATATTCTGTTCTCCTCTTCGGCTCTCTTTCTATAGGTCAGAAAGCCGCAATGGGGACAGTATAACAGATAAATCGACAGGTGACAAGACAGTTGTAAAAGACAGTGTAAATAGGTGTGTAAATGGGCGCGTAAGCGCCCCGGTTTCCGCTTCTGTTTTCAGCCATGGTTGTCAACATGTGTATCAATCCACCGACTTTTCCACATTATCCACATGTCATGTGTCACGGGTGTCAGAAACTCGCTCGTTTCATAACGTGGGTATTTTTTGTTCCGTTTTCTTTTATTTTACTTTTGGTTGAAATTAATTTGTGCACTTTTGCGCCTTTTTGTACAGGAAAAAGTGGTGACATTTTTCTTGCATCGAAATGACGGCGGACTTGCAGTTTGGGGTGTCTCCGTGAAACATCTCCGGCTTTGACCCCTTCGATCACGCGCAGCCGGAAGCAGGTTTCTCGCTGTCCCGCGGTGGTCTCGCACGCAAAAAAGAGCCGGAGCAAACGCTCCGGCCCTGCCGTCATTCCCATCTGTTTACTTGTTTACAGTGCTTTCTTCAGCTTGTCGTATCCTTCTTTGGTCAGCTTCCAGATCTTACCGCCATTGGCGGGTCCAAAGAACATCTCCAGTTTCATCTTGTAACCGATCTCCGCGTCCGTGGACTGGGTGATGCACTCTTCCAGCATGAATTCCCGGCCTTTAACGGTCTTCAGGATGAAGGACAGATCATCGGCCTTGCCCACCACCAGCGCCAACTGCTCACTGAGGTTGTTCTTCTTGGCAGGCTTCTTCTCTGCCTTGGGCGCGGGCTGTGCGGGTTTCTCGGCGTTTTTCTTCTCAGGCTTGGGCGCCGGTTTTTCGGCCGCCTTCTCAGAGGCTTTCTGAGGCGTCTTCTGATCATCCCCCGATAAAAATCTTGTCAGTTCTCCAAAGGGCTCTTCCTGGGCCTTCTGAGGGGCTTTCTGGGAATTTGTCTTTTCGGGAGCCGTTTTCGGCTGTTCGGTGACGTTCTCGGCCTTCTTTGCAGGCTGTTTTTTCTTCTGTCCGGGTGTCTGGATGGACGCCGGGATCAGTTCCGCTCCTCTGTTGTACAGCTTGACCTGCTCCCCCGGGCGGGCCTGAGCTGCATAGTAGCCAAACAGGTAACCCAGGGCAAAGGGATCTTCCTCCCCATC
>JAEEGL011048175.1_pt1 | contig 12556 bp, 3 predicted proteins | sample 9134231 | NCBI WGS metagenome assembly JAEEGL01 (sample SAMN16246548, study PRJNA631951) | gut metagenome | biome: gut microbiome; feature: rumen; material: fiber-attached | host: Bos | place: Iran: Karaj | collected 2018-10
ATAATTATGCAACCTGCAATAATTTGAGATTTTGTTTTGTGAATACGCCACATTGAATGTTCGATAAATCCGAATGTAGAATACACGATGGCGTGTTTTTGATATATATGCCACGGATTTAACATTATATGGGGGAGTTAATAGTTTATGCACTATTCTATTAAGCATGTCATTAAGACCATCAGCTGTGTACTTATTGCTGCATTTGTAGTAGGCGCAATGCCTTGGCAGGAAATAAGTGCTGCATCTACAACTCACGGTGAGTACAAATCAAGTCCACTTGAAATTACTTACGATCAGAATTCTACCTGGGGCTACAGCACTCAAGGGCAGTATCAGGTCAAGAATACTTCAAAGTATGCCGTGAATTCATGGACGCTTGAAATCGATTATTCAGGCGGCGTTACGATCTCCAACATATGGAATGCCAAAGATATCACGGACTATGGTTCTGATGAGAAGATAATTGTCTCAGGCGATTCGAGGATCGAAGCCGGACAGACATATACTTTCGGCCTTATTGCTGATGGTACGGATAAAGCTCCTGTTGCACCGAAAAGTGTAAAACTTCTTGACTATGTATCGGATGCACCGAAAGCTACACCTACTTCCACTCCTGCAGAAACAACAGAGACTGAAGTAACGGTCACAAATACTCCGACAGCAACTCCGAAGGCTACTTCAACAACTACATCTACCCCTACACCGACACCTAAACAGGAAGAAGAAACTGAAGTTTTCCCTTATGCAATATTTGCTTCCAGCAAAACCTCTGACTTTACTTTCAACGGTTGGAAATCAACGATCGTAGGAGATATCTATACAGGTAAGGACTTTGTATACCAGGGTTCTGAACTGTACATGGACGGATATGTAAGAACTGCCGGGACTATAAAGACATCCGGATGGAAGATCAACATGACAGGATCTGAAAAGCACATTGATCCGCTTCAGATTCCTGACTGGTCAAAAGAGATCAAGGCAAAAGAAAAGGTATTGCCTGCAATCTCCAAGTCAACACTTACATCAAAAGATAAGGTGGTCGCAAACGGCTACTACTATACTAAGGGCGATCTCAATATTAACGGTACCGATTTTACCGGTGACGCAGTTATTGTCGCAAAAGGCAATATCACATATAACGTTGATAGCTTAAACGCTGAATCCGGAAGAGTATTACTCTATTCCGAGAATGGCAATGTCACCATCAACGGAACAAAAATCGGTATTAACGGCATAATCTACGCGCCTAAGGGCAAAGTATCGCTCAATGCTAATGAAGTAACCCTTAACGGACGTATCGTAGCAGATAAGTTCAGCTACAACGGATCCATCTTAAACGTAACTGCAGATCCTTCAGATTTCCAGTTATTCGCCGAACTTCCCGACGTAAAAGTAACTGCTTCAAAGAAGAACGTAAATGTCGGTAATGCGGCATATTATACTATTGAAATCCCCAAGAACAATGTATTTGAGATCCTCTACAGACTTAACGGAACAGACGTAACAGTCAATTTACCTGCAGATGAGAAAGATCCTGTCAGATACAATCTTGACACCAGTGTTGCCGGCACATATGTATTAGAGGCATATGTTGTCCTGCCTTATGGTGAGTTTGTTTTAGACAGCGACACTATCGTAGTAAGTGCAAAGACTACCAATACACCTACAAGCACGCCTACATCAACACCTACAAATACTCCTAAGGCGACAGCTACACCTACAAGCACGCCTACATCAACACCGACGAATACACCTAAGGCGACAGCTACACCTACAAGCACGCCTACATCAACACCTACAAATACTCCTAAGGCGACAGCTACACCTACGAGCACGCCTACGTCAACACCGACGAATACACCTAAGGCGACAGCTACACCAACAAGCACGCCTACATCAACACCTACCAATACACCTAAGGCGACAACTTCGCCTACGAGCACACCTACATCAACACCTACGAATACACCTAAGGTAACATCTACACCTACAAGTACGCCTACAAATACACCTACGGCAACAGCTACACCTACAGTTACGCCTTCAGAAGGCCCTACAAATACTCCTACGGTGACAACTTCGCCTACGAGTACGCCTACAACAACACCTACAAATACTCCTACGGTGACAGCTACACCAACAAGTACGCCTACACCTACACCGGCAGCTGATAAATATAAGGTCTTCTCCCAGGGTGATCCTGCGTTCAAATACAAGGAGCCTTTTAAAACTGAGCAGTGGACTTGTGCGTACACCGGTTTTATAACACCACATTCACTGGGCGATACGAGCCATATTTTCCATACCGGCGGTTCAGTAAGATCGAATGTACCTATCGAATTTTCTCCGGATTACTCGTTTAATCTTAGATATACGTATTTTAATGCTCACAGCAGAGGTATTTACTACCAGTTCAAATTGAGGAATGCTGACGGAAGCAAATCACTTGATATTACGGTCAGAAAAGGAAATCAGACTATTAATCTCTGTTTGAACGGAAACCTCCGAACTGACTATGAAACTACTGTAAGTCCGGCATTGCTGCAGGATAATTTATACAGTGATTTCTGGGTTGAATATGACGGCAAGACTGAGACATTAAATGTATATTTTGCCCCTTATGATGAATACGGCGTTGTTTCAAAGCCGCAGATTCCTACACTGACATATAAGATTAGTCTGTCAGAATTGTTCAATAATGATCATTTGATTTATATTGAATCTGCTGGTGAAGCCGGTGGAAATGTAACATATGAATGCCTTTACGGAATCGAGTTGGATCCATATCCGGAACTTCACCAGACAACACCTACTCCGGTTCCTACGATGAGTTTACCTTTTTCAGAAGGCAATTCTGAATATGGATACAAGAAAGCATTTAAAAAGGATAACTGGAATTACCGTGGTGAAGTTGATTTCTCCGGAAAAGTTCAGGGCATCATTGATGGTAACTATCCTCACCACTATGCTGATTCTTTTACCTCGAAACCTATAGATGTTGGAAATGATTATAAGTTCTATACAAGATTCTCTTTTACCCAGAGAAATATGTTCGCGAATGGAGTTGCGCTCGTAATCGAACCATATGGCAATGGAAAGTCATCCGGTTATTCTGGCAGAAACGGTTACGATAGTCACACAAATAGTGTGATCATTGAGATGGACTTCGACCCACAGAAGGGCATGTCCAAACTGAACAAGAATAAGTTCGAGAGCTATGACGAAAGCAATTCACATGTAAGTGTCATTATAGACGGTATTGAGAAACGCCATTACGCAGTAGCAGATTATAGTGCTATGCGTGAACTTGGGTTGCGTACTGATTGTTGGGTCGACTATAATGGCCAAACTTTGTCTGTATATATTTGTACGACAAATAAATATGGTCACATATATAAGGATGAAACCCCGATTGTCTCCATTGATATTAACCTTAAAGACCACTTTGATGAAGATACTAAACTCAGATTTGGTTTTGTGGCTGCTGATATTGACAAATCCTGTGTTGAAATTAATGGATTTGAGATAGCCAAATCACCCTTGAAATCCCCCAAACCTCAGGATCTTCCTGTTGAAATGCAAGATGTTTCACAGTGTGTATCAATGGGAGATTCTCGGTATGGTTACAAAGATAGATTTGTACCAAAGGAATGGACTGGTAGAGGAGTTTGGTCAGATTATGTAGTCGCCAGTTCCGGAATGGGCGAAACTAAGGAGATGGGATATGTATTTCCTTGTGTGTTATCTGATGATTATTCTTTCTCGGGAAGAATAACGATGCGATATAATCCGTCATTTGGAGTAGGAGATTATGTAAACTTTGTCTTGTCGACAACTCTTGATGACAGATATCATTCTGTTGCTATACACATGGATATGTTGAGATCCTCGTCATCTTATTGGCGAAACGAGTTTGGTGAACCTGTCGAAGGACAGCCGGATGGGTTCTATTCCGGAATTGAACCATATGATGGAATGTTAGCTGTATGTCTTAACAAGAGTGATTCACGAGACTATGCTCAAACAGAATATAAGCCGTTCGTTGTCGCTGGTTCGACACATGATATTTGGTTTAATTATGTTGGAAAAGAGAAGAAACTATATGTTTATGTAGCAACTTACGATGATGAGGGGAATGTCAGTAAACCAGACACACCTTCGCTTATATGTCCTTTGAACCTGGAGGAAATATTTTGCGGTTCCCATACTGTCTATTTGCAGACTGTAGGTAGGAACACCTGGGATAATAACGGAAGTTTTGAAATAAGAGGAATTGAATTTGACCCTCGTCCTGACATTCACAATGATTTTGATGGTATTATTCAAGTTTTATCACCGAGGAGTGACAGAGAGTATGTTATCGGTGACAGCATTGATATTTCCGGTAGAATTGGTCCCATGGCTGATCCTAATACTGATGTATCCGTTGTCGTTAAGGATTCCAAGGGAAATGAAGTTTATAAGAACAACGGGGATGTATCTGACAAATTCGGATACATAGACAGGATCCCTACTGATCAGATGGATCCGGGAGAATATACGATCATTCTCACAGTGACTGACAAAGACGGTAAGGATTACGTCAAGGAAATCAATATAAAACTTAAGAAGTATGTAGAGCTGTCAGCGGTGCTTGAAGGTGTTGCATTGGTAGATACCGGAGTTGCTTTCAGTGGCAGCATTGATTGTACCGAGAATTCTTCATATGAACTCCAAGTTCTTACAGTAAAGGATGACGGTACAGAAGAGTGGACAGTATTTGCAACAGGAAATGGCAATAAGACGAAGGAAGTCTTAGGCATCCTTCCCGGAGAAAACCTTGAGACCGGCACTTATAAGATCAGACTCGTTGTTACCAGTGAGTCAGGATTTGTCTGTGAGAAGATTACAGAGATAGACTATGTTGCTCCTGAAAAGGAGTATGCTCCAAGTGAACTCTATGCTGATATTGATAACAATATTAACGGTACTGAGATCACATTCATCAGGGATATCTATGGAATTGTAAAAGGAACAGCACTCAAGAGTTATAAGCTTGAAGCAATTTATGTAGATACAGGAGCTGTAGTCTACACGCAGACAGGCACTGAGGCTGTAGAAGGAACTGCTGAGCAGAAGGGAATTATAGGCAAATTAGATCCTACACTCCTCATGAACGGATACTATAAACTTGTTCTTACTGCATATGCAGAAGAAGGTTCTGTATCTGATGAGGCAATCGTTCTTGTTACTGGTCAGGCAAAGATCGGAAACGTCTCAATGACATTCAATGACATGACACTTCCTGTTGCTGGACTGCCTGTAAATATTTACAGAACATACGACAGCAGACAGAAGGATCAGTTAGGTGACTTTGGCTATGGCTGGACTATGTCTTTCGGTGGCCCTACTATCCATGTAAGTGCGGATCTGGGCAAGGGCTGGAGCTTCTTAAGACAGCAGGCGCTTCCGGGCAAAGCTTATTGGGCACCTGATTATTCCCATGAGATCTATATTGATTGGGGTAATGGCTCTACAGATAAGTTTGAGCTGAAGCTTACACCTAAGGAATGGATGGATCCGCCTGTATATTCAATTGAGGCATATTTTGAGAATAAGACCGGTAACGGTAACGTTCTTACTATCCTCGATGACCATACAAGCATGACATATGATCCTGTGGCAGGATCACTATTAGATGGAAATCTTGAGCAGTTCGCTCCGACGAATTTCATGCTTACAAGACCTGACGGAACAAAGTATTACTTTACTCTCGGCAAGGGCCTCTATAAGATCGAGGATAACTACAAGAGAACAATAACTCTTGGTGAGAACGGAATTATCTATAATGACGGCTCGATCCAGAAGATTGCACTTTTCGATAAGGATACCGAAGGCAGAATTACTTCGATCTCCTACGATAGCATGAAGGTTGAATACAGCTATGACGATAAGGGTGACCTCGTAAAGGTTACTGATATCGGCGGCTATAGGACGACTTTTAAGTATGACAACCATTATGTTGTACAGGTTCTCGATAATGATGGTAACGAGGTCGCATTAAATGAGTATGAGGACGGCCGTCTGAAATCAACAACTGATGCCAAGGGTAATAAGATCGCATTCGAACATAATCTTGATAACCGCAAAGAGGTTGTCTTCGACCGACTGAACAACAAAACAACATATACATATGATGAAAGAGGTAATGTAACCTCTGTTGTTGATGCTCGTGGCAATGAAACAAAGTATGAATATGACAGCAACAATAACAAGGTTAAAGAATCATTCCCGGTTGATGCATCAGGTAATAGATTAGTTCTTTCCTATGAATATGATGCTAAGGGCAATCTGGTTTCTGCAAAAGACAACATTAACAGAAAGACAGAGAATACATATAACGAAAAGGGTTCTATTACCAAAGTTAAGGTAATGGAAAATGATGAAATTCTTCTCGCTTATGATGGCCACGGGAATCCAACAAAAATAACGGATGCTGAGGGTAACTATCAGAAGTATTCGTACGATAACAAAGGCAACTTAACCAGTATTACTGATAAGATCGGAACGGTCATGACTATGACATACCAAAATGGTAATGTGACCTCAATAGTTAATGGCGAGAACCAGAAGACCAACTTTACTTATGATGGGCTTGGAAGACTTAAGACAAAAACATATACATATAAAAACAAGCAAAGAACTGATACTTATACATATGACAATTCAAACCGCGTTACGGAAATCTTGTATGCTGATGGCACAAGTGTTAAATATCAGTATAACCAGGCTGGAGACGTTACTAGTGCTACCGATAGTCAGGGAAGCGTTATATCCTACGATTATGATCTCTTAGGTAACTTAACGAAGATAACCTATCCTGATAAGACAACAGAAGTGTTTGAATACAACGCTGAAGGTTGGAATACATCGGCTACAGACAGACTCGGAAGAAAGATTAAATTCTCTTATGACAAAGTCGGTAATGTTACTCAGAAGACATATCCTAACGATACCTTTGAAAAATATGAATATGATGCATGCAACCGATTGGTAAAGGCTACTAATGTATATGGCGCTGTTACTAAGTATGATTACGATTATCTTGGCAGATGTACGAAGATAACTGATTCGAATAACAACAGCGTCACATATAAATATGATGACAAGGGTAATGTTACTTCGATAACAGATGCTAAGAATAATAAGTATGAGTTTGAGTACGATTGCACTGGTAATCAGACTAAAGCAAAGTATCCTAACGGATGTGTTTTTGAATCCGAATACGATTCCAGAGGCCGCCTTGTATCTGAGAAGGACGCTTATGGTAATGTAACTTCATATAGCTATGATGGCATGGACAGATTGGTTTCTGTTACTGATGCCGAAGATGGTATCTGGAGATATACATACGACGAGCTTGGTAATGTTGCTAGGGTTACTGATGCACGAGGCAAAGTTACTCAATATAATTACGAGTTTGTTGCCGATGGTATTTTGGTTACAGTCACTAATGCTGCTAAGCAAACAGCTACTACAAAGTATGACCTGCACGGAAGAGTAAGTTACACTACGGATTTTGGTGGTACTAAGACTGAATATGAATACGACGAGTATGACAGAGTCAAAACGGTAACCATTGGCAGTGATGTAACTACTTATACCTATGATGCCAAGGGCAACGTTACCAAGGTAGAAGAACCTTCAGGAACTATTAAATATGACTACAACTCTTTGGGTTTCTTGACACTCGTAACTAATGCGAAGGGTGAGAAGATCTCTTATGATTATAATGACGGATATCAGCTCTCCAAGATATCTATTGATAATCAGGATATCAGCTATGGTTATGACAATCAGGGAAGACTTACATCCGTAACCGACAGCAAGGGTACAACTAAGTATGCCTATGATGAAAACGGAAACAGAAAGAGTACGACCTATCCTAATGGTTTAGTAACTACATATGAGTACAACAATATAAATGCACTTGTAAAACAGGTTACTAAGAATAAAAACGGCACAGTTATAGCAAGCTATGAATATGAGATTGGTAAAAATGGTGAGAGAACGAAGGTAACAGAACTTGGCAGAACTGTTGAGTATGAATATGATAAGCTCAACCGATTGACTAAGGAGACTGTTACTAGAGGAACTGACGTATCTACCACATCATATGCATACGATAAGAATTCCAATCGTACTTCCATGACGAAGGACGGAACGGTCACCACTTATGCATATAACGATCTGAATCAGATAACACGTGCAGGTAATATCAACTACACTTGGGACGAAGCTGGTAATCTGGTAAGTCAGACAACTACTACAGGTGTTTTGGTTGCATCTTACACATACGATAGTCAGAACAGAATGGTTTCTGCAAATGTAAGTTCAAATAGTTCCACAATTGTAGAGACATATGAATATGACTATCTCGGTAACAGAACTGCTAAAACTTCCAATGGAGTAAAGACTGAATATACGACTGATATGTCAACTGGTTACTCTCAGGTTCTTAAGGCGAAGACTGCTTTTGATTCTGTCTACTATACAAGAGGATTTGAACTTATCTCAAGAAGAGAAGGCACATCTGCTTCTTATTACATCTACGATGGTGGGCTTTCAGTTAGAGCTTTAGCGAATGAGACCGGAACTGTAACTGACACGCTTGTATTCGATGCTTTCGGTAACGAGACAGAGAAGACTGGAACTACAGGTAACAGCTATGGCTTCCAAGGTGAAGAAAAGGATGAGACAGGTCTCTACTACTTAAGAGCAAGATACATGGATCCTTCAACAGGAACCTTTACGTCCATGGATACATATAGTGGCTCCTTGTCTGATCCAATGAGCTTGCATAAGTACCTGTTTGCAAATAGCAATCCGGTTATGAATTCGGATCCAAGTGGGCATATGTCCTTACCAGAAGGTGTTTCTGTTGTTGCAATTATGTCTGTGTTAGCTGCAGAAATGAGTGGAATTCTATATGTCTTTAAGCTGGATGACAATAATATCTATTTATCGAAGAATGACTTTTATAAAGGATTATGGAAATCAATGCTCACGACATGGGCAGTGTCTTTTATTTCTGGAATTATTATCCTTTTTGCGGGATGCATTGTTGGACCTTTTTTAATTGCTTTAATAGGTGGTATAGTTGGTTTAGGCCTTTCATTTAAAGAGATTTGTCAAGGCGTTGTTGATATAAAAAATGGAAAGTTTAAATCAGGTGTTATGGAAATAGCCTTTGGTATTATTGGTGCAACTGCCTCTGCGGCATCAATTTATTACGGGCTTAAAGGTATAATGTCAACTGATAATGTTAATACAGAGGGTCAGAGTTCTAGTTCGTCAGGAGACAAGGGTAAACCAAATGATTCCAATCCCAATTCTAATGATTCCAATCCCTATTCTGGTGAATTAAAAAAAGTAAACAAACCAGATGCAGCAGCTGATGCATTAGCTAAAAGGATTGGTGGAAAATCTCGTGTTAGGTTTTCAAATGATCCAAATGGTCGCGAATTTGATGTCGTCAGTGATGAATATATAGGACAAGCTAAACCTGCAATGAAACAATATAATGGAAACTGGAGAAATCAAGTCAAAGCCACTTTTGAAGCTGCAAAAGCAACGAATAGGAAACCTTATTTTCAGTTTGAAGGGGAACCAGATCCAAGTATAATAAATAAACTTAAAGAATACGAAGCAAGATATGGAATACCGTGTGTTATAGACACTAACCCTTTGGGTGTAACTAATTAAATGAGGTGAAAACTAATATGGTTGAAATGCATGGGTGGATTACTATAAGAGATACATTCCACGCGACAGATGAAGATAACACTAGCGCAATTGTTGATCGTATCAATAAAGAATTAGAAAAGTTGAAGTATTATACTTCATCTGTAAAATGGATGAATGGTTCAGGATATTTACAATATTCGTTATATACAAATCACTGGAGTGATGATTGTAAAGAGATATTGAATATTTATGACCTTGTCTCGAATAAAGCTGTAGGTAGTTACGGTTTGTTATATGTTTATGATGATGAAGCTGAAAAAGAAGGTGATAGTTTTGTGGTTTATAAGCTTGCACGAGGCAAGGTTGAAAGAATAGTTGACACTCTTCTTTCACCGTTTATCCCTACTATTGAAGATGGTTTTTAATCTCGGACATTAAAGCTGTACAGTTTCAAATGTCTATTAATGCCTTCCACCATTAATCGATGTGGGAGGCATTATTCATTCAACACTGCTTATTCTTCCAATTCCTCTAGGTAAATCTTATAGAAATTGAGCACAACTATTTCGGCAACAGAAACGCCAAAACATAAAGCGGAGTAAAGACTAAGTACATTTTAGCTTTTTCTATAGGATACTCACAGGTTATCAAGGCAAAAAATGGTTTTGAGTTTGTTTGCTAAAACCGAGGCTTTAATCTAATATCCAAACTGGAAGGTTCAGCTGCCCCTTCTATATCTACGATGGAGGTGTTTTGTTCGTGCAGTAACTAATGAGAATGGAACAATTACTGATACCCTCGTCTTCGATGGCAGGTTGTTTTTCGTTCCTGCTTTGTGCAACTTACACCCATTAGACGGGCTGTGGGGGGCTTAAAATGTCGAATGTAATATTACAAATCAAATAGGGGCAATGATATTATCTTCTCAATAATTTATCCCGGAGGGGTTGGACATGGGTAAATCAAAGAACAATTCAAAGCCGAAGAAGTATAAGGACTTTAAGTCGTTCCTTAAGGCAAAGGATATCAATTTTTCTTTAAAGACTTACTTTGTTGACGCCATGGGCGGTATGGCCCAGGGACTTTTTGCTTCGCTTCTTGTCGGAACAATTCTTTCTACATTGGCTCCTTATATTGATAAGATCGATCAGGAGTTCTTCCACAGACTTGCACACTTCCTGAAGGTTGTAGGATTTATCACAGGTGCAAATTCGCCTGTAACCGGTGCGGCTATTGCTGTTGGAATCGCTGTTGCACTTAAGGCACCTATGCTTGTTACAGCTTGTGCTGCTTGTGTCGGTGCGTTCGCTAACTGCTATCCTGCTTATCATTTCGTATCTGCACCTGACGGAATCTTTGTTAAGACTGCAGGTCAGCCATACGCAGCAGGTCCTCTTGGAGTTTTCGTAGCTGTTATTGTCGCTGTTGAATTAGGTAAGATGGTCTCCAAGGAGACTAAGGTGGATATCCTTGTAACACCTATCGTTTCGTTGGGCTTCGGATATCTTGTAGCTTACTTTACATGTCCTGCGATCGGTGTCGCTATGAACTGGCTTGGTCAGTTCATCAATACCACAACACAGCTTCATCCGTTCATTATGGGTATCATCATTTCTGTTGTTGTAGGCATCATACTTACACTTCCTATCTCTTCTGCAGCTATTTGCGCAACGATCGGTATCGCAGGTATCGCAGGCGGCGCTGCTCTTGCAGGATGCTGCGCTCAGATGGTCGGCTTCGCTGTTGCATCTTACAGAGAGAATAAGTGGGGCGGACTTGTTTCACAGGGTCTCGGCACATCAATGCTCCAGATGCCTAACATCGTAACTCACCCTCAGATCTGGATCCCTGCTACTCTCGCTTCTGCGATCACAGGCCCTATGGCTACAATGATCTTCAAGCTCGAGTGCAACGGTGTTGCAGCAGGTATGGGTACATGCGGTCTCGTAGGTCCTATCGGATGCTTCTCGGCTATGTCAGCATCAGGCAATCTCAACTGGTATGCATGGCTCGGCATGTTCTGCATCTGCTTGTTCACACCTGCAGTACTCTCACTCCTGTTCAGCGAGATCATGCGTAAACTTGGCTGGATCAAGCCCGGCTACATGAAGCTCCAAGGCTGATTTTCCGCATATTTGCGGGCTTTCCGGCCTAAAATTGCTTTGAGAATCGAATTGTTGATTTGGTATATTTTCGCCTTGGGTTTGCCAAAAAGATAAGGGCAATTTGACACAATTGGATTTGAAGGTAATCGCATATAATGCTTATAAGGGAACTTGATATAGGAACCCTTTCGACATTTAAGTTAGTTTTAAATGTTTTTTGTTTCTCATAGACGCGGCTTCCGGCAAGGGGGCCGCGTTTGCATTTCTATTTTTTTTCGAAACCAACAGCAATAGAAATTTGCAACGCATGGAATCGTACCTTTTTTACCCCCAAAAACGTACGATTTGAGGCGTTGCTCTGTGCAACGGGCAAAATCGTATTCTTTTCGAGGCTGAAAACGTACGATTTAAGGCTTTGCAATTTTCCGGTAAAAACACGGCGAGGGCAATTACAGTACTTCATTGTTAACCTGAGCTGATCCTTGTCTGACCGGGCCGGGATTACACTCATTTTCAAATTTTCCATTCTGTGGTAAAAGTAGCGTATAAGAACTACCGAACTTATAGGTTTATCAAGCGCGAAAATAAGGAGGGCTGATTATGCCACCCGGAGGAAGAATGGGCGGCCCGATGGGCGGGCAGTACCTGACAGAAGAAGAGAAGAAGAACCAGCCTAAGGTAACGCCTGAACTGTTAAAGCGCGTTTTCTCATATCTGAAGCC
>JAEEGL011506799.1_pt1 | contig 12556 bp, 11 predicted proteins | sample 9134231 | NCBI WGS metagenome assembly JAEEGL01 (sample SAMN16246548, study PRJNA631951) | gut metagenome | biome: gut microbiome; feature: rumen; material: fiber-attached | host: Bos | place: Iran: Karaj | collected 2018-10
AATTAATGACTATGAGGGCTGCTCCGGTTGGGGCGGCCCTATTTAGTTGCTCATTTGACGGCGGCGTGCTTGTTTTCGAGGGGTGATTCGGGGCGGCTGCCGATTTTACTACCGATCTGTCCGCTTAGCGGTAGGAAAAATAACAAAAACACGGATTATTACCGTTTTTACTACCGATTTGCGGCCACAGTGGTAATAAATTTGTGGGTGTTTTCGCTTGTACCGATTTTGGGTCAAACCGGCACAAATTTGGTACAGCCGCCTCCAGCGATTATTATCGTGAGACTACCTGGGAAAGCAGATTGTTCAAATAGTTGTCGATTTTCGCAAAATCGACAGCGAAATTAACAATATTGGATGATTTTGCTCATTTTGTTGTCGATTTACCCGCAAATCGACACTGAAACGATAATCGGCACTGAAGTGCATGTGGATTTGGACCGGCATAATGAAATCACAGTTCTTGCAGGCCGGCTAACCCCTCTCCCCCGATAATGTATAATCATTCCCATGAGACGCAAGATAACAAATGACGACAAAAAGATACTCGTTAAAAACGCAGGCTGGCTCCGGGAATCCGTGACAGGTTCATCGTCGCTGCTCAGCTTTCCGCTGCTCGCGGTTGCGTTTGCTGCGGGAGGAATTGCGGGCGCGGTGGTTGCTTTCGCGGTGCTCGGCAAAGATCATCCGCTATGTGAAGTCTCGCTCTTCGGGGTGTGCATTGCGGTCACGCTCGGAATAATCGCATTAGGCTTATGGATAAAGAAACAGTTATTCATCAGTAAATATATCAGGACAGGACAGACCGAGATCAACGGTGGCGTGGTCTCCTTCAACAACGAACAACAGTGTTTTGAGTATATCGAAGACGATAATGTCGATGAGAACGGCGCTCCTTATATGATCAGGATCCCCAAACGCATGGTGGCAATCAAGCCCGGCGAGCGCGTGCTCCTGCTCATTAACGGTGACAACATCAGCATCGTGCGCCTGAATGACGGCCTCGTGAACCTTGTTCAGGACGGCATGGACGGCGGATGGCAGGCCGCGGCTGATTCACGGCACATCGGCCACCAGAAGCAGCTGAAGAATGAGGATTATTCTGTAAAAGACACCGACATCCGCATCAGGATGTTCTTCAGTGTATATAAGAACGGCCCGCATTATCCGAAGAGCAGCATCATCACAGGCGCGGTCTTTGGAGGGTTCCTCATCGCGACGCTCCTGGTCTTTTCAGGATACGGATTCATCTTTCAGTACATCCCTCCGATTGAGAAAAACTATTTTGCGTTTGGCCTTCCCCTCATCGGCATCCTCACTGTTGCATCGGGAGTCGTGGCCGGAAACATTTACACTTCAAGGCTCCGCAAAAAGTATCAGGATCTTAACGGCGTGTCCAAAGTTATCCTCCTCAGCGTGACTGATCACATTATGCAGGACATAAAAACTTTCACTGTCGTAGAGAAGGATCCGGCCGGAAATCAGGTGACCGGCACCCATGCCGTGAATGGCAATTTCGATGTGCGCGATGTGGCGAAGATGCAGTCGGGCCAGACTATATATAAATATACCTTTGGTAATAACGGAGTGTTTTTCGGGACGAAATGAAGATGGTTTTCGCAGGGGCAGACAAATAAATTTCAAATAACCTATTGACTTGATAGGTTTTAGATGTTATATTCTCCACCATAACAAAAAAGGAGCCAAGCACATGACTATTTCAGCGTACAGAACATGTTGTTGTCGAATGCAGTCTTCCCGGGCAGATGTGGTCCGGATGCGCGTTCGAATGTGCGTCCACTCCGGCCAAACTCGATGTAGAGTTTGATTTTTGTATACCACCATCTGTTTCGGGAGCCTTGACCACAGGGCTCCCTTTTTATTTTCGAAAACAAAATCTAAAAAACGAGGTAAATGATATATGAGTTTAGCAATTGAATCACTTCTTATTCACGGCGGCATCGACGGAGACAAGACCACAGGCGCGGTCAACGTCCCGATCTACCAGACATCCACATACAAACAGAGCGAGCTGGGCGTTAACACCGGCTGGGAATATTCCAGAACAGGCAATCCCACGAGAGCGGCACTTGAGGCCCTCATCGCAGATCTCGAAGGCGGTAAATACGGCTTGGCCTTTGCATCAGGCCTTGCAGCGATCCACACGGTCCTCTCACTCTTCAGGAGCGGCGACAGGCTCCTCGTATCCGACAACATCTATGGCGGAACATTCAGGATCCTGGACAACGTTTTTAAGCCCCTCGGCATCGAATACCAGATCGTCGACACGTCAGACAACGCAGCAGTTGAAGCGGCCATCGACGACACGGTAAAGGCCATCTACATTGAGACACCCGCCAATCCCCTGCTCACCATCACCGACATCGCGGCAGTTTCCGCGATCGCCAAAAAGCACGGCAAGCTCCTTATCGTAGACAACACTTTCCTTACACCATATCTGCAGCGCCCGATCGAATTCGGCGCTGACATCGTAATCCACAGCGGAACGAAATACTTAGGCGGCCACAGCGATACCATCTCAGGCCTCGTCGTAGTTAATGAGAAAGAGATCGCTGACAGACTCTACTACCTGCAGAACGCCATCGGCGGAGTCTTATCGCCTTTCGACAGTTTCCTCATTATCCGCGGCATAAAGACGTTGGGCGTTCGCATGGACAGGCACGTCGATAATGCCGTGAAGATCGCAAACTGGCTCGTTGACAGCGGCTATGCCCTGAAAGTCTACTACCCCGGCCTCAAGACTGATCCGGGCTACGAAGTCCAGAAGAAGCAGGCAAAGGCGCCCGGCGCGATGATCTCTTTCGTGCTGAAGGACAAGTACGATTACAAGGCTTTCTTCCGCAATCTGGAGCTCATCACACTGGCCGAGAGCCTTGGCGGCGTTGAGTCCCTCGTATGCCACCCCGCGAGCATGACGCACGCTTCGATCCCCGCAGACATCAGAGCGCAGGTCGGAATCGTCGACGAGCTGATCCGTCTGTCAGTCGGAATCGAGTCAGCAGACGACCTGATCGCAGACCTGAAGCAGGCTATCGAGAAATCGGTGAAGGAGTAAGTTTTCGGGCTGACAGCACATCGAAAACCATCACGAAAAAGAGGACATGACTATGAATAACGTATATGAAGACATCAGATCCATGATCGGCAACACGCCGGTCCTCAAGCTCAACCATATGGGCGTTAAGCCCGGAGTAAATATTTATGCAAAACTTGAACTTATGAACCCCGCAGGCAGCGTCAAGGACCGCGTCGGCGTATACATGATAGATGACGCAAAGAAGCGCGGGATATTGAAAGAAGGCGGCACGATAATCGACGCAACCGCCGGCAACACAGGAATCGGAATCGCCGTAGCGGCACTGAATCAGGGCATCCGCGTCATCTTCACAGTCCCGGAGAAGTTCTCCATCGAGAAGCAGCAGGTCATGCGCGCTTTGGGCGCAGAAATAATACACACCTCACGCGAGGAAGGCATGCTCGGTGCAGAGAGAAAGGCCGAAGAGCTCTTACAGCAGATCGAGGGATCGGTATCCCTGCGTCAGTTCAGAAATCCTGCAAATCCCCTCGCGCATTATGAAACAACAGGACCTGAGATCTACTCCCAGCTCGACGGCCAGATCGATTACTTCGTGGCAGGCGCAGGCAGCGGCGGAACATTCTCAGGCGTAGTTAAGTACCTCAAGGAGCAGAACCCCTCCATCACCGGCGTTCTCGCAGACCCTTACGGATCAACGATCGGCGGCGGCGAGCATCACGATTACGACATTGAGGGAATCGGCAACGACTTTATCGCAGACACGATGGACATCACGCTGGTGGATAAGGTCATAAAGATCAGCGACGACGAGGCTTTCGAGATGAGCCGCGCACTCGCAAAGAACGAAGGCATCCTGGCAGGATCGTCATCAGGAGCGGCCCTCGCGGCAGCGATCAAACTCGCAAATGAGATCGAGTCAGGAAACATCGTAACAGTATTCCCCGACAGAGGAGACAGATATTTAAGTAAAGGATTGTTCGAATAACTTCTCGGACAGAGTTAATAGAAAATGGCAAATGTATATGAACTCTCAAACGTCACGAAAGTCTACAAAAACGAAGGCAAATCATTCACGGCATTAAAGAATGTGAGCCTCACCATTTCAGAGGGCGAGATCTTCGGCATAATCGGAATGAGCGGCGCCGGCAAATCGACGCTGGTGCGCACACTAAACCGCCTCGAGGAAGTCTCAGGCGGCTCCGTAACATTCCTTGGAAGAGACCTCGCGGCGTTATCACATCGCGAATTAAGGCAGGTAAGGCACTCGATCTCCATGATCTTCCAGAGCTTCAACCTGCTCCAGCAGAGAACCGTCATCCAGAACGTTGAACAGCCGTTGCGTATCGCAGGGGTTCCGCGCAAAGAGCGCCGCGCGAAAGCACTCGAGATGCTCGAGATCGTAGGTCTCTCTGATAAGAAGAACGTCTTCCCTTCCAGGCTCTCCGGCGGCCAGAGGCAGCGCGTCGCCATCGCTCGCGCGCTTGCGTCTGATCCGAAGGTTTTGCTGTGCGACGAGGCAACAAGTGCGCTCGACCCGAAGATCACCGGCGAGATTTTAGATCTGTTGAAAAAGATAAATGAGGAACACCAGCTCACAATCGTAATAATCACGCACGAGATGAGCGTCGTCGAGAAGATCTGCGACAGGGTTGCGATCATCGACAACGGCGCACTCGCGGAGATCGGCGAGGTACGCGAAGTGTTCAGGAATCCGCAGTCCGATGCGGCGAAGAGACTTGTTTTCCCGAGTAATCCTTTTGATGCATCGAACGATGAAGGAAAGCTCATACGCGTGGTATTTGACGGGCTCGCAGCGAACCGATCATTCATTGCTGATCTCGTTGAGATGACAGGTCTCAAGGTCAATATCCTGAGCGCGAACACGAAGAGCGTCGGAGGCATCGGCTACGGCCAGATGGTAATGGAACTGCCATCAGATAGCGGCGACCAGGCGAAGGTCATCGATTTCTTCGAGAGCAACGGACTTACGGTAACGGAGGTGGAAGCATCATGAGCGATTATATTGTTGACGCAATAAAGAGCGGCATCTGGGAAACGCTCTCCATGACATTCTTCTCCTCCCTGTTCTCATACATCATCGGCCTGCCGCTGGGTGTGATCCTGTATTCCACCTCCAAGGGACGTCTGCTCCAGAACCGCCCGGTGAACATCGTGCTGGGGCTCATCGTAAACATAATGAGATCCCTGCCGTTCCTGATCCTGCTGGTTCTCCTGATCCCGTTCACGCGTTTTGTCGTCGGCACTTCTATCGGAACGACCGCATCGATAGTCCCGCTGACAGTCGGCGCGATCCCGATTGTCGCACGCATGGTCGAATCGTCTCTGGAGGAAGTCCAGCCCGGCATCATCGAAGCCGCGACCGCAATGGGCGCATCCCCGTTCTACATCATCGTGCATTTCATCCTGCCTGAAGCAACACCTTCACTGCTGCAGGGCGGCGCGATCAATGTGGCAACAGTTCTCGGTTACTCCGCAATGGCCGGTGTCATCGGCGGCGGCGGTCTCGGCGCCATCGCGCTGCAGTACGGTTATTACCGCTACCAGAAAGAAGTTCTCTGGACGACGGTCGCCCTGCTGGTATTGCTCGTGATGATCATCCAGGAAGCGGGCGGATTTATAGCGAAGAGGACGAGGAAAGTTTGAGTTTGTATATATTTGAAGGGCACGCTGTGATGGCGTGCTCTTTTTTGTGCTTGAAATGAGCTCCAGTGGTTTTGTTCCGGTTCCGCGGCTCACGGCAGCACTTGGGGTTCACCTGAAATGTTCAGAGATCATGTTTTCGAGAGTGCGGACATCAAAAGGCGAATCGGAAGACTCAAAAGTAAGAAACAGATTTCTGCCCTGACGGATGCCGGCCTGATCGTAATCATTGATCCGCGTCACCAGGTCATCCTTATATCCCGGATCGTCCATGCGCCCGCAATGCTCCAGATAAAGGATCATACGGTCGCTGATCCTCAGGATCGTGAAATCAGGGTGATACAGCTTACCCATCACGTTTACCGGACACTCATACTTATACGGGATCCCGCTCGTGTAAAGCCTGTCCGCGATTATCATCTCGGACTTGGAACGCACGCGCTCACCTCTGAGTGTCGTAAATACCGGGACATTATCTTTGATTTCCTTGGGAGTATAGGGCTTATTGAGCCACTCCTGAATATACTGGTCGTCAGGCGTCACTATGGGTTTAACGAGCTTTTTACGTTCGTCGGAGAGTCTGCCATAGATGTCTTCTGCGAGGGTTTCGGGATAGAGGTCCTGCATTTTCTGCAGGGCGGCGAGTTCTTTTTGAGTACTGATAAGAACTCTCTTGAAGTAATCCTTTCGAGCAAGTCCTTCTATCACCTTTGTTTCTGATTTATTCAGATATCTTTCACCTGAACCGGTAGCCTGATAGAAACCAAGACAATTCTTTCTTTGCTTTATAACGATCCTTCCTTCGGGAAAGTTTTTCATCTTTTTCTCGATCTCTTTCTCGAGAAGCGAAATCAATTCATAACGAGCATTCATTTCTTCTCTGAGTTTGCTGTCCATGTATGCTTCTCCCTTAGTGCTTTTATTTGAATTATAGGGAGCGTAATATCAGATTTCCTGCGTTTTGGAAAAGTTGAGACTAAATATCAAAGATGCATGTTATAGATTTTGTAAACGCCTTAGTTTATTGCGTTTGAGGACCTATGCCATGCTTCTCATTCCCCCTGTTTTTCATGTTTCAAGATGCATAGTTTTTGAGCTATGCATCGTAAATCTTAATAATGTGCCTGATAACGATGCATTCGGATTGAACAATGCATCTTTAAACTCAAATAATCTGACAAATGCGATGCATACAGATTTCTTTATGCATCCTGTTTTCGAAAAAACAAACAGATTACGATGCTTATGAAGTCGTCTATGCATCTTATTTCAAAAGAATTCTCTTAACTACGATGCATAGGCCGTTTTCCATGCGCCTTAAATCCTTAAAAAGCCCGAAAATACGATGCATCCCGCCCCCTCCCCAAAACAATTTCGAAAATTTTCGAATAACCTATTGACATGGTAGGTTTAATGCTTTACAATTCCCACCATATTCGGGAGCGCAAACGAAACGTGAACGGATAAATCCAATCTAAGGAGGCACAGACAATGTTTAATTACACAGACACAACAAAAACGATGATGTGTTGTCGAATGTTGTACTCCCGGGCATGCACAATGACCGAGGAACAGGTTCGTCTGGCCTCACACCTCGAAATCACGCAATAACAAAACGCGAAAACTAATCAGGAATTAGTAAGTCATTTGCCCGGGAGTCGAATCAAATTCAGCTCCCGTTTTTTATGCGGAGAAAAAAACAAGGCCGGACACAAAACAAAAACCAAAAACAAAATCTAAAACAAATACCAACAGCAATAAAGAAAGAGGAAAACAAAATGAAACATAAATTTATTTCAGCAATCGTATCAGCAGCACTTTTATTCACACTCGCAGGATGCTCTGCACAGGGCACGGGCACTGCAGTAGCAGCAGATGAAGCAACCACAACATCCGCAGCACAGGAGCAGGAAGCAGGCACCGAAGCCCAGCAGGAGAACGTAGTACTTAAGGTCGGCGCAAACATCACACCTCACGCAGAGATCTTAGAGCAGGCAAAGCCGATCCTCGCAGAAAAAGGAATCACACTTGAGATCGTAAGACTTGAAGATTCCATCACTCCTAACACAGGCGTTATCGAAGGATCACTCGATGCAAATTACTTCCAGCACGTTCCTTACCTTGATCAGTTCAACAAGGAAAACGGTTCCACACTCGTTTCAGTAGGCGCAGTACACTATGAACCCTTCGGCATCTATGCAGGCAAGACAACAGATCTTAAGGCACTTCCCGACGGCGCTATCGTAGCAGTTCCCAATAACGTAACAAACGAAGCAAGAGCACTTCTCCTCCTCGATCAGGAAGGAATCATCAAGCTCAAGGATGATGCAGGAATCAACGCAACAGTAGCAGACATCGTAGAGAACCCCAAGAACATCCAGTTCAAGGAATTGGCACCTGAGCAGCTCGTAGCAGCACTCCCTGACGTAGACGTAGCGGTAATCAACGGTAACTATGCAATCGAAGGCGGTCTCCATGTCAGCCAGGCTCTCGCAGTTGAGGCTAATGACGGACTCGCAGCACAGACATACGGCAACATCATCGCAACATCAGCTCAGAAGGCAGACGATCCGGCAATCAAGACACTCGTTGAAGTTCTCCAGGGACCCGAGATCAGCGCTTACATCCAGGCAACATACGACGGTGCAGTTGTTCCCCTTTTCTAAGGGAACGACCGTCACTCCCGGCGGATGTGACCATTCCGCAAACATATAAACAGCTGCCCGGCACGCAGCGGACCTTACGCAAATGATATAGGAGACAATTTAAAATGATCAGTTTTGAGTACTACAATCCCGCGAAGATAGTTTTCGGCGAGGACAGCGAACAGAAGCTCGAAGGACTCCTGAAGGCCAATGAAGTGCACTCCCTTCTTCTGGTTTACAGCGGTGAGTTCATTAAAGAATTAGGCATCTACAAAGTTATTGAGGACGCCGTAAACAATCTGGGAATAAAGTTCATCAGCAACGGCAACGTGGTTCCGAATCCGGGTGTTGAACTCGTCAGGGAACTCGTCAGCGAAGGCAAGAAGAACGACGTGGATTTTGTACTCGCAGTAGGCGGTGGAAGTTCCATCGATACAGCCAAGGCGGTGGCACTGGGAATCCCTTACGAGGGCGATGTATGGGACTTCTTTGAGAAAGGAATAACTCCAAAGGAAGTTCTGAAGATCGGCGTTATCGCAACAACGGCATCCAGCGGTTCAGAGACATCCAACTGCGCCATCATCAGCAATGGTGAATGGAAATTAGGATTTGAGGATAACCGCATCATACCGCAGTTCGCGATAATGAATCCCCGTTACACCGTCGGGCTGCCCGCCTATCAGACAGCAGTGGGCATCGCAGATGTCCTCGCACATCTGCTCGAGAGATACTTCTCTGATGCAAAGAATTCAGATACAACAGACTATCTCATCGAAGGCGCGGTCAGGGCTCTCCTGGTAAATGCGGACAGGCTCATCAAGGATCCGAAGAACGTGAACGCCAGAGCCGAACTTCAGTGGCTCGCGAGCGTTGCCCACAACAATTTCCTCGATGCGGGACGCATCGCCGACTGGGGCTCACACAGGATCGAACACGAGTTGTCGGCACAATATAACATTACACACGGTGAAGGCATGGCGGTTGTTTTCGTGGCGTGGACGAAGTTCGCCGCATCGCGAAAACCATGGCGTCCGGCGCTTCTCGCGGCAAGGGTTTTCGGCGTGGATTCATATGATCACAACGAAGAAGAACGTGCACTCATTCTCGCAGACAAGCTCGAGGAATTCTTCAAAAAACTGGGCGTAAAGACAACACTCACAGAGCTCGGGATCGACGATAAGGATTTCGAGGTAATGGCCGCAAGAGCAACAAGAAACGGCACAGTCGGACACTATGTACCTTTAGATGCGGAGAGCATCAAGGAAATATTAAGATTAGCAATCTAAAAGGAGATTACAACAATGGCAAGGATCAAGTTAGTAGAACAGAACGAGGCAACAGGCGCAGAGAAGGAGCGCTATGACGAACTCGCAGGAAGAAATGCAGTTACAAACATGAAGAAGGGTCTTCTTAATGACGCTGCAACATATGACGCATACATGGCCTGGTACACATCATGGAACAGACTCGTAGAAGTTATCGGTGAGAAGGATGCAATACTCTTTGCACACAAGATCTCAACAACAAACTCATGCCAGCTCTGCTCCCTCTTCTTCATCAGTGACGTAAAGGGCTTGGGACTTGATCCCGCAAACCTCGTCTATGATGAGAAGGAAACAGTGCTCACGGATCTCGCTGAGCAATACGTTAAGAATCCTACGGCTGTATCAGACGAACTTTTCGAGAGATTGAGAAAGTTCTTCAACGATCAGGAACTCGTAGTAATCGTAGGTTTCGCAGGACAGATGATCGCAACAAACAACTTCAACGCGGTATTCAAGATCGACGTTGATAAGAGGCTCCTGCCTCTGCTCGGCGAATTCAAGCCGGCAACATGGAGAGAAGGCATTAAGTGAGAGAAGATCTCACCTAAAGCAATATATCATTTGCCATTGGAGGGCCGTCTGCTATTATATAGCGGACGGTTCTCTGTTATTTATTTCAAGGAGTTTTATCGTGGCGAAAGTAGTAGTCGGAATGTCAGGCGGCGTGGACAGCGCAGTCGCAGCATATCTGTTAAAGCAGCAGGGTTATGAGGTCATTGGCCTCACCATACGCACATGGAATCCTGATGCCGGATACAGCCGCTGCTGCGAGATCGATGATGCGCGCGAAGTGTGCCGCAAACTGGATATCCCCTACCACGTCTTAAACTGCGAGAGCGCGTTTAAGGAGCATGTTACAGAGCCGTTTATCGCATGCTATCTCAACGGAAAAACACCCAATCCCTGCGTCGGCTGCAACCTCCACGTTAAGTGGGAGCGCATGATCTACTGGGCCGACATTAACCAGGCAGAATACGTTGCGACCGGCCATTACGCATACATCATCAACAAGGACGGCAGATATACAGTCAAGACCGCCGAGCATGCCGAGAAGGACCAGAGCTACATGCTCTACCAGCTCCCGCAGGAATATCTCGCGCGCACTCTGATGCCGCTCGGGGATTACGATAAAGATACCGTTCGTAAGATCGCGCAGGAGGCTGGGATCCACATCGCTAATAAGGGCGACTCGCAGGACATCTGCTTTATAACTGACGGTAATTACGCTGATTATATTCACGCGAATGCCGACACTTCTTCGGTTAAGGAAGGAAACTTCGTTGACACTGAAGGCAATGTCCTGGGCACGCACAAGGGCATCATAAATTACACCGTAGGCCAGCGAAAAGGCCTTGGGATTGCGCTCGGCTATCCTGCTTTTGTTAAGCACATCAATGCGGAGAAAAATGAGATCACGCTGTGCGATGAGAAAACGATCTATGCGTCTACCGTTAAGTGTGAGCAGTTAAATTTCATGAGCATTCCCGCCCCTGCAGTCGGCGAGAAGATCCGCTCAAACGTAAAGATCCGTTACCATCACAGAGCGCAGAGCGCGACCATGAAGTTAACGGATGAAAATACTCTACTTATTGAATTTGATGAACCCGTAAAGGGTCCCGCACCCGGCCAGTCAGCAGTTTTCTATGATGATGACGGATGCGTCATGGGCGGCGGAATAATACTGTCCTAATAATCGAATGCATCCACTTTTCTAACCTGATATATTTATTCTCGGAGGCTATGCCATACACGGTCTTCGTGACACGTTTGTGTTCAGGCGGTTGATCTCTTCAAATCCATAACTCGTTTATGGTGAGAGGAGGTGCAATATGACAGATTATGAATTGCTGAGCATTATGCTCACTATAAGCATATTAATAGTTTCAATTATTGCTCTTTGTATTAAAGCAAAGAAATAAGCCGCCCCCCGACCAAGAGTTGCGGCTTATAAATTAACCAAAACCTGAGGTCAACCGTCTATGTGGTATCGCCTCTTCTGAAATAATTATACAACACCAAATACTGTTTTCAACAGTTGGGCTGTTGCTTGTAACTTAATTCTTCTCCTGCTTTGAATGGTAATCATCCAACGCACTCTTGATTGCTTCTTCAGCCAAAACTGAGCAGTGCATCTTGTAATCCGGAAGTCCGTCCAATGCTTCTGCAACGGCCTTGTTTGTGAGCTGCAAAGCTTCTTCTACGGGCTTGCCCTTGATGAGTTCCGTTGCCATTGAGCTTGATGCAATGGCGCTGCCGCAGCCAAAGGTCTCAAACTTAACATCGGTGATGATGTCGTTGTCGATCTTCAAATACATCTTCATGATGTCACCGCACTTTGCGTTGCCTACTTCACCTACTCCGTCTGCATCTTCGATGACGCCGACGTTTCTGGGATTTCTGAAATGATCCATTACTTTCTCACTATATAAAGCCATATTAATTACCTCCGAAAATCAAAGAATGAACTGCTTCTTGCCTGCTACGAGATCTCTCCAGATCGGTGAGAAACCTCTTAAATATTCGACTACTTCCTTTACCGACTTGATGATCTCGTCGATCTCTGCGTTGGTGATGTCGTCTTCGATCGTGAGTCTCAATGATCCGTGCGCAACGTCGTGAACTCTGCCGATCGCAAGAAGTACGTGGCTGGGATCAAGTGAACCTGAAGTGCACGCGCTGCCTGAAGATGCAGCGATTCCCTTGTCGTCCAGGAGCAGCAGGAGTGACTCGCCCTCGATGCCTTCGAAGCAGAAGTTTACGTTGCCGGGAAGTCTTGTTTTCGCGTCGCCGTTCAGTGCTGAATGAGGGATCTCATTAAGTCCTGCGATGAGCCTATCTCTCTTGGCTGTGAGCGAATCAATGTGCAC